>Ga0247611_10003100_pt1 | contig 25265 bp, 22 predicted proteins | sample 177DNAGHGhighgp2_FD_192422 | JGI IMG/M metagenome (GOLD analysis project Ga0247611, IMG submission 192422) | Sheep rumen microbial communities from Palmerston North, Manawatu-Wanganui, New Zealand - 1770 DNA GHGhigh gp2 | ecosystem: Host-associated > Mammals > Digestive system > Stomach > Rumen... | reverse complement strand
TCGCCGGGCTGTGCCCCGCCCATGGGCAGGTTGGATACGCGTTACGCACCCGTGCGCCGGTCGCCATCGGAGATTGCAAGCAACCTCCATGCTGCCCCGCGACTTGCATGTGTTAAGCCTGTAGCTAGCGTTCATCCTGAGCCAGGATCAAACTCTCCATTGTATAAATATCCTTTTGAGCTTGCACCACATACCGAAAAAAAATAAGACAACCGGATATACCGGAAAATCCTATCCTACGGATGACAGCACAAGGCTCTGCTTGTCTTTACTCAGAACGCTCGGTCTTTTCATTGAGTCCTCTACCTGGAATCTCAGGTGGGCTTCCTTTGAAAACCCGGTACGATGTCACAATATACATTATATTATATATATAACTACTATGGACAACGTACGCTTTTCTTGTACTACTCTCTGTCTATGTAATTCTTTCAAAGAACTCTTTTCTTCGTGCATCAGAGGTCGTTTCCTCTTTAGCGGGTGCAAAAGTACTGCTTTTAAAATTACCTACCAAATCTTTTTATGAAAAAGTTTCGTTGGTTCGATGTTTTTTTAGTATTCTTGACCTAAATCAAGTCAGCACAACTTACCAGTAGCATTCATTTCATATAATTAAGTGCGGAAATATTTATGCCGTCGGTAGTTAAACCAAAATATCTTTACATCATCTTTTGGCAATCTGGAAAAGAGTGTTGTCAAAAGACATCTTTTTTATGAGTTTCTTGATGCCGCCACCAGCCACACTTGAAGCACCAACAATGTTCAAAACAGTCCAAAACAGGCTGCTTTCCACTTCCAGAAGTGTTTTCAACCGCCTCAGACGTATATTGGCAGACCAGTTCGAAGCACAGACCTTAGCTCCTAAAATGAATGACTTTTGCCCTCGATATGAACGACTTTGACTTCTAAAGTGAATGGCTTTGGCTCCTAAAGTGAATGACTTTAGGCCCCAAAGTGTACGACTTTCTATCGAAAAGTGGCTGAGTTCAGCAGAGAAAGTGGCAGGTTTTTCTTTCTTCACTATTATCTTTTCACTTTTACTGTAAAAAGGTTGACTTTAAGGATGCGAAATACTCGCAAAATGAAGACCGTTGATTTTTCTTTTTTCAAAACGCCCAAAATAATGCCCAAAATTCGAAGTTTTCTTGACAAAAAAAAGATTTCCGAATATTGAGTCTAATAATACTACAACACTATAGTTTATTCCAACCAGATTAGTTCCAATTTGTATAATATTATTAAGGTAATACATTATATAATAGTAAGAAATAAACAAGACGCACAAAGCAAGAGAATTAATATTTATTTGTCTATTCAAAAAAAATGATTAATTTTGCACATGAAAGTGTAACGATTCCGTTTATAATAAAAAATCAGCAAATGGGAAAAGGAAAATTAGAAAAATTCGCAGAACTTGACACCTTTGACAATGTATTTCAATATCCTTTTTCTGTTATAGAAGAAGTTCCCTTTGACATGAAAGGGAAATGGCATCAGAAATATTTTAACAACGACAACCCTATCGTATTAGAATTAGGTTGTGGAAAGGGAGAATATACCGTTGAGCTTGCTCGGCTTTACCCTGAGAAAAACTTCATTGGAGTAGATATCAAAGGTGCCCGATTGTGGACTGGTGCAAAGATGGCATTGGGAGAAAGCCTTAAAAACGTAGCTTTTCTACGTACAAATATTGAGATTATTGACCGTTTCTTTGCGACCAACGAAGTAACAGAAATATGGCTAACATTCAGTGACCCACAGATGAAGAATCCGCGCAAACGCCTGACCAGCACTTACTTCATGGAGCGTTATCGTCATTTTATGGTCGATGGAGGTACAATACATCTCAAAACCGACTCCAATTTTCTTTTTACATATACGACATATATGGCAGAAAAGAATCAGCTGCCAGTTCTTTTTCGCACAGAAGACTTATATCACACATCAGGTATTGACAAGGAAACTTCCAAAATTCTTTCCATTCAAACCTATTATGAATCTATGTGGCTTGAGCGTGGGCTTAACATCAGATATATGAAATTCAGTCTGCCCCACTCTATCCTACTTCAAGAGCCAGAAAAGGAAATTGAGCTGGACGAATATCGCAGCTACCACCGCCCTAAACGTAGCGGCATCGACAAGAGAAAATGAAAAAAGAAAAAAAAGAACAAAATATTTGTCGAAATCCTTGCATAGATAAAAATTTATTACTAATTTTGCCCAACGATTAAAAGCACCATGTGAGATATTTTCCACATTTCGAAATCTGGAAATTTCGACACCCAGCAACGAATACCATCACTCCTGCTTCAAATAATCCAAGTTATCCGAAAGGGATGCGTGGACGGTTGATTATTGCGTTGTGAAGGTCTTTTCCAGAGCCTGAAGTGGGTAATATCAATTGCTCCACGCTTTTTTATATTTTTTACTACTTCTCGTGAAATTCCATTCCAAATATTTGGTACGTTATTAAAAATAGCGTATCTTTGCACACGGTTGAAAATCATATTGTTTCCACTTCGAATTCTGGAAGCTTTCGACAAAGAGCAATTTGATTAAAACAACTCAAATCATTATCATATGACAATCAAGATATGAATTATCATTATCCCATTGTATGCGCATGCTCGTGAGAGCACAGCATACAATTATAAGTTGAGTTAACTATGGCAGCGTGATGTCGTGAGACATTATGCTGCCGCTTTTTTTAAATTTTATTACAAAGCAGGTTCCAATGGGAATGAATAGAACTCTCTTGTCTTATCAATATCAAACATCCACTGATCAAAAATGATATGATTATCTAAGGCCTTTATCGTTAAGGTGTGAGTTCCCCAGGTGAGAAACACCTTCATCATCCGTACGGCTTGTCCACGCAACACCTGTTCCTTCCACCTTTCAGAGCGAAAAGGTTCTTTCAAAGAGAACACTTGAGGAGGAGCACCATCAATACTGACAGAAAAGCGAATATCACCTTTGTCGCAGGCATGTGTCGGAATCATAGCAATCCTCAACAATCCCTCTCCATGTTTTGACATGGAGAAACGATAGGAGACAGACCCATCCTTGGGAATACTAACAGCCTTCATGCTATGTCCCAACATTTCCACAGGGACAACGCCATCAGTCGCGGCCGTGAAGTCACAGGCATTCTTTGCTATTACACCAGGAGGCAGCCGTTGTTGTCTGACCGCACGTTGGGCCTCTTGCATCGCCGTAAGTTGTTCTGAGATCAATTCCTGTCTTGAAAAATTCCCCACCTCTTCCTCTGAAAGTTGGCCAGGTAACTCCAATGGTCCGAACACCGGTAATTGCCGGGGATTTTCACACATCAACCCTCTCCATTTCCCTTGAGACAGTTGATGATTATAGTAGTCTGTCAGAAGCTTTATTTCTTTCGCAGCCACAATGCTTCTTGCTGCTGAAACCAACGCTTCCTCGTCATGATGGAAAGATTCCGGACGTGCAATGTGTCGAGCCTCCTGTGACTCCAGTTGCTTAACTGCCATTGCGGCAGCAGCAAAAACAGGGTATTTCACTGCTGCAAAAAAGGCGTCCCGCAAGTCTGGTCGTAAATGTTTCTCGACTTCTGTGACTATTTTCTTTGTTTGTTCATAGTTATCAAGGTAGCGTTCCAATTCATTACCAAAAGCTATTGCACTAAACTCCGTATCGTGGACAGGGGACAATCCACGCTGGAATTTCTTTTTATCAAGTTCCACCTGATTCCAACCCATGAACTCCGGTTTACGGAGAGCTGTCAACCAATAGAAGTTTCTCATCACTGGAAACAACTCACTACCGACTTCATGTCCGAACTGCGACTGAAGCCACTTAGCCAAATGTAGGCTTACTTTATTGGGGTTAACGCTATTAATATTCCACGCCATATCAAGGAACAGCGACAAGTCGTAGGCAGCAACTTTCGGATCATGGATATTGGCTATCCAAAGCCGACGTGCCTTATGGTCAAAAGCCGTACGGAGCTCATGAGCGAGGAGTCCCGGCTGGGTTGTTGAGAGCCACAGATAATCATGAGGACGTCCCCAATAGCTCAGATGATAATAAATCCCATTTCCTCCGTTTCTTCTCTGCTGAACCTCATCCGGTAACCTTGTCATGAACCCATAGTTATCATCGCACCACATCAACATCACATCATCAGGGACCTGCAATCCATTCTCGAAGATGTCGAGCACCTCTTTGTAAGGGACAAAAACCTGCGGGACATTGTCCAGATTATTATTTCTATATTTTCTTAACAGTTTTCTCTGTTCATCTATAACCATTTGTAGAGCTCTGGTTTTCTCCCCCATAGTATTTACTCCCTCCATCGAGCCATCATGAATACCACGCATTCCTAATGTATAAATAACCTCCATGTTTCGCGTTTCGTGAACACGTTCGCCCCAATAGTCCAATACTTTCTGGCGGTTGGTCATGAAGTTGTAGTCGCCCATCCTTGTACGATTCCATTCACCCACATTGTTTCTGAGCAACGGTTCACAATGGCTTGAACCTATGATGATAGCGCAAGAGTCAGCCACCTCACGATTTCCTTTAACCTGAAAAAAAGGAGTCGTGCCTTCGTGCATGGCAGGCCACAACGTATTTGCCCGCAAGCGCAAGAGCAATTCAAAGATTTTTTTGTAGGTTCGCGGTCCTATGGTCCCATCCGATAATTCTCGATCCATACACTCATGTGCCCAGATACGCAATGACCAGTCTTCATCATTAATGAAGACACCACGATATTCCACTGACGGCCATTGCACCGTTACAAAGTTATCGGCTATTCGCAATTCAGTCTTTTTTTCAGGGATCACGTCTCCCCACCAAACCCATGGCGAGACCCCAGCCATGCGTGAAAGTTCTAAAATTCCATATGCTGTACCTCGGGCATCACTGCCGATAACTACAAGTTTTCCTCCATGACATCCAATATAGAAAGCTTCTTTTTTTGAAATAATTCTATTAATAGGTAAGCGTCGCTTGTTCAATTTCTTGAACTCCTTATTAGAAAGCATATCCAACTGCACAATATCTATAGACGCATTACCTTTTCTGTCTGCCCGGTGGCCTGTCACCAGACGCATATCCTCACAGAACATATCAAGCGCTACTTCCACAACAGGCGAAACTCTGTTCTGCACATTGTAACTGACAGGCGTCTTTCCATTGTACCAAACAACGTCTGCAGCTTGCATCTCATCTGCAACATTGAATATAAGGAAAAAAAGGAGTAATCTAAGCTTCATCATGTCGCAAATATACAAAAATATTTTCATTTTTTCGATTATCAATGATTAATTCCGTAATTTTGCAGAAAATTAAATAATATGGACAATACGATATATCCGAAACTGATAGAAGAGGCTCTTGCAACTGTCACCTATCCAGGCACAAAAAAGAGTCTAACAGAAAGCGACATGCTCATTGACACACCCGTAGTCACCAAGAAAACGAAAGACAATGGTCAAGAGTATTGGCATGTGCGTGTGGATTTACGCTTTCCCCGCGAAACTGATCCTTTCCTAAAATCGACGGTGAAGGCCACAGAAGCTGCCATTCACTACCATTGCGGTTCGGATATAGACATAGAAATCCGCACTGAATTTAAGACCAAACCTCGTCCAGAGGTTGGCAAGATGCTTCCAGGAGTAAAGAATATCATTGCCGTAAGTTCTGGTAAGGGAGGTGTAGGTAAATCCACCGTTTCAGCCAACCTTGCTATTTCCTTAGCCAGACTTGGCTATCAAGTAGGTCTGCTTGACACAGATATTTTCGGTCCGTCTATGACCAAGATGTTTGGCGTAGAAGACATTCATCCCTATGCCATTGAAAAAGACGGCCGCCAACTCATAGAACCCGTGGAGAAATACGGAGTAAAGCTTCTCAGTATCGGCTTCTTCGTCAACCCTGACACGGCCACACTTTGGCGTGGTGGTATGGCAACATCAGCTTTGAAACAACTCATTGCCGATGCCGACTGGGGAGAACTGGATTATTTTATTCTTGACACGCCACCGGGCACAAGCGACATACACCTGACATTGCTACAAACATTGGCCATAACAGGGGCTGTCATCGTATCTACTCCCCAACAAGTAGCTTTGGCAGATGCGCGCAAGGGAATTGACATGTATCGCAATGAAAAAGTCAATGTTCCCATCCTTGGACTGATTGAGAACATGGCATGGTTTACCCCTGCAGAACTCCCAGATAACCGTTATTATCTTTTCGGGAAAGAAGGCTGCCAGCAGCTGGCTGAGGAGATGCATGTTCCCTTGTTAGCACAGATTCCCATCGTCCAAAGTATCTGTGAAAATGGAGATGCAGGAACACCTGCCGCCCTTGATATCAACTCCACGACAGGCCAAGCATTTTTATCACTGGCTCAGAGCGTCGTGACTGTTGTAAACCGACGTAACGCCGAGTTACCTCGAACTGAAATCGTTGGTATCAAGAAATCATAATATACGTTTATTTGTCCGATTTCTCTTTCTTCATAAGGAAGAGGCGTGCCTGTGTGGCTTTGTCTTTAAGATGCTGAATACGCTCATGTGCATGCTGGTGAGCCTGATTTATCTGGAAACGATAAACCAGACAAGTCACAAAAAAATAGGCTGTTGTCTGAATCCACAATGCCTGATATTCTTGTTGAATGTCGGAAAGAGTGGCTCCCATAGAGTTGATGCGCACAAAACCACGCACACCGAATGTTGAAGGCAATAACACAGAAACGCCCTGCCACGCTCCTGGAATGTTACTTTGCGGCCATGATATGCCGGACAAAAACAGGAATGGGACTGAAGTAAACACCACTAATAAAAGAACATTTTCACGATAGCGCACCAGGCAAGAGAGCATCATGCCGAAAAAGATACATGCCAGAAGGTAAGGAAACATCAAACCAAGTAATGCACGAGCATCTCCAATAGCAATAAAGCCAAAGATGCGTGGCACAGCAAGTATCAAGTAGGCAGACATGACGGCAAAGATCATCAAGTAACATAATGACTTGCCAAAGACGATTCGGAAAATACCATTATAGTGGCGACTCACAGGAACAAGGTCACGATAGCGGTTGGTTTCGCGTGCCGTTCCAGCACCCAATCCGATGCCCAGTAAGAGTGTCTGCTGGATAATAAGCATGAGCACTCCGGGAATGATAAAGTCTCCATAGCCACCCGTAGGACTAAAGATTGGAACCTCGTCAAAGTCAAGTGGTTGTATAGTCACTTCGTCCTCACGGTCTGTCATGTTTCCAGACAGTTTCACTTGTATCTGACGGTTAATATCAGTTGCCACTGCTACGGCCGTCTGGTTGATAGCTTTATAGGTTAGCATGAGGGCCATATCACAATAGACGCTTACAGACGTCTGCTCCATGCGGTTCAACCGAAGGTCGAAGTCAGAAGGCACGAGTACCACCCCATTTACTATCTGCTTGGCCATCAGGTCACGGGCCTCTTCAAGGCTTCCAGCATAGTAGGCAACACGCACATCCGGCGAAGCATCAAATTGTCTGAGAAATTGACGGCTCATGTGACTGTGAGATAAGTCAACAGCCACAACTGGCACCTCGCGCACCACCTGATTATTATAAACCCACGAATATAGCAACGGATATAACAGGGGAACAAGGATAAAGAAAATGAGCACCCCCTCGTCGGTAAACGTAGTGCGCATTTCCTTGGCCCAGATGTAACACATGTCGGCCAAGCCTTCTTTAATTCTTCTCCAGAGTTCTCTCATACTTAATCGTTTTTCCTTGCTCAAGTGTCATCAGGAATTTTCCCCTATACTCTTTTTGCAAACCATTCATTATGGTATATATACATATTCCAACATGGCTCGTTTGATGTTTCCCCTGACAAGCCAGGGCGTCACTGCAAAAAACAGTAAGACCGCAATATTGAACCACGCATCCATGAGTGGATAGCCGTTGAAGACACAGGCCTGGTAGATCATATAATAGTGGCGCAGCGGGAAGAGTTGTGCCAGAGCTTCTAATGCACCATCCATCGCTATAACCGGAAATGCAGACCCCACTGTGGAGAAGCTGAGCACTGCCCACAAAGAACAAACACTCATGGACATACGCAGAGATGGCATCAATCCGAAAATAAAGATGCCAAAACCCTGTGAAGCTACTACCGCCAACAATGTGACAATGATGATTGACCATATACCTCCTTCATGCGGGAAACCAAGATAACCATACACATAATAGTTATAGACAAAGAACATTGTCAAAAACACCATGCTCTGCGGAAAGAATTTTCCAAGTAGTGCCACATGAATATTGTTTCCAGCCATTTTCATCCACTCCTTCGACCTGCCGAACTTCAATTCTGTACCGATAGAATAGGCAGACAACATAAACATAAACAACATGAGCACACCAGGAATAAGCATGGTACTGAGATAAACATTGTAGTTTACCCATGGGTTGGTAAGCGGGTGCAGATCAATGACCACAGGTTGAAGAAAAAACTTTATCTGTTGGTCTGTCATTCCCCTTATCTGCATGGCGCCCTGTCCTACTGCTGCAGAGCCAAGCATGGTAATGGTTTTCAGATCACGATAAAGCAACGCGCCCGCCGTAAGAAATGTGTTGGTGTAGTAAAAGGACACTTTCGGCTGACGACCCGATAACAAAGCATCAGTAGTACCCTTAGGGAGATAGAGAAACGCATAAATCTGGTTGCGTTGGATGGCGTTGCGAGCTTCATTCATATTCGGATAAAGTCCAACGACACGAGTTGTCTGGAAAGCGTCGAGCTTATGTACCAGCGTACGAGTTGTTGACGTATTATCCAAATCGACCACTCCCACAGGCATTTCCACTGGCTGACCATCGTTCATCATAGTGGTGAAGAGCATCATGACGAGCATGGGAAACAGCACCATACAAAAAAGGTATATGGGATTAGAGCGCAGGATTCCGCACTCACGCAGTGCTATAAACCATATTCTCTTCATGTTCTCACAGTCCTGTTGACTTACGACAAGATATCCACTTATTCCTTAATAATCAGTGACATTCCTGGACGCAATCCCTCAAACGGATTCAGCGGGCGCGCCTTAACCTCAAATGTTTTGAGGTCATACTGTCCGTTGGCCTTAGTAGCTTTCCACACAGCGTAGGAGCCCTCATCCTTGATGTAGAATACTTTCATACGCAGCTCTTTGTTGAAAGCGGGCGAAAAGGCCACAAACTCATCACCGACCTTGAGCCCATTAAGTTGGTCTTCACGTACATTGAAGGTACCCCACATATCTTTCATAACGGAAATACTCATAATGGGCGATCCGGTCCCAATCAGTTCACCCACCTTCGGATAGACGTTGGAGACTTCACCTTCAACCTGTGCCACCTGCACTGTTTCCTGGAGGTAGGAGTTTACCTCATTAACAGCACCCTTAGCACGTTCAACCTGCGCTTGTGCAGCAAGTTTTTCCTCGCGCCGGGCGCCATTGCGCGCCATGTCATACTGACTCCTGGCAGCTTTTTCCTGAGCCTCCAAGGCCTTATAGTTTGCGAAAGCCTCATCACGTTTTTGAGCCGTCATCACGCCTTCGTCATACAATCGTTGTACACGCTCATAACTTTTCTTGGCAATCTCCAAGCCAGCACCGGCCTGCTGCCATACCTGATAGGCTGCAGTAATCTGTTCCTGGCGAGCTCCTGCCTGAGCCATGGCACTCATTGCTGCAGCTGCATTTTCAGCTCCCAACGCTTGTGCTTTTTTGGCCTCCACCTCTGGTGCATCAAGGATCGCCAGCGTGTCACCTACTCGCACATAATCACCCTCCTTCACCCGAAGTTCAAGAATGCGTCCAGGCACCTTGGAAGAAACTCTATATTCCGTCACCTCCACCTCTCCTTGTATCATCTCGGGCGACCGATCAAGAGCCAGGAAGCCGATGACCGCCACTATAACCACAACAGCAGTAAAACCAATGATTGCCAATAGAATGTTGTTATGCTGTGTTTTTGCCTGATTACTCATATATCTTTTTTCTTTATTTGTAGGAAATTTTGTCACATTGTCAATACCTTTGCTGCAGCTGGAGAGTACCCATTGCCTTTTGCAAGTCTGTCTGTGCAAGTTTTTTGTCTATGATAGCATCAATTTGCTGAGTGCGGGCATTGAGCCAAGCTGTCTGTGCGGCCATGACATCTGTGCTTTGCATGACACCTTCTTGGAAGCCCACATTAGCACAGCGCAGGTTTTCTTCAGCCCGCTGCACATTTTTTTCGGCCACCTTCATCCGCTTGACAGCCTCTGTCAATTTATAGGAACTCTGGTTTAACTGAAGTTCCACCTTTTCTTTTATATCACTCAACTCTATTTCTGCCATCGCCGTGGTAGCCCTACTGGCACGCACCTTATAGGAGCCTTCCATCCAGTTCCATACTGGTATGCGCATCACCACGCCCACATTCCAGGCTCCTGCAAAACGTCGTTCATAGCCATCATAGACATTAGGATTGGTGGTCAGATATCCTGCCGTTAGAGCCACTTGCGGTAAGAAGGCAGCCCTCTCCATTCGGGTTTTCTGTTCACTCATACCTACCATCGTACGCAACATTTTCAGTTCTGGTCTGTTCTCCCAAGCAGTTTCCAAATTGAAAGCATCATCCACATAAGACAGCGCTGTCGGTATCTCGTCTTCATCACTGAGCTTCATCTCACTATCAACAGGCAGTCCGCAAAGTTGGCATAGAAACATGCGAGCCAAAGACTCACCATTATTGACCTGTGTAAGAGTCATTTCAGCTTCATTGACCTTCACATCGACCTGCAGGCCATCTGCCCGGGTTGCGACTCCATTGGCAATCATCTTATAGACGTTACTGTCAAGTTGTTCAACAAGAGTCAGATACTGACGTGCCAAGCGTTGTTTCTGGCGTAGGGAAACCACTGCCCAGTAGGCTCGATCCACATCATATATCATCGTCTGCTGCTGTCCTTCCAGATTTTCAGCAGCCATCTGCTCGCCCAATGCTGCCAATCGGTTAGCAGCAATCAGCCCGCCACCCATGAATATCGGTTGGCGAACCATAACCGCCCCCATAAACACATGACGGGTGTCGGTATTAAAAGCATTACGCACATGTTGTCCGACCTCATTGAGAGAATGAGCAAGAGAAGCACCTATCTGTGGAGCCACATTACCTAATGCAGCAGCTTGTTGTGAACTAAGTGCGGCACCTTGCGCAAGCTCAGTCATTATCGGTGTCACATTGTTTTTCATCTGACCGACCACAATGTTACCGATATTACTGAGAGTTGTCTTCTGTTGGCCGCTGAGAATAGAAATTTCACGGCTGGTAAACTCATAGCCTCCTAAGGCTTCCACCTTTGGAAGGAACTTGGTGGCGACAGCCTTGTGCGTATTGGCTGCCACTTCCTGCTTCAGCCGTGCTACCCGCAATTGTTTATTATTATCCAAAGCGAGTCTGCGGCAGCTGTCCAATGACAAGACCTGTTGTGCGGAAACCGTCAACAGGACAAAATGCAACATAGCACCAACAAGAAACATTCGCTTTTCCATCATCTTCTTCCTTGAATTTCAATCCCTACTTGAAAGAAAAACTCCTGGAACCTATCATGTTACCGTCTGCGAAGATACTGACCTGATAAGTTCCATTAGGCATGGCCTGAGAGACATTCCAAAAAAGCGTAACTGGCAGTTCTTGCCCGCCATACTCCACAGTCTTCTTCATCGTATATTGCAAAGAACGGTTTTCATACTGGAACGAGCCCGCCCCTCCAAGTAACGACCCGGTAGGTGACACAATGCGAACATAGACATCCTTCATCCCACTGGCAGCCGTAACATTCTTGGCCAATGAAAAGTTGACCTGTACGGTCTTGCATTTTGACATCTTCTCCGTCTTTTTACCACGCTTATCCTTGGCATCCATCTGAATGCCAGTTGCATCAAGCTGGGCAGCAATAGCCACTTTCTCTGATAGCGACTGCTTCTCGGTATTCAGTCCCTCAATCTGCTGCGTAGCTTCCTGATACTGTGCTTTCACACGCGAGTTTTCCTCTACAAGATTTTGATTGAGCCTGTTCAATGAGTCTATCTCCAGGATATAGCTTCTCAGAACCTCACGCACAGTGGCCAGTTCCTTCTTCAGTCGCGTAATCTCCCGCGCATCGTTTGCCTTTACTTTCTTGAGTTCAGACAACAGCCGCTGCGTCTTTTCCTGCTCTACGGAGAGTTGTGCGACAATCGAGTCGTTGTTGATGCGGGTCTTCATCTCACTGTACTGGTCGGCAAACTGTTGGTATTGGCTTTCCATTTCCTTCTTGTCCAGCTCTGCTAACTCCTGCATTTCCAGATTAGCTTGGCGCTGTTCGTCAAGGTTCATATAAAGCCATGCAATGCCACCTATGAGCAATGCAACCAAAACAAGCAAGGGTATCAGAATTTTTTTCATGTCACATCAGTTCTGTTATACTTTACAGTCTCTTTAGCAAATGCAAAAGTAATAGTTTTTCATCAATCCTCAAAGTAAAAAGAGTTCTCTTTTATGTTATAAAACATAATTTTACATTTTATGTACAAAAAACATGTCGTGATTTAAATTTTTTATTGTATCTTTGCAACATCTACCAATCTACATCCAATGAAGAAAGACGGGTTCATATACAAGGTGTTCGACCTCTATTATGACGGTTTCCGCCACATGACGCTGGGCAAGACGCTCTGGCTCATCATCTTCATCAAGCTCATCATCATCTTCCTTGTCCTCAAGTTGTTTTTCTTCCCCAACTACATCAAATCGCATACAGAGAAGGGTGGAGAAGCCGACTTCGTTTCTTCGGAAATGATGGAGCGAGCTCCCAACATACAATAAAATAATCAAAATAAGAATAAAAAACCAAATCTATGTATCACTTACTGTTAGACATCACAACCGGTACCATTGACTGGTCAAGAGCACAGTTTGCTCTGACAGCCATCTACCATTGGCTCTTTGTCCCACTCACATTAGGACTTGCCATCATTATGGGTATTATGGAAACCTGTTATTACCGCACGAAAAAAACTTTCTGGAAAGACACAGCTCGGTTCTGGCAGAAGCTCTTCGGTATTAACTTTGCCATGGGTGTTGCCACTGGTATTATTTTGGAGTTTGAGTTTGGCACCAATTGGTCGAACTACTCTTGGTTTGTGGGTGACATTTTTGGTGCCCCGTTAGCCATTGAGGGCATTGTGGCCTTCTTCATGGAGTCAACTTTTGTGGCCGTCATGTTCTTCGGATGGAACAAAGTCTCACGCGGTTTCCATCTGGCCTCTACATGGCTCACTGGCTTGGGAGCAACCATCTCAGCCTGGTGGATATTGGTGGCTAATTCCTGGATGCAATATCCTGTAGGTTGCGAGTTTAACCCCGACACCATGCGCAACGAGATGGTATCATTTTTCGATGTGGCTCTGTCACCCTTTGCCATTGACAAGTTTTGTCACACAGTAACCTCTTCATGGATCATTGGTGCCGTGTTCACTGTAGCCGTCAGTTGCTGGTATCTTTTGAAAAAACGCGAACAGCAGTTTGCCGTGGAAAGCATCAAGATTGGCGCATCCGTTGGGCTCTGTGCTTCCATCCTGGCTGGAGCCACCGGCCATAGTTCCGCTTACCGCGTTGCACAAGTTCAGCCCATGAAACTGGCAGCCATGGAAGCACTCTATGAAGGGGGCACCAATCAGAGCCTGACGATTGTAGCCTTGATAAATCCTTTCAAGCAGCCAGACTACCTGAGCGAGCAAGAGCCTCCTTTGCGCATTGCCGCGCCCTATGCACTCTCCTTTCTGGCCACCAACGACTTCCACGGCTATGTTCCGGGCGTCCGTGATCTACTCAACGGATATACAAAAGCCGATGGCACCCAAGAACCATCTGTAAAGGAGAAGATCAAGCGAGGCAGAGCTGCCGTCTATTCACTCATGTCCTACCGCAATGCGAAGAAGGCAGGTTCCATATCCGGACAAGAAGAGAATTTACGGTCACTAAGAGAGAATATGAAATATTTCGGCTACGGTTATGTGAAGTCTGAAGACCAACTGATACCCTTCATCCCCGTATGCTTCTGGTCATTCCGTATCATGGTGGGACTGGGTTGCCTGTTCATTGTCTTCTTTGCCCTCGTGCTGCTCATCACTTGGCAAGACAAGCTGAAAGGCATCGGCCGGTTGTGGAAGAATCTGCCATTCAGTGAACATAAATACCTCCACATGGCAGCCATCTGCATGGTGCCACTGGCTTACATAGCCAGTGAGGCCGGATGGATTGTCGCAGAGATGGGACGCCAACCCTGGGCCATTCAAGACATGATGCCGACCTGGGCTGCTGTTTCCGATATCAGCTCTGGATCCGTAGCTCTCACGTTTTTCCTGTTCCTTGCACTCTTCACCACCATGTTAGCCGTAGAAATCAGCATCATGCTTAGGGAAATCAAGAAAGGACCGGAAATCCAATAATAACTTCAGCAAGACTTTCTGACAATCCTACTATTAAATCACTTAACACATCACTATCATGACATACGAATTTTTGCAACAATATTGGTGGTTCCTGGTCAGTCTTCTGGGAGCCTTGCTGGTCTTCCTGATGTTTGTACAGGGAGCTAACTCCATGATATTCTCCTTGGGTCACACTGCAGAGGAACGCCGTCTTCTCATCAACTCCACCGGTCGCAAATGGGAGTTCACCTTCACCACGTTGGTAACCTTCGGCGGAGCCTTCTTTGCCTCCTTCCCGCTGTTCTACAGCACCAGCTTCGGTGGTGCTTACTGGTTGTGGATGATTATCCTGTTCTCCTTTGTACTACAGGCTGTTAGTTATGAGTTTCAGAACAAGCTTGGCAACCTCTTAGGCACCAAGACCTTTCAGGTATTCCTGGTCATCAACGGCATAGCAGGCCCCCTACTTTTGGGTGGTGCCGTAGCAACTTTCTTTACAGGCTCCAATTTCATTGTTGAGAAAGGCAATCTTACTAATATGGCACAGCCCGTCATCAGCCACTGGGCCAATGCCAGCCATGGCCTTGACGCTCTTCTCGACCCTTGGAATCTGGTCTTTGGTTTGGCTGTATTCTTTTTAGCCCGCGTATTGGGCACGCTATACATCATCAACAACGTCAATGATGCACCCATCCGTCGCCGTGCCCGTGTGCGCTTAATCAGTAACACTGTGGCTTTCCTGATCATGTTCCTCACATTCCTGTTATTTATTCTCACGGGCTACGGCTGTGCTTACAATCCTTCGACAGGCGCCGTCAGCAATGTAGAGTTCAAATACCTGAACAACCTTCTTGAGATGTGGTATGTATCCATCCCCATGATTATCGGTGTGCTGCTTGTACTCTCTGGTATCTTCTGCACTTGTCGCAACAAGGAATATAACCGAGGCATCTGGCCCACAGGCATCGGCGTTGTCGTTGTGGTTCTCTGTCTGTTATTGACCGCAGGTTGGAATGACACCTGCTACTACCCCTCCAATGAAGATTTGCAGAGCTCTCTAAGCATTCAGAACTCCTGCTCCAGCGAGTTCACCTTGCGTACAATGGCCTATGTCAGCCTGCTCATACCCTTCGTGCTGGCCTATATCTTCTACGCATGGCGCGTCATTGACAGTAAGCCCATCGACAAGAAAGAAATCACCGAAGAAGAAGCTTACTAAGATTACTCATGATAACTCGAGTTCTAACACTTGCTCTGTTCACGGTAGTATCGCTCTGCGCCATCGCGCAGAGCAATACTCCGAGACAAGAAATTCTCATTAAGACAACGATGGGCAATATTCGCGTGGCTCTCTACAACGAGACTCCCCGCCACCGAGACAACTTCATCAAACTGGTCAGAGAGGGGTTCTATGACGGCATTCTGTGGCACAGGGTCATCAAGAATTTCATGATACAGACCGGCGACTCCACCACACGTCACGCACAACCCGGAGACTATGTCGGCCTTCACGCTCCCGACTATACATTGCCTGCAGAGATTGTCTATCCCACGTTCTTCCACAAACGGGGAGCATTGGCTGCCGCTCGGGAAGGTGATGACAGCAACCCCCAACGGACTTCGTCGTCCAGCCAGTTCTATATTGTCTATGGCAAGACCTACAGCACTGCCGCCCTCAACGACTTTCAAAGAACTATCCGCGAGAACACTCACGGACAATGTGAAATGACGGACTCCATCCGATCCTACTATCACAAACACGGTGGAACGCCCCATCTTGACGGTCAATATACGGTCTTCGGCGAAGTCACCGAGGGACTCGATACAGTACGTCGCATTCAAGAAGCCTTTACAGACGATGACGACCGCCCGGTCGATGATATTCGCATCGTCCGAGCGGTCGTCATAGAGCCTTTATCAAGATAGTCTATTCTATCACGACAGTTGTCCAGCCGTGTTTATCCTCCACGGTGCCATACTGGATGCCGCGCAGTGTTTCAAAGAGTTTCTTGGACTTTGGACCAGGCTCCGGGCCAAAGTCATAGCGCCTACCCGTCTCCAGATCATCAATGTAGGAGATGGGAGAGATGACTGCGGCCGTGCCACAGGCACCGGCTTCCTCGAAGGTCTCCAGCTCCTCTTCCGGAATCTGACGACGTTCCACTGTCATGCCAAGGTCCCGGGCTATCTGCATCAAGCTGTCATTGGTGACACTGGGCAGGATGCTCGATGACTTCGGTGTGATATAAGTATTTCCCTTGATTCCAAAGAAGTTGGCTGCACCACACTCATCGATATATTTCTTTTCCTTGGCATCGAGATAGAATTCGCAGGCATAGCCCTTCTCATGAGCTATGTGGTTGGCTTTCAGCGAGGCGGCATAGTTTCCGCCAACCTTGTAACAGCCGGTACCAAGTGGTGCCGAACGGTCATAGTCTCGAATGATGACATACGGGTTACTGGAGAAGCCTCCCTTGAAATAGGGGCCCACCGGGGTAACGAAAATCAAGAACAGGTATTCATCTGCAGGATGCACACCCACCTGTGCACTCGTACCGATAAGCAACGGGCGCACATAGAGTGTGGCACCACTCTCATAGGTAGGAACATATTCCTGGTTCAGCCGTACAACTTTCTTCACCATCTCCTCAAACATGTCTGTAGGCACCTCGGGCATCATAATGCCACGACAGGTTGACTGCAGTCGTTCTGCATTGGCCTTCATACGGAAAACGCGTATCTTTCCGTCAGGACAGCGATAGGCCTTCAAGCCTTCAAAAGCCTCCTGTCCATAGTGCAGGCAGGTGGCAGCCATGTGCATCTTGATGTGCTCATCCGAGCACACCTCTATCTCTCCCCACTTGCCGTTGCGGTAATAGCAGCGCACATTGTAGTCTGTCGGCATATAACCGAAGGACAAGTTTGCCCAATCTAAATTCTTCATATATCATTATAATTTATCAACTTCGTAATTAGGAGAGAAAGTTACTTCTCCTTTTAACAGCAGTAGCACCTATTACCCTGCGCCAAGCGATGCGCTTGGTGCATTAAGTATTACGCATTACGCTTTTGGCTGCAAAATTACAAATATTCTCCGAACGAAGCAACAAATCGTAAACTTTTTGACAAGATTCCTTTCAGTTTTCCTCAAAAGCCTACCCTCCAAGAGTAATAATCTCACAATCCTTGAAATCACGGCCGTCAATGGTCAGCCTCACCAGCGTACGTTCTTTGTGCCATCCTTGAAGGCCGGCAGCACCAGGATTGATGTGCAGCAGGTTCAACGTCTTGTCGTACTTCACCTTCAGAATATGCGAGTGTCCGCTGATAAACAGCCGAGGCGGTGAGGCATATATCTGTCCTCGAATGGAAGGGTCGTAGTTGCCGGGGTAGCCACCGATGTGCTTCATCAACACATCGACTTCCTCACATTTCCACCGCAGTCGTTCGGTGAACATCAGCCGCAAATCTCCTCCGTCGCAGTTGCCATAGACAGCCCGTAGCGTGCGGAAGGCCGCCAGCCGCTCTGCTACCTCCGTAGAACCAATGTCACCGGCATGCCATATTTCGTCGCAGGGCTCGAAGTAATGCAAGTATTTCTCATCCCAGTAGGAATGAGTGTCGCTAATGATACCTATCCTCTTCATAGCTTCAGTCTCCTGCGAATGAAGTCAGCCAGGAAAGCCGCGGTACCCTCTATGCCGAGCATGCTTGAGCTGACGCAGACATCATAGCTGGCCGCATAGCCCCATTTCTTTCCCGTATAATAATTATAGTATGACGCGCGCGCGTTTTCTTCATGCTGCAACAGCTTTCTGGCAGATGAGGCGTTGCAGTGGTGACGCTCCTGCACACGTTGGACACGCTCCTCCAGATTGGCCGTCACAAAGATGTTCACCACGTTTTCCTTGTCGCGCAGTACATAATCAGCACAGCGACCAACGAAGACGCACGAATTTTCCTCGGCAGCCTTTCTGATAGCATCACTCTGAAACTGGAACAAGTTCTCCTCGGAAAACTGGTTATTGTTATAGAAGCTCCCCATGGCCAACGCTCTACTCGACTGCTGCACAATGTGCTGCAGGAAGCCCTTATGCTCGTCGCTCTGTTCGAAGAACCTTGGCGAGAAGCCGCTCTCGTTGGCCGCAAGGTCGAGAATCTCCTTGTCATAGAGTTTACAGTTGAATTCCTCTGCCAGCCGGCGGGCAACCAGATGTCCGCCCGAACCTATCTGGCGTCCAATGTTTATAATCAACTTTTCCATCTTACTGTATGTTATTGACACCCCGTGTCGTGTCAGCTCGTTTCATTTTCTTCATATAAAGATGCATCAGTGCAAAGGCCACGATAGCCGCCAGCGCGTCGCTCGACGGAAGGGCCGCCCACACCCCATCTATGTCCCATATCGTCGGCAGCAACAGCAGCAGCGGCAGCAATAGCAGCAGCTGACGCGACAGCGACAGGAATATACTGATCTTCACCTTGCCGATACACTGAAAAAAATTGGTGATGACCATCTGGAAACCTATGAGCGGAAACACCAGCATATTCACCCTGATGCCCACGATACTCATCGCGATAAGCGATTCGTCTGTAGTGAAGAGACGGGCACAGTAGTACGGCAGGAACATCGCTATCAGCCAGCCACACACCATGATGCATGTTGCCGCCACTATGGCCAGCGTCAGCACCCTCATCAGGCGGTCGTAGTTCTGTGCCCCGAAATTGTAGCCTGCAATGGGTTGCATGCCCTGGTTCACTCCCATCACGAACATCACAAACATCATGGCAATGGAGTTGGAGATGCTGTAGGCACCCACGGCCATGTCGCCGCCATAGCGCACCAGCTGGTTGTTCATGAAGATTACGATGACACAGGCACACACATTCATCAGAAAGGGCGAGATACCTATACCGATAATGTTCTTCACCAGGTCGGACTTGAGTCCGTAGATGCCGCGCTTCAGGTGGAGCAGCTCACGCCTGTCGCTGAAGAGCCACAGCTGCCACACCATCGCCATCGTCTGCGACGTAATGGTAGCCATGGCCGCTCCTCGTATGCCCCAACGAAACCACCACACGAAGGCTATCACCAGCACGATGTTCATTCCCACCGTGAAGAGCGTGGCATACATGGCGTGGCGCGGCTTCGATGCTGCGCGCAGCACGGCATTCATGCCAAAATACATGTGGGTGACGACATTGCCTAACAGTATCACCTGCATGAACTCGCGGGCATAAGGCAGCGTGTTGTCGCTGGCACCAAAGAAACGCAAGATAGGGTCCAGAAATATCAGGCAAACCGCCATGAAGGCCAGCCCTATCAGCAGGTTCAGCGTCAACGTGTTACCCAACAGGTTCTCAGCCGTCGTGTAGTCCTTTTGTCCCAGCTTCACCGAGATAGCCGTTGAGGCCCCCACCCCCACAGCAGCGCCAAAGGCCGCACTGAGGTTCATGAAGGGGAAGGTGATGCCGAGTCCGGCAATGGCGTCGGCCCCCACCACCTGTCCGATGAAGGCCCGGTCAATAATGTTGTAAAGCGACGAAGCCGTCATGGCAATGATAGCCGGCAGCGCATACTGCCACAGCAATCCGCCCACCGGCTTCGTTCCCAGTTCCAATGTAGCCTGCTTGTTGTCCATGAAAATCCTTTTTTCAGCATGCAAAGATACAAAAGAATGCAAGAATGTGCAAAATTATTCTCACTTCTTCATTGCACAACAGAGTTGAAACACAAAAAAAAGGCATCTTACACATCCATTTCATAAAAAAAAGGTATCTTTGCAAAAGAAAGAGAGTTCTTGCTTTTCAACCGACTTTGAGCAAACAATATGTAATTAAAGCTATCAAGTAAAACAACGAAAAAACAGAGCCTATGTTACACATAAAGGAAGAGGCCGCACGCTGCCTACTGTGCGAGGATGCGCCCTGCACGAAAGCGTGTCAAACAGGTGACCCCGCACGGGCAGTGCGAGCTATACGGTTTGATAACGAGCATTTGTCAAGACGATGGGTGGCCAAGTGTACCGATGAAGACCTAAAGATTGCAGAGCAAGCCTGCATCCACTACGACAGACCGATAAGAATCAGGGAAATGCTGACACTTGTTGATGCGGATATGAATTCCGCATATCAGAACATCCCTCAGCCTTCTCTTGCCATTGATTTTTGTGGCATACATTGTGAGAATCCGTTCTTTCTGGCATCTTCCGCCGTATGCACTAACTATGAGATGGTGGCGCGTGCCTTCGACGCAGGATGGGCCGGTGTATTCTACAAGACCATCTGCAAGCAGGATATCCACGAGGTATCACCTCGCTTCGATGCTTGCCAGCAAGAAGGGACATCTGACTTCTATTCCTTTCGTAACATGGAACAGCTGAGCGAGAACCCCTACGAGGTTGACTTTGACATTCTTCACCGTTTGAAGCAGAACTACCCGACAAAAGTTGTAGTGGCCAGCATCATGGGAAAACTTGAGGAAGAATGGATAGAACTCGCTCAGATGGCTGAAAAAGCAGGCTGCGATGCTGTGGAACTGAATTTCTCCTGTCCGCAGATGCGATTGGCTGGCATGGGCAGCGACGTGGGACAGAATCCGGAACTGGTACTGTTCTACACCGCATACGTAAAACGTAATGTTTCCATTCCCGTCATCCCCAAGATGACACCCAACATCACGCAAATCAATCAGCCTGCCATGGCATCCTATTTTGCCGGTGCCGACGCCATTTCGGCCATCAACACCATCAAAAGTGTCACAATGAGTGTACGCACCGAAGTCAGCGGCCGCAAAACCATGTCGGGACTGTCTGGACGAGCTATCAAGCCCATTGCACTGCGACAGATTTTAGAGATGGCCCAGAATCCTCTTATCAATGGCGCACATGGCAAGAAGGTGGAATTGAGCGGAATCGGCGGCATAGAAACCTGGCGCGACGCTCTGGAGTTTATTCAGATAGGCTGCCGCAATGTACAGGTATGTACGTCCGTCATGCAGTATGGCTATCGCATCATCGACGACCTCATCCTTGGTCTGCAAAACTATCTTACTGAACGTGGTCTTCACTCCATTGAACCTCTCGTAGGCGAGGAATTGCCTAACTTCGTTACCCCCAACGAGCTCGATCGAGACACCATTATCTATCCAAAGATAAACCATGACCGTTGCATCGGTTGTGGCCGTTGCCATGTGTCGTGTCAGGACGGAGGCCATCAGGCCATTGCCTTCGACACTGAGACACGCCGACCTCGCATTTTAGGAAGCAAGTGTGTCGGCTGCCATCTCTGCCGTCTTGTCTGTCCTACCGATGCTATCGGAACGGCCAAACGAATTCATAAAAGATAATCATGCTGAGCAAGACGCTCACTTCCATCATACATATAGTATAGTTAGCATTGGAGAGGGGTACACCGTATGTACACCCTCTCTCTTTGTATAAATTAATTTAAGATTCGAAAGCAATTAAAGCCCATAACTCCTAACCCGCTCATCATTAACACTTTATGTGCAGAAAGCAGTCTTATTGTTCCTTGAAAGAAATCCCTTTATCTGGTAAAATAAATTATATTACAAAGTAAAATAAATTATATTGCAAAGTAAAATAAATTATATTACAAAGTAAAATAAATTATATTGCAAAGTAAAATAAATTATATTACAAAGTAAAATAAATTATATTGCAAAATAAAAATAAATTATATTGCAAAGTAAAATAAATTATATTGGTAAATGAACTCTAACTCTTTAGAGGACTAACTCTATCTTCTTACATGATAAAAGGTCACATTTTAGAAATTAATTGGTAATTGTTTGACGAATGACCATTTCACTTTTCCTTATGTCATGATTACGATTTACCCTGTTCTCTTTGCTTAAAAGATATAAACATTGTTAATTGTAGCATTTGGGATGATTAAGTCATCCTGACAAATGGAGTTGAAACCGAATGTTCATCTCCATTATATACTAATGACTCAAGAGAGGAATGCATCATACGGTGCATTCCTCTCTTCGTTTTCCTCAACATGTTTTTTCTGCCCATATTTTCTTTGAAATTTACAAGGGGTGTAGTCATTTTTTCTTATCTTTGCAGAAACTTATGTGAAAGATGGAGAATAAGACGCTGACACTGTATGAGCTGAACCGTCTGGTACACGAGGCTGTAGAGACAGCTCTGCCTGGTGCCTATTGGGTAGAGGCGGAACTGTCGGAAGCCCGCGAGGTGCGCGGTCACTGCTATATGGAGCTGGTGCAGTATGACGTGATGTCACAGCTGTCGGGTTCCACAGGCAGGACTCCCATAGCCCGTGCTTCGGCGAAATGCTGGCAGAACCGCTGGTCGCAGATTCGTCCACGCTTCGAACAGGTGACAGGGCAGCCGCTTCATGCCGGCATGAAGGTGCTGCTGTCGGTGAGCGCCAACTTCCATGAGGCTTATGGATTTTCCTGGATAGTGAGCGACATAGACCCCACCTACACCATTGGCGACATGGCCAGAAAGCGTCAGGAGATTATACGCACGCTACATGAAGAGGGTATCTTCGACCTGCAAAGAGAGCTGACGCTCTCGCCCTTCGCCCGGCGAATTGCCGTCATCTCCAGTGAGAACGCTGCCGGATATGGCGACTTCTGCAACCAGTTGGCCGACAACGAATACGGCTTCAGCTTTGTGACGCAGTTGTTTCCTGCCATCATGCAGGGAGAGCAGGTTGAAGAAAGTATTATAAAGGCGTTGGAGAGAGTTTATAGCCTCTCCCCTAGCCCCTCTCCTAAAGGCGAGGGGGACTGGGAATGGGATGCTGTCGTCATCATTAGAGGCGGAGGCGCAACGGCAGACTTGAGCGGCTTCGACACACTGGAACTGGCAGAAAATGTTGCACAGTTTCCGTTACCCGTCATCACGGGCATCGGACATGAGCGCGATGAGAGCATCATAGATATGGTTTCTCACACACGGGTGAAAACACCTACGGCTGCTGCCGCCTTCCTGATTGACAACCTCGCCACGACGTTATCTGCCATTGAAGACCTTCAGGCAAGGGCGATGAACAGCGTGAAAGACCGGATTTCTGCTGCCATGGCGCAACTCTCGCTCTTCTCGTCACAGCTGCCATCGCTGGCCAAATACTGCATACAACGAAAGCGCCACCGACTGGAGTTGCTCGCCCAACGGACTCTCTCACTGGACCCAACGCAGCTGCTCAGACGTGGCTACAGCATTACGCTGAAGGATGGTCACATTGTGCACGACGCAAGTATGCTACAGCCTGGCGACGAGATAGAAACAATATTGGAGAATGGCAAGATTCAGTCAATCATAAAATAAGTAAAGCAAAGCTATGGAAAAAAAATCCATGAAATACGAGGAGGCAATGGCCCAACTGGAGGATATCGTCAGAAAGCTGGAAAACGAAGAGCTTGGCCTTGACGAGATGGGGAAGCAACTGAAGACTGCGCAGAAGCTCATCAAACTCTGCAAAGCCCGTCTGACGGAGACAGATGAGGAAATACAAAAGCTGCTAATGCTTAATGATTAATGCGTCATGCATCATGCATAATGCTTCAAATAACAAAAAAAACGAAGAGTGATGAAGAAGATTCTGCTTTTGGGCTCAGGAGAACTGGGCAAGGAGTTTGTGATTGCCGCCAAGCGTGCGGGAGTGTATGTAGTTGCCTGTGACCGTTATGACAATGCGCCGGCCATGCAGGTGGCTGACGAGCGCGAGGTGTTCAGCATGCTCGACGGAGATGCCCTTGACCGGGTTGTGGCAAAACACAAACCCGACATCATTGTACCAGAGATTGAAGCCATCCGAACGGAGCGGCTTTTTGACTACGAGCGTCAGGGCATACAGGTGGTACCGAGCGCAAGAGCGGTGAACTACACCATGAACCGGCGCGCCATTCGTGACCTCGCAGCCAAGGAGTTGGGACTTCGCACGGCGAAGTATTTCTATGCCAAGACTCTGGAGGAGTTCATGACGGCAGCACAGGAGATTGGCTTCCCCTGTGTGGTGAAGCCTTTGATGTCGTCCAGCGGACACGGACAGAGCTACGTCCACAATGCCGAAGAGTTGGAACCGGCTTTCCGTGAAGCCATGGAAGGCAGCCGAGGCGACGTAAAGGAAGTCATCATCGAGGAGTTCATCAAGTTTGAGAGCGAGTTTACCCTGCTCACGGTGACCCAGAAAAACGGCCCCACCCTCTTCTGTCCGCCCATCGGTCATGTACAGAAAGGCGGCGACTATCGTGAGAGCTGGCAGCCCTACTGCATTCCGGAGGCTTCTCTGAAGGCTGCACAAGAGATGGCTGACAAAGTGACACACGCCTTGACGGGTGCCGGCATCTGGGGCGTAGAATTCTTCCTGAAAGCCGACGGCGAGGTTATCTTCTCCGAACTGTCTCCCCGTCCGCATGACACGGGTATGGTGACGCTGGGCCATACCACCAATCTCAGCGAGTTTGAACTGCATCTGCGTGCTGTGCTCGGACTACCTATCGCCGGCATCCACCTGGAGCACTGCGGCTGCTCTGCAGTGGTGTTGGCTAAGGACGACTACAAGGAGGCTCCGGAATATAACCTCATTGACGCACTGCGTGAAGACCATACCAGAGTACGCATCTTCGGAAAACCTGATGCTCACAAAGGACGCCGTATGGGTGTGGTGCTTTGCTACGGTGAGCTGGGCGATGACCTCGACACCTTGCGCACCAAGTGCAAGCGACTGGCAGAGACTATTCTTTAACCTTCCTTACACAGGAACGCATAGGG
>Ga0247611_10003099_pt1 | contig 25269 bp, 24 predicted proteins | sample 177DNAGHGhighgp2_FD_192422 | JGI IMG/M metagenome (GOLD analysis project Ga0247611, IMG submission 192422) | Sheep rumen microbial communities from Palmerston North, Manawatu-Wanganui, New Zealand - 1770 DNA GHGhigh gp2 | ecosystem: Host-associated > Mammals > Digestive system > Stomach > Rumen... | reverse complement strand
AAGCAGCATTATCGCCTTTGAATAAAGTCATTCCTTCAATATCTTCCGGATCAGGCATTATCCTCATTCTCATATCAGTAACCGGGTCAGAATCAGGGGATGTTACAGAAACTGCAACAGGTATGAATGTGCAGTTTTCAAGATCTGCGTAAAACTCATCGCAGTAAAATTCGATTACGGGTTGTGTTTTTAATCCTTCGAGGTTAAGCAGGCCCGCGTTGGTGCCGCCGATATTGTAATACTCGTTTACTTCAGGTGTATTAAAGTACTCAAGGTATTTCTCGTCAGCTATCTCTAACGTGTAATTCCTGATGTATTTTCCCGAGAAATCAGTGTAGTTCAATATGAGCGTGGATCTGGCATCGGCAATAAGTTCTTTGTCGTAATAGACTTCCGCACATCGACCGGTCTCGGAATAATGATTAAGAATGACCCACTTGAGCCATACTGTTTTCTCTCTTGTCATATCTTCCTTATCCGTACTGAGAAAGTTACATATTTCAGTCGTCAGATCAGTATCAAGAGTAACCATATTGTTCCAGGCCTGTTGATAAAAATGGTAATACTGGCTCACACCTATAACAGTGCCGAAGCCTCCGACCACAATAAGTGAAATCAATAAACAAACTGCGTATGTGATTATAAAACTGGGTTTCTTTATCTCTTTTTTACGGGTTGCCATATTATGCCTCCGTGATCTTATAACCTCTGCCGATCACCGTGCGTATCTGTCCGGAAGCTTCACCCAAAGCACTTCTGAGCCTGCTTATCGTAATGTCGACAATCCTGTCGTTGACATCAAGATTATCTCCCCATACCCTGTTCAGGATGCGTTCGCGCGATAACGTCGCGTTCTTGTTTTCGAGCAGGAAAAGAAGAAGAAAATACTCCTTCGAATTGATCTCAGCTTCCTTGCCACTCACGGTGACGGTCATCGTAGTTTTGTTGAGTGATATGGCACCGCAGGATAATACCTCTGCGCTGTTCATGCCCTTAGCGCGCTTTAGAAGGGCAAGGCTTTTCGCGTAGAGATGGCGGATCGAGAAAGGCTTTACCATATAATCGTCGCAGCCTGTCTCATACCCTTTGATTATCTCGTTCTCGGCGCCCAAAGCCGTCAGGAATATGATCGGACAGTCACCCTTTTTGCGCGCTGCCCTGCAGATATCAAAGCCTGACGCACCCGGAAGCATTATATCGAGGATCATAAGATCGAATTCTTCAGAGTTGACCTTGCTGATCGCATCATCACCATTCGATGAAGTAACGATCTCCCAGAGTCCTGCGCCTTCCTCGCGATAGAAAACGCTTATGGCCTCCAAAAGATCTACTGTATCTTCAACTATCAAAATCCTGTATGACATAAAATGCCTCCTTGGTTACATCCACATCATACGAGAAAGATGTATCACCAGTATTACATGATGATCTGTTTTTACTCTTACTTGTAAAGCACCGTTATGCACGGGTCGCCAATCGTTCCCGCAGCCTTGAATTTGTCGCCCATCTCGTCTTTTCCAAGGCGCGAAATGAGAGTCGGATCAGTTACGTCGACCCACTCTTCACCGATCTTAACAAAGGATCTGCCGGGCTTGGTCTTTGCCTCATAATGGGCAGTGGTCTTACGAATGGCAGTTGATACCCTGATCGAATCTGACGGGCCGCCTTCGAAGAAATACTCGCCTGCGATCTTCAAGACTACAGTGAACTTTTTGACTGATACGGGTGTATCAAGCTTTACCGTGTGATATCCCCAGGTATCGAAGGTTCCGCTGGTGCTCGCAAGAACTTTGCCGAATTCGCCGTCTAATATCTCGATCGTATAAGGCTGGTCCGGAACTGTCGTCCAAATGCCGATCGCTGCGACATTGCCTTTCTTCTCGAAAACAGTGGCAATGGTCAAGTCATTACTGTCAGATATGTCTTCCAGCGTGATAGTCTCGGGATCCTTCCCGCCTTCCAGCATAGCTACAACATCTGTTGAGATGATCGTTCCCGCAGGGAACTTGCCGTAGGAAATGGCGGAGGAATAATCTTTGGTAACGCTGTAACTTATAAGGTTCGGGAGCGGTGTGTCATAGGAGACCCAGTAGTATCCTGCATTGCCCCAGAAAGGTCCAAAGGAGTTCTGGACAAGCCATGCGCCGTTCTGTGATGCAGGGATCGTGAAGCAATCAGCCGGGAAATCGTCATCCCATCCGACTATCGTTGCAATGTGATCCATGTCTTTCACATTGTCAGGATGATTCTGCGTATAAAAACCATTTACGATCTTGCAGTCTTTTTTGTAGTTGATACCAAGACAGATCGCGCCGTGATTCTTGATAGCCGCTTTGACATCGTCTATGGTTATCGTGGGAGTACCCCTAACAGCTGTATTGTAAGCGCCGAGAACAGATGTCTCAGAGATAAGGTATCCGTTCAGAGGATCTGCGCAGAGAGCTCCTGTGACGCGCAGAGCATCGCCTCCGAGATCTAATGGCGAGACTGTGTCGAGGTAGAACTTCTCTCTCGGGTACTGCGGCTGGCCGTCCTTGTCTTTTTCTGGAGCTTCATAGATACGGTAGATGATGTCGATAGGATTGATGTCGATCAGCTCCCCGCTCTTCTGAAGGTAATTAGACTGCATTGAAGTTACGGCAGCGTAGCTGTAGCAGCCGCCGATCCCCTGCTCCCTTAAAGGAGCTCCATATCCTTCATTTATCGTGCAGTAGCTGTGGTCAGGATTCTGGAAAGGAACATAATAATCCTTGCCGATCGCTGCGAAGATCCCGGTCACACTCTTTGCGGGCTCCTCAGTGACTTCAGGCGTGCCCGAAGGATCTATTGCATCTTTGTTATTGCAGCCCGTTACGGCCGTAACTGATATAAGATTTGCCAACGCCAGAACGCAGGCTATCTTCCTGATTGTTGAACTCTTCATTTCCTATTTCCCCAAATAGTTATTCCTTGTCCGCGATACCTTTGACGTCATCGTATTCAGGCTTGGTCTTCGTAACGCCGAAGCCCTCAGATACCTTAAATGAGACCTCGCCGTACTTTGTCATGACCTTCTCTTCGCGCCTTTTAAGCTTGAATCTTTCCATCTCGTTGTATCTGATGCCGATCGTAGTGGTGTTCTCGAAAATAAGCTTTGCAAATTTCTCTTTATCTTCAAGTTTTACGAGCACCGTGAAAAGGATACCCGGACGGTTCTTCTTCATGTATACGGATGTCGTGAAAACATCCAGTGCGCCGCTGTCCATCAGAACGCCAGTCGCATAACCGATCTCTTCGCCGGTCATGTCATCAACGTTGAACTTCATCTCAACGACTTTATCGCTTTCATTGTCTGCTTCACCAATGAATGTACGGAGCATGTTTGCCTTGGCAAAATCCTTTTTGCCCATACCGTAACCGGTCTTCTCTATTGCCATTACAGGTCTTGTTCCGAAGCTGTCCGCGAAATGCTTTAAAAGCGCAGCGCCTGTGGGTGTCAGGAGCTCGCCTTCGACGTCGCCGCTGTATGTGGGAATGCCTTCAATAATGCTAGCGGTAGCGGGCGCGGGTACAGGAAGTATTCCGTGTGCGCATCTTACGCTTCCGAAGCCTGTTGCCAGAGGTGATACGATGATCTTTGCGGGCGCGATCTGCTCCAAAAGAACGCATACGCCGACGATATCAGCGACCGCATCCATCGTGCCTACTTCGTGGAAATGAATATCCGTTATGGGCTTGCCGTGAGCCTTGCTCTCAGCCTCTGCGATGAGGCCGTATACTGCGAGAGCATCAGCCTTTACTTTGTCCGATATGTTAAGGCCGCCTATGATGTTCTCTATATCACTCATGTGAGTGTGGTGATGGTGGTGTTCGTGTTCATGCTCGTGATCGTGGTGGTGCTCGTGAACCTCATGTTCGTGCGCATGTTCATGCATGTGTTCATCTTCTTCAACACCATGAACTGCAACGTGCGCGTGGGTGCCTTCGATACCGCACTTGACGCTCTTTTCGAATTCATATGTGACATCCGGAATGCCAATGGAATTAAGCTTTTCCTCACAGGCATTAACGTCGCCCGTAAGCTCGGCTAAAGAAGCCAGGAGCATGTCTCCTGCAGCGCCCATATTGCATTCGATATAAAGAGTCTTCATGGTTTAACCTCCGATGTGGTTGATCATGCTGGCAGAGTAGCCCGCACCGAATCCGTTGTCGATATTAACGACCGTGACACCGCTCGCGCACGAATTGAGCATGCTTAAAAGTGCCGACAGACCTTCGAAAGATGCGCCATATCCGACACTTGTGGGAACGGCGATGACCGGGCAGTCAACAAGGCCTCCGATGACGCTCGCAAGGGCGCCTTCCATGCCTGCGACCGCGATTATGACTGATGCGCTCATGAGCTTTTCCTTATGTGCAAGGAGCCTGTGAAGGCCTGCCACGCCGACATCGTAAACACGCTCGACCTTATTGCCCAGAAGCTCTGCCGTAACTGCTGCTTCCTCAGCGACGGGAAGATCCGATGTGCCGCCTGTGGCAATGACTATCGTGCCTTTTGCAGAAGGCTCAGGGATAACGCCTGCGACGCCTATCCTGGCGACATCGTAATACTTGATGGGAGTCGTAAGTTCTGACGCCTTCTCAGCTGACAGCCTCGTGATAAGAACGGTCTTCTGCCCTGCCTCAAGGAGGCTCTTCGTAATGGCATCTATCTGCTCAGGAGTCTTGCCCTGACCGAAGATGACCTCGGGAACACCCTGACGCATTCCTCTGTGGAGGTCTGGCTTGGCAAAGCCCAGATCGACAAAGGGCTTCATCCTAAGCTGAAGCTCTGCTTCTTCGGGAGTCATCTCGCCTTTTGCAACCTTATCCAAGATGTCTTTTGTATCGCTCATTACTGATCAGCCTTTTTAATTTCCAATGCTTCATTCATGCTGCCCATACGGTAGCCCTGCATATCCAGCGTGACGTATCTGAAACCAAGCTTTTTAAGTTCATCGGTGATCTCTTTTCTGGTTCGGCTGTAAGACAATAAAGCGATATCATCAGGTGATGCTTCGATCCTTGCCAGATCGCCGTGAACTCTTACGCGGATTCCGGAAAAGCCGAGATCTCTGATGAACTTCTCCGATAACTCAACCCTTTTAAGGCCTTCCGCAGTTATCCTCTCACCGTAAACAAATCTCGATGCCAGGCACGCTGCCGCGGGCATATCCCAGGTGGCAAGGCCTGCTTCTTTCGAGAGGGCACGGATATCTTTTTTTGTAAGACCCGATTCTTTTAACAGGCTGATGATCCCTAATTCTTTCATGGCACGCATGCCGGGTCTGTAATCGCCGGTGTCGTCGACATTGCTGCCGTCTGCAACTGCCGTAATGCCATGCTCTGATGCCACCCTCTTAATGCCTTCGAAATCATAACTCTTGCAGTAGTAGCATCTGTCAGGGGGATTTTCTGCAAACTTGTCGACTGAGAATACATCAAAATCGATGATCTCCTGCTTCGCGCCGATCTCTTTGCAGAATTCCACTGTCCTGTTGAAATCATCTTCTGCAAGAACCTGGGATCTTACCGTGACCGCAATGCAGTCATCGCCAAGCACCCGGTGGGCCTTATACAGAAGATATGTTGAATCTACGCCGCCTGAAAAAGCGACCGCCAGTTTCCCGGCGGCCTTGATCCGCTCAACCAGAGCGTTTTCTTTATTTCTGATGTCAGGTGAGATATCCATCTTTACTTTGCGAGCATTGCCTTTACCTTGCCCTCAGGATCCTTAACGAGAAGGATAACGAACCAGATAACGAGACCTAAAGCAACTACTGATAATCCGAGATATGCATCGTTGATCATGTCCTTGGGAGCCTGCTCGAAAAACTCTGCGCCCAATTCAATATACTCAACAACTGCATCTACGAGCCACATAAGGCTTGCACCCCAATACATAAGGGCAAGTGTGCCGAGCTTTCTGTCAACCTTGGAGTTGTACCAGAAGATGGATGCAATAACGGCTGCGAAAACCGTGATAAGTAATGTCATGTGAAAGCCTCCTTATGCCTTTGCCTTAGCTGCTGCAGGCGCTTTCTTCTTGGAAACTGCCTGTGAGATCAATACCATTGCGACCCAGGCGAGCGTTACAAGGACAGCCATAGCAACTCCGCTTGTAAACATCTCATGGAGCATCTCCTGAGCGTCAGCAGCGTTGGATGCTGCCGTAAGGAAAGGGAACCACGGTGTTACTTCGCCGTGCCAGACGTGCTCAAAGGCAAGGAGTGCTGAACCGCCCCAGAGCATGGTGTTGAGCCAGTTCATCTTCTTGATGAAGATGTTGTCAGAACCTTTCTTGTCTGCTGCGTGCTTGATTACTGTTGTAACGATTGCTTCAGTTGTAGGAACCAGAAAACATGCCATAGGATTAATCTCCTTCTTGTTCAAATTTTCGATAATGTAATTTTATCAGACCGCTTTGACGGGTATATATCAGTTAGTTGTAAATTATTACTTCTTTTTTGACTTATTGGCCTTGCTGAATTTATCGACGTGAACGCAGATGGCTTCGAACGTCTCGTCGCTCAAGTCGTGCTCGATCTTGCACGCATCATCCTCAGCAACTTCCGCTGTTACGCCGAGCGCAATAAAGAAGTCTGTGAGCTTCTTGTGACGTGTATAGATCTTGTCGGCGATCTCCATGCCCTTTTCCGTGACCGTGATAAATCCGGAACGGTTCATCTCGATATAGCCTTCCTCGCGCAGACGCTTCATCGCGTTGCTGACACTGGGCTTGGTTACTCCTAAAAATGTTGCAATATCAATTGAACGGATATAGCCGTTCTTCTCCTTGAGGATTATCATCGACTCGAGATAATCTTCAGCTGACTTTCCGATAGCGCCTTCATTTTTCATGTCTAATACCTCTGTTTAAAACACATTCCGGTTGAAAACTAACTTTAGTTATTCATAAGCAACTTTTGTTATTTTACTACATTTTCGCCCGCATATGCGAAAAAGCATCTGATAAAAAAGTTAATCCCGTGACACAAATCCTCACCGCAATTTGGTATCGTATTCATATCAAAGATTACGAGGTGCTTATGCGGGTAGTAGAGAACCAGACAATGGACAGCGAACGCGCCCTTTACGGGAGCTGCGGCATCATGGTCAGGAACTGTAAATTTGACGGTCCCGCCGACGGCGAGAGCGCTTTAAAAGAGAGCTCTGACGTCGTTGTAGAAGACTCATATTTCAACCTAAGATATCCTTTCTGGCACGTTCACGGGCTCACGATCAGGAATTCCGAGATGACCGATAAATGCAGGGCCTCCATGTGGTATTCGGACCATATCGATATCTCCGGCTCAAAGCTCCACGGCATCAAGGCTCTCCGCGAATGCTCCAAGGTCACGATCACATCTTCAGGCATAATCTCGCCCGAGTTCGGCTGGTCGGTCCACGGCCTTAAGATGACAGATACGACTGCAGAATCCGAATACTTCCTCATGAGGTCCTCTGACATCGTCATGGACAATTTCAGGCTCACGGGCAAATATTCTTTCCAGTATGTCGAGAATGTGGAAGTCACAAACTCCGTCCTCAATACCAAGGACGCTTTCTGGCACGCGAAAAACGTTACCGTCAGAGATTCCGTCGTCAACGGCGAATACTTAGCATGGTATTCGGAGAACCTGACATTTATAAACTGCACGATAAAGGGCACGCAGCCCCTCTGCTACTGCAAGGGCTTAAAGCTCATCAACTGCGAGATGATCGACTGTGATCTGGCGTTTGAGAGGTCGGAAGTTAACGCAGAGATCACTTCGCCCGTGATCAGCATAAAGAACCCTCTGTCAGGCCGCATAGTCGTGCCTGATGTCGGTGAGATCATCAGGGATATTCCGGGCGCAGACGGGGAAGTTGTCGGCGGCTAATAGTAGCGTGTAATCCATCATCGGACAATGAGATTATAATCATCGGGATCTGATTTTCAGGTCCTCGTTTCTGATACATGAGTATTAATACGATTGCATATTTTTTTCGCAGCCTGATTGATATCTTCCTGTCTGCTAAGATAAGAATTCGTTTCCTCAATCAGCAAATCGAATATGGTCTTGTCAAACCTGAATATTATGTCATTTTTAGAAAAAAACAAAGTGGATAAAGCTCTGAACTCCTCAAGAGACGCTTTGTCATAGAGCGGATTTACATTCATTACGGATTCACGTTGATTGACCTCAGTGCGAGTTCCATTCATCATTTCTCCAATAGTCTTGTTGATTTCTTCTTCATAAGCTGTCCACTCCGAATCTGAATACAAAGCGTAATCAGAAAGGATCTTTAAGGCCTTTTCTTCATTAATGGCACCAATAAGATTGTCAATCTGGTAGTTTAAAGCATTCTTATTGACAGGGATGCTCATATTCTTCTGAACATCTTCAGATAGCAATAGGTTAAGAATTGCAACGCAATCATTAATGTTAGTACTGGATGAACAAATTCCAATATAACACGGGGGTGTTATCGGCATGAAATCATATCCCCAAGGGGCACAGAAACCTAAAATGTGTGGGTAATAACAATAATATGAATATAGTTCTTCTACGCTATCAATATCAACATTATTAAATACCATAGACCCCTTCAATATCTCAGAAGTCATCGATTCTGTTTCATAATAATCTTTATTATACCTCGTGCAAATGCTCAGCATTTCCAAAACAGTATCTTGAGATAAGCTTCCATTAGTGTCAATTTCATTTTGAATTATCCCATAGTACTCTCCCACTATCGTTTTAACAGTCTGATCAGCAAAGAGTTCTTTCGTGTCTGATTCCATGTATGACATAGTTTCTATGGCTTCTTTGCTCCAAACTTCATTATTATATAAATATGCTTTTACCGAATATTCAGAGAATATGTAGTACTCCATCAAATCACTTAAACCATCATTTAAGTCAGTTATATTTATGCCTAGATTATTCAGATTTAGTAAATAATCCCCGTTTATAAGTGATTTTTCTAAACCATCATCAAAAACTATCAGATCATAAGAATGGTTCGAAATAATATCTATATAATCTCTCGTTTCTAATCTTCCGTTTACCGTTTTGTCCAGACAAATATAAAAATCGTTAGTGTTACGGTTAGCATATTGAAAAAAACTTTCGTATGATAATTCACCCAATATACTGACAGATATCTTTTTCTTCGGCGTATCAGAAGGACGGATTTCAATAAATGATTCTTTATCATTACCATCAATATCAGAATAAAACAACTGGGCTTTAAGAATATCATTATTGCTAACTATTATCGTAGGACAATATGTCCCATAATCATAGGTGTTAACTATCGTTGTAATTTGTTCTTTTGCAATATCAATATCATAGATGCCTTGACTTGTAGACAATAACACTTTGGAATCACCGTCGGCGAATAACTCAATATCCCCGTAATGCTCAAATTGTTCAATATTATTGGAATAGTAATCAATCGCAGTTTCCCGCTTAATCTTCATCAAAGGCAGTTCAATCTCTTTCAATGACAACTGATTATAGTATGAATCGTTCTTGATTGAGTCTTCTGGAACAGCATTTCTCGTTCCACTTTCAACTAAATAGAGTTTCTTTCCCCTGGTCGATGCACCAAGAATAACTCTTTCTGTCATATAGGAACCAGTGCTCTTTCCATCTTTATCAAAAGTAGCAACATGATGATTACTGATAACTACATAACCTGTATCAAATGATTTGATGTCCCAAGCTACGTTTGAGGAATCGAGTCCATAAAAATCCGTGGTCTTGTCTTGTTTCAGATTAGCAATCATTCCTCGACCTGACGAATCAGAAGCCAATGCGACCAGTTTATGATCATCCATTATCGCAAAACCTTCAAAATCCAAAGCCAAGGTATATGCAGTTTTTAATGAGATTATTTCTTTTCGCTCAGAATCAGTAACTGTAACGCAAAGCTTACCCAGGCCATAATAGGCAGATATATCATATCCGCTATCTTGAGTATGAATCTCAGAAATAACATCTGATCCAATATAACTAATTGCATCATTCCTATAGTTAGAATAATACTTATCATATTCAGTAAACCTTATATCGCAATCAGGATGCTCTTTTGAGGTAATTGAGATTCTTTTGTCCTTTGAACATCCCGGCACAAATAGACATGTCAGGAGAATAGTGATAATGGCAATTATCGGCAGAGCTTTATGCATCACTGATTTGTCCATCCTTAATATATATATTCCTATCTGAATAATTTTCGAACATCATATTATGAGTAACCACTATTACTGTCGTTCCATTCTCTTTAATTTTCAGAAGAAGATTCAAGATTTCTTCCGAACTTTTTGAATCCAAGGCACCCGTCGGTTCATCACAAAGGATCACTGAAGGATTGCATATCAGAGCTCTTGCCATTGCCACCTTCTGCTTCTGACCACCAGAAAGATTGCTTACCCGTCTCTTCAGATAACTTGACATCCCGACTTCTTCGAGTTTCTTGTTAATTATGCCTTTGAACTCGTTTGGCTTTTTTTTCGAAAAATATAATGGAATCTTAAGATTGTCTTCGACAGTCCTATAAGGGATTAAGGCATAATCCTGAAATAGGAAACCGATATTATCGTTTCTAAAAAAAGCTTGCTCTTTGTCGCTCAATTCTGCGATGTTTTGGCCATCATATGTCACGCTACCTTCGGTAGGTGTATCCATGGCACCCATCAAATGCAACAAGGTGGTTTTCCCAGAGCCGGAAACTCCGAAAATACACATAAACTCTCCTTGTTCAACTCTCAAGTTGACATTTGATAATGCCTTTACTTCTTCGTTTCTACCTGCATTATACGTCTTTCCTACTTTTTTTAACTCAATAACCATCTTTTGCCGCCTTTGCTAATATGAATAATCCTGAAGTCATCAACGCTGCTGCCAAATATCCCGCCAGCACCAACAAATAAAATGCAAAAGCGGAACCGCCATATGAAAACAAATCCGAAGAGAATGCAGCAATCACCCAATATAGAACCGTTCCACAAAAAGCTGAAAGTATCAGCACAAACAAAACGTGATTAAAGATATATCTAGCAACTCTTATTTTGTTGGCTCCGCAATATCTCATTATTCTGTATTCGTCACTTCTGTTTACAATCAGCATAAGCATCAGTCTTGCATAGCATAGACAAGAAAGTAAAACCATTATATAAATCAAGCGCACTTCATCAGAACTTATGATTCTGGATGCCGAAGTTTTTCTGTCTGGTAAATAGTTCACGCTCGTTATATCGTTGTCGGCAAATAAATTATTCAGCACTTCAAGTTCACTGTCACTCATCCGCTCATCCTTATAGATTGACAAGAGAATGTTGTCGCTGCTTGCCATATTCCAAAAATCTTCAGAATTCAAATATAATACCTTCCACAATTCTACAGGAAGATATAACCCAAGGCTTTGTCTGCCGACGATTTCAAACTCCTGATCTCCCAATAATACAGCATTATTGTTTGAATCAATTGCTTCATCGAATACATCATAAAAATACAGTTGTGAGTTATAAGCAATCTCTCCGGGGTTCACATGAAGTGAAGGCACCATATCATCTGTTCTTTCGTTCGAAACCTGAGTTAAAAACGAAACCAAAATATAGTCTTCATTTTCAGAAGCTACCAAGATATCCGAATAATTGTCAATTGATTTTATGATTGATTCAGTTTTCTGCCTGTCATTAGTATAAAGCCTAAAAGTATACGTTGTATCCTCAACTGATAAATGATCATACCCGTTTTCATAAATAATCTCGCCTATCACAAGCAACATTAAAAAAAACAAGGCGCCATACATAACAAATGACACAACATGCAAAAACAAGTGCTTCTTCACATAAGAAAGTAATAGCATGCATTTCACTCCTTGTCCCTGTATAAGCGTACTGGTGAGTACCGTTTATATACAGAGTAATAGATGATCACGCATATGCTATAGATGAACATATAAGATACCATTAGCAGCAAAGATGTCTTCCAACCGATTACATTTAATTCCGTTCTCACGAATTTCTCGTAAAGGGCCCATCCTGAAAAACCTAAAAAGCCACCTATGATAATACTGAAATAATACGGGGTCACAGATAATACTATCGCTGTCTTCCATGGACAGCCGCTTATGATAAATATACCGAGTTCTTTCCTCTTATATGTATACCAACTCGCAAATATGGTGATCATAACACATACAGTCAACATGCTTATGGCCAGGCTGAAAGTCTTTATAAATCTTATCTCGTCTTTGTTGTTAGTAAGATAGTTATCGAGCAACTGCTCAAAGGATACTAGGTCTTGAGGATTCAATCCGCACTGCTTTATGTCATTGAATAAAACTGTCTGTTCTGCTCCGTCCTCCGGTGTAATGATTACTAAACCAGGCAAATCCTCATTTGAATTTACCAAATGTCCATCTACACATAAAACTGAGCAAACACTTAAATAAATCCTATGTCCTTCAATCCAGTATTCGCCTGTGCCTTCAAGTGGATCGCTGACCGTTGTGAACACCCGTGATAAATCAACTGGTGTTCTGCTTGTATTTATCACTACCTCATCTCTTCTGATAAAACCGTCTACGATTACATCGATAACAGCTTCTGAATAGAGCGTATCAGTATCTGAAGCGAAATAATTTGTATATAAGCCGATATGATCACCAACCTTATAGTCTTTTCGGGCAGATTCGTCCAACAACACATGATTTGGTTCAAGCGAAGTAATCGGAACGTCATTAATGTCATGAATAGTCAATATTTTGGTAGGATCCTCATGGCTGTCTGATAGACTATACATGCAGAATCCCTTTTCCCAATTATCATGATCACCGACAACACCTCCTCCCGAGAAATAGTTCAAGACTGTTACATCCTTAATGTGCTCTGACCCAATAAGGCGGTTAATCAATTCCATATTTTCAGCACGGGTATTTTGGAAGGAAAAGAATCCCATCTGCCAAAAATATCTTCCTTCCAAATGCATTTCGCGAGATCTTTCAATAATCTTATTGAACCTTGTCGCTTCAGATACCATGTAGCAATTTGAAAATGAAACAAGAAAAAGCAACAGTATCAAAAAGATAACTGTTGCTTTCTCCTTAAAAACGAGTTCAGCCCAAAAACTAAGATAGTTTCTTTGTTTTGACTTCATTTTCGTCATTAGGAATAAAACTTTCCTTTGCGTGTTGCTGCTTTAACATAGTTTCCATAATCGTCCTTTAAGTACATTACAGCGTATCCTTTTGTCGCATTCTTGTTTTTACCAGAATCAGCTGTTTTTTTCAGCGAAAAGTTGATAGAACCAAATCTGCCCTGCACTATTTTATCATTTGCTGGAAACCTTCCACTGCCATTCCATAATTCAACACCAATATAGTATGTATAATTACAACAAGCTTCTGGCGCCAGCACCCAGGCCTTCATTCTATTGCTTTTGTATTCTGCACCACAATCAGGCCCTGTTTCTTTTGCCATACATACACATGTCATTGAAAGAACGACCACAAATGCAGCTAACAGCGCGATTATTTTTTTCATTTCCAATTTCCCCCTAAATAATTTTTTGGTTTTTCGCCAAAATCAGTTTAGCATTTCATTGTTTTTTTGTCAATTTTTTGTGTTTTTGTCTGAATACGTCAAAACTACCGTTTGCCCTTGTTTATGGATATTCTTGATCAAGCGCGAATCAATCATCCTTCTTCCTGAGGTTTTTAAGGTCTAATTCAGATAATCATTCAATATCTCTTCGTAGTTGTCAGGAACATTTCTGATATAAGCTTCCGTGTATGTATAGAATTCGATGGGGGATCTTACACGTGACACGTTCAGTTCTTCAGGCTCCGGCAGAGGCAGTCTCTTATTGTTCCGGTAGTTAAAGGTGAATAAATCCCGCCCTCCGAAATTGATATTAAGATACGCTCCCATATATGTGAAAGTTTCAAGAAGTGACGGGGTCCACGGCTTCTTCTTTCCTCTGGATGTCTTGGGAAGGAGAAGATATCTGTCTTCAGTCTCGGCAACCATGTCTTTCTCGGTGTAATCATAGATGTCAAAGTCATCGTCTTTCATACTGCCTGCTTCACTGATCACTTTTTTTATGCTGTTGCCATTGAAATAGACTTCAGTCCGTGTGTAATCGTTATAGAGGCGGGAGTATCTGACCTCCTTATGCCAGGAAGGATCAAGATTTTGCAGACCGTAATAATGCCTGATCCTGTCATCTAACTCGATCATATGCTTTCCTTCAGTGAAGAGACTTTCTCCTGTTTCTTTGGGAGTTTTCGATTTGGTCTTTGATTTTGAATATACATCAGTCAAAGATACATCCTTCTTATCTGCTTCCAAAGTCTCTGTTACACATGAAGGGAAGATATCTTTAAGAGCCTTCTGATTTACTCCGTTCCTGCCGTGCCAATGGAACAGCGGATAAGAAATTTCAGTCTCCAGACCGTAATTTCCCCTGTCAGCTATATTCGTAAACTTCTCTGCAAATCCTCTGTGTTCAGGCGTCTGCAGAACTCCGCACACGGAAAGAACACCAAGTATCACGTTTATCTCGTTGCCGGTGGCATCCATTATCTGAGATCTTGTAATGAGCTTTTGCAGCGCTGTGTAATTGTTATGGTCACCCATGCTCTCTGCAAGCTTTAAGATGTTTACGAGGATCTCAACATCTTTCTCCGTATAAGACACCTCGGGAAGATCTTTAAACTGATTGAGATCAAATAACACATATTCCGGGGTCTGCATTTCCGGTATGGTGGCTTTCTGAGGATAGTATAAAGTGTACCTGGATAACGAATCTTCAATATGACATATGTATTCTTTGTCAATTCTCAAACCGCAGACGGGGCATGCATCGTCTAAACGTGCCGGGCCCATCACATTCTCGCGCTTAGCCTCATGCTCCGGTATTCCGCGTGCGATAAGATAACTTGCAAGAGCTGTCCTGTATTGATTCTTCCCTGTCGAGAGGCTATGAAGAAAACCATTCACAAGATCTTTGATATCAAGAGCTTTCCAAGCCTTCAAGAGTTCTTTCATCACCTCATCATGACTGCAGTCACGGGGCTCTATGAGGACGCCGTTTTCGATGCTCCTTATGATTTTAAGGGAGTGATCGACCTTCTCGTTGTAGGGCTTCGCATCCTCATAGCCGAACACCTTGTTCATTGTGTCGTGCATGTTCATGGAAGGGTCAACGCCAAGAAAACCGGCAAGCCGTCCGCCCAGTCCTTCCCATGTTTTCTCGTAGTAATTATCCCAATACCAGGTGTAATAGTCTTTCAGGATCTTTCTGGCTTCTTTTGAAGTTAAGTCCATGCAGCCACCGGTCTGAAAAAGCCTTTAATCCTTCTGCATCACCACATTGACGTAATTGAAAGGTATCTCGATACCTTCCTTATTGAATGCGTCGTTGACGCGCTTATTGACGTCAGTCTTAACTGCAAGGCCTGAAGTGCTCTGCTTGAAGTAAACGATCGTCGTAAGGACGAGGCTGCTGTCGGCAAATGCTTCAAAGAATACCTCGCTGTATTCATCATTTTTCGCAGGAACGGTAAGTTCTGAGTTGATTATCTCGTTCTTGATGATCTCTGAAGCTTTATCTACATCCGTGCCGTATGCGACATTGAAATCCATCTTGACGGATCTTAACTTCTTGAAGCTCGTGTCCTTGATCATGAGCGCATTGATCTTGCTGTTGGGGATGATGATCTCCACTGTGCCAAGGCTTCTTAAGACTACATGTCTGGGTGTAATGTCGGCAACTACGCCGGCCGTGCCATTCTCTAATTCGATCCAGTCGCCGATCTCAAAAGGTCTGTTCAAAGTGATGGCGATGCCGCTGAAGAAGTCGCCCAATACAGGCTGGGCAGCGAGACCGAAAACAGCACCGAGTATCGCAGTTCCCTGGAAGAGGACTTTACCGATATCGGTAGTTGCCGTGGAACTTACGAGGACCCAGATAACGGCAATGAGGATTATAGCAACCCTGATGATGTTCTGTGTGAATCGGATCGTAAGATTGTTCTTGGCCTTGAGCCTGTTCTTTACGAACTTACCGTAGATAAGAAGGATTATCGTAGTAACTATTGCTGCGATAGCGGCATAGATAAGGAGTTCTACGATCTGGCCTAACCTGGTCGTAGTATCAAAGAGCGATTTTATATCAAAATCAGGCAATCCGTTTCCAAACATAATACGATCCTCTATATTTTCGATTAATGCGTTAATAATACAACAGAAATGCCAATTGTCGAATAACAGTGTATAATCAGAGCGATTTTATATTAGAAAGAAGGAAATCTTATGAAGAATAAGATTATCGCAATAGCACTTACTGCAGTTCTCTCATTGGGAATGCTCGCAGGATGTGCACAGAAAACAACAGACAACACTGTTGTCAGAGTAGGTTCTCTTAAGGGCCCCACGACCATAGGTCTTGTAAACCTCATGGACGAAGCCGCAAACGGCAAGGCCAAAGGAAATTATGAGTTCACGATGTCCGCTGCACCTGACGAGATCGCAGCCAAAGTCGTATCAGGAGATTTAGACATTGCTCTTATCCCGGCTAACCTCGCATCAGTTCTCTACAACAAGACGAACGGCGGAGTATCAGTTATCGACATCAACACGGCAGGCGTTCTTTACTGCGTAACAGGCAACAAGGGCATTACCTGCGTAAAGGACCTTAAAGGCCAGAAAGTCATCACAACAGGTCAGGGCGCTACACCCGAATATTCATTGAGATATCTCCTCTCCAAGAACGGCATCACCGAAGATGACATCGAGATCGAGTTCAAGTCAGAGTCCACGGAAGTCGCGGCTGTATTGGCCGAAGATCCCAACAGTATCGCCGTCCTTCCCCAGCCTTTCGTAACCGTAGCTTGCGCTAAGAACAAAAAGATCAATATCGCTTTCTCGCTCGATGAAGAGTGGGCAGCAGTATCTGAAGGCGGCATGATGGTAACAGGCGTTACTATCGTAAGGAACGAGTTTTTGAAAGATCACAGAGACGCAGTAGTACAGTTCATCATGGAGCATGAATTCAGTACTTATGCGATCGATTCTGATCTTAAGAAGACCGCAAAGCTCGTTGTTGCAAAAGAGATCATCGGTGATGAGGATCTCGCAAAGAAGGCCATCCCTGAATGCGGTGTTGTCTGCATCACAGGCCAGCAGATGAAGTCCGTCCTCTCTGCTTATCTCGAAGTCCTCTATAAGAGCAATCCTAAGTCCATAGGCGGAAATCTCCCTCCGAAGGAATTTTACTTCTATAAGCCCGACAATTCAGATACAGAGATTACAACAAAAGCAACTTAATTAATGAAGACCAAAAAGTACATCAGGACAACTTTGATCGTTTTGATCTGGATTGTCATCTGGCAGGTGGCATCTCTTGTTGTGAATAACAACATCCTCCTGTCAGGTCCGGTCGAGACCTTCAAAGCCCTGATTACTCTAGGTTCTGAACCATCGTTTTATCTTTCCGTCGGAATGACGGCCGCCAAGATCTTACTCGGCTTCATCATCGGAATGGCCTTTGGCGTCATTCTTGCGGTCCTGTCTTACAAGATCAGGATTGTAAGGGACTTCTTCTCGCCGTTCGTATCGGTGATCAAATCTATCCCTATCGTAAGCTTCATCATCATTGCCCTTATCTGGGCCGGAAGCAGCTTCGTAACGATAATCGTATCGGCGATAATATCTTTTCCCATCTTCTATAAGAACATCCTTGAGGGTCTTCTCGTAACTGATCCCAAGATGCTTGAGCTGGCTTCTGTCTATCAGATGAAGCCTTCGAAAAGATTTCAGTACATCTATCTGCCTTCCGTAAGCTCCCACATAAAGAGCGCGATATCCCTTGCGATTGGCATGGCATTCAGGGGAGGCATCACCGCAGAAGTAGTGGGACAGCCATTAAGATCCATCGGCAACGGCCTTTACAGATCAAAGATCAATCTCGCGACATCCGACATGCTCGCGTGGACCTTTGTTGCCGTCCTAAGCGCATTCATCATCGAGAAGCTCATCTCGTTCATAGTAAAGAAGGTGCTCAAATGATCGAACTTAAAAATGTCAGTAAATCATTTGATGACAAGAAGGTGCTTGATTCGTTCAGCGCCGTTTTCGAAGACGGCATGTATCTTCTCAAAGGCCCATCAGGCATCGGCAAGACCACCTGCATCCGATTGATCCTAGGGCTCCTTGAGCCTGATGAAGGTACGGTGGAGCGCCCTTCTGACATGCGCTTTTCCGTGTGCTTCCAGGAGAACAGGCTTTTCGAGAAAGAGACAGCATTAACGAACATCCTCGCGGTCAATGAAGGAGTTACGGTAACTGATGCAACTTCCGCTATCCTGGAGCTCCTCCCTTCCGATTCACCGAACAAGAAGGCGGGCGAATTATCAGGCGGCATGAAAAGGCGCCTTGCTGTTATAAGAGCGATGCTCCACGACTCAGACTGCGTAATCCTGGATGAGCCTTTTACAGGGCTTGACGATGAGGCGCGCGCGAAAACGATCAGCTTTATAAGAGCGCGGTTAAACGGCCGCCTGCTTATCGTCACGAGCCACGACGAGAGAGGTCTTGAAGACCTTAAGGTCGTTAATATCGAATCTTAAGAAAGCTTGCTAACGTCTGTTGCGTAGCACCATCTTCCGCCCGTGAGATTTCCGAAGAAATACTTCATAGAAGCGGACTCGCTCATGATAAGGAGCTTTCCGTCCTTGAATATGATCTCTTCTGCCATCGGCGGTGCGTCGAATGAAGCCACCTGTGTGGAACTGTCGAAAGCATAGACAGGCACGGCTATATCAGGTTCAACTCCGTCCGAATTTGCTCTCCCCACGATTTTTACAGGTTCACTGCCTGAAATGTCATAGCATCTGATCGTTGACTTGGGGGTGCCGTAAGACTGGGATATCCAGATCTTTCCGTCCCTGACAGTCATGCCCTGCACGAGCCCCGGCATCGAATACATCTCAAAAGGTATTTGAGAGACGCCGAAAACCGAATCCTCATCATTGCTGAACTTATACGCCCAGGCAATAGCACGGTTCTCTTCGCCGGTCTTTGTCGTGATCCAGTGCGATTTATCTGTCATGTAATTAGGGTCTCTGTAGAACTCGCCGACGATCATGCGGTCATCACTAAAACATATCCAGGCAACATTGATCTTGTCATTTAAGAACTTTGTTGAGAAACTTCCGAGCTTCTTTACTGTATCGCCGCTCTTTGCGGAAAGAACATCATTCAGATTATAGACATTTATGCATGCGTCCTCGTCACCTGCTACGAAAAGGTACTCCCCGTGCGAAGCAAGACCGCCTGCATGAGGCTTGATGGGATTGCCATTCTCGTCGCCCATGACAACATAGCCTTCATCCTTGCCGCTTGCTCCGTCGACCATGTAAATGCGTGACGGAGAACCGTCCTTCTGATACCCGCAGATAAGATATGTGTCTACTGACGATACGTGATCCAGGCCCTGCGGCGTCATGTTGTCCACAAGGCCCGGTATTACAAAAGCCTTCTCAGAAGCCTTGTAATAGCTGCTTACGGGCGCCCTGAAATAGATCCTTGCGCCGATCAGCACGATGGCTATGAGGGCTGCTAAAACCACCAGGATGGTGACTATGACTTTCTTTGCTTTAGAACCGGTCTTCTTACTCATGGCGGGGCGCCTCCATCTGCTTTATGCTTTGTATTGTACCAAATCCAGGCAAAACTCTAGGCGGCGCCTGGAATTCCGCCCGGAAAATGGCCCAAAAGCGGTCAAATCCAGGCAAAAATCTAGGCGGCGCCCGGAATTCCGCCTGGAAAACGGCCATCAGTCATCCCGCTTCAATAAAGCAGCGCCCCCGAACCGGAGGCGCCAACTTAAGTCTCACATTTTTATCAGATCAATACCAGTCCTTGTGTCTCTTGATGTAGATGACTTTCATGATCTGCGCGAAAACCATGTAGACTACCATGAGTATCGCAAGCCAGAGCATGTAGCTTATGGGCATTGTCGGAAGATCAAAAAGCGCAGACAGTCCGGTAAATCCGATTATCAGCGTAACCGCAATGACTGCGAGCGTCGAGAGCGTCAATTGGATCGATGCCCTGTCGCCGATGAACGGGAGCTTCGGCGTTCTGATCGTGTGGATTACCATCGTCTGTGAGATGACGCCGAACATGAACCAGCCGCACTGGAAGTAGCCGGCCATATCAGGATTGTTGTATCCGAAGATGAACCACAGTACGAGGAAGCACAGAACGTCAAGTACAGTACTCAAAAGACCGAAGGATACCATGAAGCCCTTGATGCCTCCAAGGTCCCATTTCTTGGGCTTCTCGATGTACTTGGATTCGACGTGGTCGAAAGGCATGCCGAGCTGTGCAAAGTCGTTTAAGAGGTTCTGCACGAGGATGTGTACAGGGAGCATCGGCAGGAACGGTAAGAAGATACTTGCGATGAGTACCGAGAACATGTTTCCGAAGTTGCCTGAGACGGACATCTTTAAGTACTTGGACATGTTCGCAAATGTGGAACGGCCTTCGACAACGCCTTCATCCAATACCATGAGGTCCTTTTCGAGGAGGATGATATCGGCGACCTCTTTCGCGATATCTACTGCGTTATCGACGGAGATACCGATATCTGCCTGCTTTAAGGGCAAGCTGTCGTTAATGCCGTCACCCATGTAGCCTACGGTGTGGCCGTTAGCCTGGAACATCTTGACTACACGCTGCTTCTGATAAGGTGAGAGCTTGGAGAAGATGTCGCACTTCTCGCATGCTTCCCTTAACTCGTCGTCAGTCATTGCTTCGATCTTGGCACCGGTAAGAGACATCTCAGTTGAGAAGCCGAGTCTGCCGCAGATATTGATGGCAACGCCTTCGGAGTCGCCCGTAAGGACTATCGTACGTACGCCGTTCTTTCTCAATGCGTTGATAGCTTCGCCTGCAGATTCCTTCGGCGGATCTAAGAATCCGACGAATCCGATCAATACCATCTCGCTCTCGTCCTGAACGCCGAAGACATCGACGCCGTGAACGTTATTCTTCTGTGCTACGGCGATAACACGGATGCCTTCGAGATTGTTCTCTTCGGCGATCTTTTTCGCGTTCGCCTTAAGCTCATCAGTAATGTCCTTAACTTCTCCGTCGATCTCAATGAAAGAGCAGATCGATAAGATCTCTTCAACGGCACCTTTTGTGATGAGCTGGCGCTTGCCGTTCTTGTCCCTGAGCACAACGCTCATCCTGCGGCGCGTAAAGTCGAACGGGATCTCGTCTTCTCTTATATAAGCTTCCTTAAGGTAAGAGAGGTCTTCTTTCTCGCCGCGGCTGATGATGGCAACGTCCATGAGGTTCTTAAGGCCTGTCTGGAAATAGCTGTTGAGAAATGCGTGTCTTAAGATACGCTTGTCTTCTCTTCCCAGCACGTCCATGTATTTCTCGAGGATGATCTCGTCCTGCGTGAGCGTACCGGTCTTATCGGTACAGAAGACGTCCATCTCACCGAATGTCTGGATGGCGCCCAAGCGCTTAACGATGGTCTTCTTGCGGGACATGTTGATAGCGCCCCTTGCAAGTGAGGAGTTCATGATAACAGGGAGCATCTCCGGCATGATTCCGACAGCGATCGTGATGCCGAACATGAGTGATTCGAGCCAGCCGCCCCTGCCCTTGGTGATGAAGTTGGCGATGAAGATGACAGGCACCGTTATGAGCATGAAGCGGATAAGGAGCTTGCTTACGGAATCGAGGTTCCTCTCGAATGCGCTCTTCTCCTCATAAGAATTGAGGCTCTTTGCCATGCTTCCGAAATATGTATCTCCGCCTGTCAAAAGGATGATGGCCTTAGCGCTTCCCGATACGATATTGGATCCCATGAATCCGATATTTGCGAGGTCGGTGACGCCGACGTTCTTATCGCTTGTCGTAAACTTCTCAACAGGGTTGCTCTCACCCGTGAGCTGAGACTGGTCGATGAAAAGGTCCTTTGTCTCGATGAACCTTACATCGCCGGGGATCATGTCGCCTGATGCGAGCTTAACGATGTCGCCGGGAACAAGCTCTTCGATATCAACTTCGATCTCGACGTCGTTACGGATAACATCGAGCTTGGTGGTGATCATGCCCTGCAGTTTCTTGGCTGCGTTGTTGGACTTCTCTTCCTGAATGAAAGATATCGTCGCGGAAATTATGATTACCGCAACTAGCATGATGAATGTTGCAAAAGACGGTTCATCAGCGAGCACTACATCGGTCGCGAATGTGATCATCGCAACGACCAGGAGCACGATGTTGAACGGGTTGATTACCGCATCCTTGATACGTACGGCAAGGTTCTTTTCTTTGCCGAAATCAATGATGTTCCTTCCGTATTCTTCAAGGCGGTCAGCAGCCTGAACAGGGTCAAGGCCATATTCGTCAGTCTGATACTTCTCGAAAAGGACCTTTCGCTCCAAACCGCTAAGTTCCAGCAAAGTCTTCTCGACTTCATTGCGGCGTTCGGGGTTTTCCTTCTTCTTCATACCGATCTCCTGTGTTTATGCATTATAGGGGTAGATTATATAAAAATATTTTAACAGTAACAACTAAAGAGCCGTATCCCTCACGGAAAACGGCTCTTGCACATATATTGACCGGTGCGCTTATCTTTGCTTAAGAACCCCGGGAAGGCTTGCCTTCCGCTTCCCCAGATTCTTTGCATAACGCACGATAACAAAAAGAACGTAACCTGTGACAACGCCCAATGTATTCAGGATGAGATCGTCAACGTCAGACGTCCTGTCGGCAAACGGCAGCTGGAGTATCTCAATTGTCAGCGACATGAGAAATCCGGTGCCCGCGACCTTGAAGAAAGTATCCAGGCGCTTATAGAGTACAGGCAGTATGATTCCCGTCGGAACGAACATCAGGATATTGCCGAACACATTAAAGATCATGTGCGCCTCATTTTCGTAATCCAAAAGATACACAAACGGGATCAGATTGATCCTGCAGTTGAAGATCTCATTGAAATCTAGGCAAAGCGGCGAGAACGTAAAATATATGATGACAAGAAGATTTACGTACATCAGAATATGGAGCCTCTCGCGCTTCCAGTCGATCTTCTTATTGCGCAGACTGACCGCGGCCCTTACGAGCAGATATATGGCTGTATAGACCGCTGCTATGTAAACATACGGTATAACTAACATTCCTATCATCTCCTAATATTTTTTGCGGCTGACCTATCCCCATAAGCCAGCTCACCAATATTATACAATCCGGAATCTTAAAAACTTGCGCAGAAATAGGGTAATCACCTTAAGTTTTCCTTAAGTTTTAAGCAAAAACAGCCCGTGACGGTTGCAGAAAGCATATATCTTCCTTACCGCCCTGATCCTGAATCTCGCTTCACAGAGACCTTCAGGATAGAGCTTTTTAAGCTGGATACCGTCGTCTGAAACAGCCGCCAAAAATGAGATGTAGTGGTTCTTTGTCATCGGGTGGTCAACAGTCACATAGTACTCGTCTTCAACTGTTTCTTTCTTAATCTGATGCTCCGCGTCACATGCTTCCGCTTCGAGAGGCGGCAGGGTGATCCCGCAGCAGCTGACTACCGCTTCTCCTGTTGCCTCTATCACATTTCCACACACAGGGCATACATAAAACTTGCATCTGCTCATGTTCGACGCGCGGTTAATATTCTTAATGTCTTCGCCCGATAAAAGCTCGATCACAGAGATTCCCAGCGCCTTTGCCAAAGGCTCTATAAGGCTCACATCGGGAAAGCCCTGCCCGGTCTCCCACTTGCTCACAGCCTTGCTGCTGACGAACACTTTCTCAGCGAGTTCTTCCTGCGTCATTTTCTTATTCTCGCGGAGCTTTCTTATCACTGCTCCGGTTATATATTTATCCATGACCTACCGCCTCCTTTACGCTAACAAAATAACACAGCGCGAAAAGCATTGTTACCCACGCTCCGTGGAGTCTTTTTGGTGCTATAATGCGTATCTATGGGAAAAACAAGAAATTACACGGGCGACATCCTGATAATAATCGCGGGGCTTTTCTGGGGCAGCATGGGCATCTTCGTGCGCCATTTGAACGGCCTCGGTTTTTCATCCATCCAGGTGGCATGCTTAAGGCTTGTCACGGCAGGGATCCTTTTCGCGCTCATACTGCTCATAAAAGATCCCAAAGGCTTTAAGATCAGCCCCAAAGACATCCCGCTGTTCCTGGCTCTGGGCCTTGTGAGCATCCTTTTCTTTACATGCTGCTACTTCACCGCGATCCGTTTGATGACGATGTCCACCGCAGCGATCCTTCTTTATACGTCGCCGATCTGGGTCATGATACTGGCGATAATATTCCTTAAAGAGAAATTCTCTATTCAAAAGCTGATCGCGCTCGTGCTCGCATTTGCAGGCTGCGTTCTCGTATCCGGATTCGGCGGCAAAGTAACAGTTGTCGGCATTCTCGTAGGCTTGGGTTCCGGTCTTGGCTACGGACTTTACAGCATCTTCGGAACATTTGCGCTGAAGAAATATTCGCCTTATACGGTCACCTGCTATACATTTCTGATCGCTGGTTTTGGATCGATATTCGTTGCAAATCCTGCCGACATGCTCTCGAAAATATCAGCCGTCGATAACAAGCTGTCCCTCTTCGGATTCGTGCTCTTAACGGCAGTCGTTACCGCAGTCATTCCATTCCTTCTCTACACATTAGGTCTTAACAAGACTACCGCCGGAAGAGCTGCAGTGCTTGCAACCGTTGAGCCCGCGGCGGCAACGCTTTTCGGGTTCTTCGTAATGGGAGAAAAGGTTGGGATCATCGCTGTTGTCGGAATACTTCTGGTTTTCGCGGCGATCGTGGTATTAAGTTTGCACAAGAAGAACGCTTAATCGTTCAGCGCTGCTGAAAGGCTCGGCGTCGTGCCTCTGGGACCCCTTATCGCAAAGATCTTAAACTCGTCATTAAGTCTTTCAAAAGTAAACTCATCAGGCTCATACTGCTTTAAGAGCTTGATCTTCATGAGCGCCGTGATCGTGAGATTCTTGTCAGAATAATCGTAAGGGATGTCAGTCTCCAGAACCCTGCATTTATAGAGTATCGCGGATACGGGTGCGCCGACATAGAGGAATACCGTGTCGCCGCGCAGGATGCCCCTGCCCTGCTTCCAGTCGATGGTATCGGATGCTTTAAAAGCTGCGATAACATCGTAGTACTTGGGGTTTGAAGGGATTATCCACTCTTTGGCT
>Ga0247611_10003098_pt1 | contig 25272 bp, 17 predicted proteins | sample 177DNAGHGhighgp2_FD_192422 | JGI IMG/M metagenome (GOLD analysis project Ga0247611, IMG submission 192422) | Sheep rumen microbial communities from Palmerston North, Manawatu-Wanganui, New Zealand - 1770 DNA GHGhigh gp2 | ecosystem: Host-associated > Mammals > Digestive system > Stomach > Rumen... | reverse complement strand
GAATGTAGCTTCGTGTGCAACGCGATTGGATGCGATACCAAGTCTAACGCCTACCGTACACCCAATGTTCGCGCGGAACGTAATGAAAAGGAAGACACGTTCTACATCGAACTGCCGGGTTGCAAGAAGGAAGACATCCAGGTCACCGTCGCTGACGACTATACGTTGCTGGTCGAGGCCAAGCGTACTGTCGGCAAGAAGGAGACCCAGTTCAAGGAGGCGCTGGGAAGCGACAAGGATATCGACAACGCCAAGCTGTCGTATGCCGACGGTCTGCTTACCGTGGTCGTCGAAGCGAAGCCGAAAGTGGAACAGCAACAGAAAGTGTTGCAGATCCAGTAGTTGAGCATCAAACAAAGGAGGAAACAAATAACAAAAGGTCGCCTAATAGGCGACCTTTTCATTTTATCCGTTTGGGGTACAAGCGGAGATTAGACGTGAGATACAAGCCAGTTACGGTAGTAGTTGATGCTCTTACGTACGTTGTTGAAATTCTCTGTACCGGCGGCCTTCATTGCGTCCATAGTGATGGACTCCAGGAACGCCTTCGGCTCGGTGTCACCGCGCATCTGCTCCAGAGAATCGATGGACTCAAAACGTGCCGAGTCCTCGTCGGATAGTGTGGTGTCCACGTCGTGAATGAGGCCGAACGCCTTGATGACGCCTTCAATCTTAGGCTTGTTCTGCTCGGTAATCAGCTGCCGTGTCTTGTAGATGAAGTACTTCTCGTTTTCGGTTGCTTGGCGCATCGGAAATCTCCTGTTAGATATCAGCAGTTTATATTATTTGCAAGGCATGAACATGATAAACTATACGCAAACTGCCGTGAGGTGTTATGAACGACGCGAATCTTCAACAGTATATTGGCTTTATCCAAGAAGTATGTGCAAAGTACGAATGTACAAATGCGGCAAAACCATTGATTGACGGATTGCATGCTTTCTGTGAGGCGGCGTTCCAGCACCCGACATTTGAAGACCCGGCACAGCACAAGGCATACTGGAAAAATGTGTTTTTCCGTCTCAAGACATGCCATAATGTGGCTCGTGCGCTAATTGATAAATTCCATAGAGATGAGTTTGATCGTCCAGTATCATTACAAGCATATATGAGAGAGTCAATCTCGGACAAACGCGATAAGTCTGGTGTCGTATGGAAAATCTTTGGGTTTGTAGGTTGGAGCAAAAAAAATGCGCCGATTATTGAATTCACGTTTACAATGCCGGACCAGTCTACGTTTGACGTACACGTGTCGTGCAAGATTGGCAACAAGCATGTATTCGATGCGGTCATTCCCGAGTCCGAGCTTGCATCAACTAACTGGAAATATGATGGAGAGAACCTGAAAGACACTTATAACATCAATCTTCCTGTGTATGCACAAATCGCGGATACGATCCATGAAGCCGACGCTGAATATGGACGTACTATCTAACTAACGGTAGCCGATACAATAAGGATATGCCATGACACCGTACTACTACGTTCGAGAGATTGAGAAGATAATGTTCGCGTTGATGGACGTGTTTAACAATCTTCGTGTCAAGAAGTACAAGGACATTTCTCGTACTGAGTCCGACCGTACCGTAGCAGTGCCTATCGTCACCCACAGCAATGCTAACTTTGCGAACCTGGTCGCCTCTACCCAGACTACCCAGGAACCGATGCCGGTACCCATTATCGGTTTCCGTTTTACGTCTAACTCGCATGACGACGCCAACATGGTTCAGCCGTGCTACGCTCGTGAGATCCTATCGCCGTCATTACAGAAGTTCATCCGCGATATCCAGCCGACTCCGTTCGTATTCAACTTCGAGATGACTGTGCTGTCTAACAATCTGTCGGACTACTTCCAGTTGAAGGAGAATATTGAAGCGTACTTCAACACTTACCGTGCAGTGCGTATCAAGGAGTTTGACTTTGCTCCGGAAATAGAGCGTCAGATTCCGTTCAAGCTTACCTCGTGGAGCGAGAAGATAGAGGACGAGAAGAATGTTGACAGTAAGGAGTACCAGTTCTATACTACGACTTACAACATTGAGGCGCACGGCGTGATGCACCGTCCGTACGAAATCCCGGCTATCATCAAGTACGCCCAGATGAACTTCAACGTGAACAATGAGCTTATTGACTCGCTCCAGGTATTCGTCTATCCGGACGAGATTGCTCAGCAGAAGAAGCATCTCTGGGAGACCGTGGAGCCGTCTATTCGCGAGGGATGGTCGTTGTTGAAGACAATGACACGTACTCTGGTCCGGAAGGTTGACGAGGACGGTGACGAGTACTGGCAAGACGAGACACAGAAGACATATGACCTTACGTACCCACAAGTTACCGGGACAAACAAGGTAGGCAACCCGACCGCTGGCTACAACCCTATACTGAAGGGATACAAGAAGGACGCCGACGGTAATTACATCAAGGACGCTAACGGCGACCTCATGCCTATCTACGACTGGGAACAGATTATTGTCGGTGATGTGAACCGTCCGGTCGAGGTTCCGTCATTTGACTTAATCCACCTAAACTTTGATGAGGACTCCTCGCTGGAGAAGGACTTTAGTGGACTGAACCGCGATTTCGTCGCGGTGAACGCGGACTCTCGTGAGTTCGTGCCGGACATGGCTCCCGGAAACGGGAGCTATGCTCCGGAAGGTTATGAGTCGAACAACCGTGACTGGTCGCAGATTCTGGACTGGTTCGGCGACAACAAGGACGGAAAGATTGAGTCGTCCTACACTTTCAAGGCTACTGTACAGTTCAAGAACCCGTCCGTGGATACCGTTTTCCAGTATCTATACAATCCGAATGACGTGACCTTGTCCGACGGTACTGTTATACCGGCCGAGAGCGTATGGTTTGACTGGGGAATCCAGGATCAGCGGCTGTACTTTACCTATCATACTACGTCGCAGTATCACCGGTTCATAAGCGCCAAGACGAGTTTTGACAACGAGACCATCTATTCTATCTATTTCGTGCTGTACAACGAGGGACAGAACGGCGCATTCGGGATAAGGACTAATTTCTCCGATACGATGATTGCAATCGACACGAAGGAACAGACATGATAGATGTTACTGCACTGCTTGCGAAGAAGGCGGCCGAAGGAAAGGCTGCGAGCAACCAGAAAGTCAACAAGACCTTCTGTGAGAAAGTGCAGTTAGCTAATGGCATCAAGAAGAAGATGATTGATGACCGTATTGGCAAGTACATGGCTAAGCCGGAGAATATGCCGAAGATGCCAACGGCAAATCTCGCTGTTCCTAAGATGGACCCGGTCAAGCAGTTCTTTGAAGACCGGCAGTACGACGATAAGCCATTTAAGCTGGACGGGCCTGCGAATATGAACGCAGTGCAGAAGGTCATCCGAGAGGAACAGGGTGACGAGTACATGCACCGTGACGACAATACTACAACATTTAACGTAATCAAAGAAAATGATAGGATTCCTCACCCGTATGACGAGTTCTATCGAAGGAAAAGGGACGAAGATGATCGACCTCATATCTAGACTCAAGCCGACGACTGCCAAGCAGAATGTCGCACCCCAACCGAAAAAGGCTATAGTCGCCACTGTCAAGGTGCCGGCCGCCACCAAGGCCACTGTCACAACAAACGTTGTGAAGAAGGGCCCTGCCGCTGTAACGGTAACTGCCCGTCCGGCGACGACGGTTACGACCGCTACGAAATGCATCATGCCTACCGTGGCGAATATGCAAAAGCCGTGCTCTACCACTTCTATCGACCAGGCTATTCTGAATCGAGGAATGCAGAACAAGCTGGCCGAGAATACATCGACAAATAAGCAGGCTACCAACCAGGAAATTATTGCCAAGTATCGTGCCGAATACGAGAAATTCCTGAAGCAACTGGAAAGCATGGACTTCGGTAGCCTTATCTTCGGACAGCAGACGGTAGAACCAAAAAAGCAACCGACTCCCACGACTCCGGTACAGAAGCCGGTCCCGGTTGCACCGGCGAATATCGAAGCGCCGGTAACGCCAAAGGCTGAACCGGCAGTAGCGCCTGCAATCGAGCCGGAACCAGAACCGGCGCCTAGCCTCATCGGAGACTTTGCCAACGGAATCTCAGTCGGAGAGGAGATGGGCGACAAGGTAATGGTCCCGGCAAAGCGTACGCGCCGCAAGAAATCCGTATCCGTTGAATAGTACCTACTATCGGCTTGGAGAATTGTCGACTTGAAAACAAGTCGACTTTTTCTGCATAGATAAGCTAATTATAAGATAGGAGGCGTCTATGGGCTTGAAGGAACAAAATCTGGAGCAAATCGAGGAAATGCAGAAGCACAAGTGGATAGAGTCCGAGAAGGCTGGCCATGACCTGGGCGAGGCAGCGTGCGTCGACTGGGTGAACAAATATGCCGCACAATGGCGCGAAGAGCATCCTATTGAAAATGATAAACTGCCATCAGAACAGAACTTAAAGGCAGACGATGGCGTGTCAGCAGATATTTCTTGAATCACTACAGCATGTTTGTGGTCAGAAGGCCGGTCTTGTGGCTGCGGCTTTTATGCCTCGCTTGGAGGCATCTGATGGAATTGGAAACGGGTACGACACATTGAAGGAACTTGCCGTATGGCTGCTCGTCGAGGGAGACGTGTTGAACCAGCTCCACTGGAATACTGACAAGAACATCAAGCACGAGCTTCTCAACGAGGCGTATGACCTATGTCGCGATACCGGCGACAAGCTGGCCGAGACTTACATTGCCCTCACCGGCAAGCCGTGCGACTTGAAATTCCCGAAGATTTCTGCCGGTTCCGGTCTTAATGACGAGGATACTATTGCTCTTCTGAAGAAGATAAATAGCCACATGAACGAGGCTTGCGCAAAGAACGGTAAGTTCACGGAAGGCGTAAAGAACATCTTCGCCGACTTTGACGAAGCGATGACGACTATCATCTACAAGTACACCCAGTTTTCCGCATAAGGAAGTGCTATGGAACTGATTACCACAGATGACATGGTGGAATACATCAAGAGCCGTATGGGTTATCCCGTCACGGAACTTGAAATGGTTGTCGAGGAACGCGGCGGCCTCGGCCATATCCATCTGGCCATCAAGGATACGCTGGACTGGTTCTACCGTATCAACATGGACGAGGCTTCGTACAAGGACATCATGAAGATTAACCTTCGTGCCGGTATCATCCAGTACCGTGTCCCTGACGAAATAATGGAGGTCATCGACGTCCAGCCGTCCTACGGTAACACGTTCTCGCCGATGATGGCATGGGACGTCGGCCCTGGCGAATCTTTGATGGGCGTCGGCGGTGCCGGTCTCGGCGGTCTCGGCCAGTTTGACTTGGTGACCTATGCCGGCGCGATTCGTTACTTGAATGACGTGAAGAAGCTGGTCGGTACGCAGTACAACATCAAGTTGCACCCGGTAGACCATATATTGAGAGTGTACCCGACGCCGAAGTCCGACCGAGTGGCTATGGCAACCGTTTACGTGAAGGCCAAGAAGTACGAGGTATTCGCCAACCCGCTATTCCGCGACATGGTTGTGGCGAGGGCTGAAATGCAGCTTGGTAAGATACTGAAGAAGGACGATATCACCCTTCCAGGTGGCGCCAAAGTCAATGGTCAAGCTATCTATAATGACGCGAAGGAAGATTGGAAGACTCTCATGGACGAACTGAAGGCACAGTCTGCCCAGCCCTTCATGATGACGGATTTGATGGTTTAATCTGGCCAACTTTCCAAATTCAAATCTTTTTGCTATATTTAAACCCGTCTACCAAAGGCGGGTTTTATGCTTAGTAAATTCGTGAAGATACTAATGAAGGTTCAGTATGTCGTATACGGGGCCATCATGGTCGTGATCATCCGTAGGATGGTCAAGCAAGTAAAGAACGACATGAAGAGGGCTTGATATGCTGGATACTATTATTCATAACTTTGGACTGATTAAGTCACCTCAGTGGAAGGAACTCGGCGTAGAAAAGAAGAACAAGGATGACGACCTTGACACGTTCAAGGAACTGACCACCACCATTGACGAGATTATCGCCGCGCTTCCGACTATCGTAGTTCCGTCTACAATCGTGGGAAAGAGCCGGTGGGAAGGCTTCAAGGAAATTGCTCGCCTGTACAAGTCACGCAACATGTCGAAGGTGTTCTTGCTGTCCTGTACTATGGTCAACTTGCTGGCTAGGCACAGCGGTGCCAAGGAAGTCTCCAAGATTGCCGGTTTCATGCAGAACTGCCTTGCCTTGTACTCTATTGGCGACAACCTCTGCTCGCACATCTCGTTCAACTGGGACTACTGCGATACGATGTATGTCATTGTGAATAACGAGTTTCCGAACGGAATGGGCATCACTATGGCACGTTACCGCGAGCTCGTGGATAAGTACGATAAGCAGAACCACGATACCTTCACGCTGACGAATTCCAGCTCGTTCGTCCTCGTCAACCTGATGAAGGCGAAGGAAAAGCAAGTCTGGTTCTCGTCCGTTGATCAGAAGGAACACGAAATCGTTCCTGTCAAGACGAATGTCCGTGACGTGCTGCGTCGCTGGACTCGTGACGAGGATGACGGTACTGACGTATATTCGCTTAACTACGAGTTTGACGACGATGCAGTTGCCAACGGTACTGTCAAGAACGCAGTGTTCATCTTGAAGTTTGACGAGTATACTCTGTACATCGTGCAGAACGTCAACTCGTCTAGCGATACCGACAACAATGACCGTACCGTGTACGAGCCGAGTCGCGATATCCGTTTCTGCTGGCTTCCGGAGAATGAGATTGACCTTTCCCGGAACGAGGTCAATGCGATTAACGAGAATATTTCTCAGTACCTCAGCATGCTGTTCGTCAACAACATTGACACGGAGAGGTTCATGTTCTCGTTCGATGACGACGGAGAATTGCTTGAACTGGTACGCCCGAAGGCCATTCCTAAGGACTACGTGTCCGACGAGATACCGAAAATGATTAGCGCTATCCAGACGCTCCATGACAAGAAGCTGTCTCGTTGTTACGCTATGGTCGGCCAGGCCGGTACCGGAAAGACCATCGGCGCACAGCAGATTTCCAACGCGTTCCTAGACGTATGCACGTTCAAGATTACCCAGAGCGTGGTCGAGGACGAGAATACGCTGGACTCCATGATGAAGTATGTCAAGGCGGTCAAGCGTTGCATCATCATCCTGGACGACATGGACCGCAACAACCTTACCGAGAAGAACAATAGCGTCGTCGCTTACCTTACGTTCTTTGACAAGCTCAATCAGTCTTCCAAGAACGACGGCGTGTCCTACGTGTTCATAGCGACCATCAACGACCCGTCAAGGATCAATAAGTTGATTATGTGCCGTAGTGGCCGTATTGACCAGATGATTGAGATTGGCTATCCGGATATCCACGCGTTGCGCTATCTGTTCAACTACAACGACAAGATTGTCAATCCGGACAACTTGACCGACTTTAACGACCCGGCGTTCGACAAAGAGTTCCAGTACGCCATCGAGTCCAAGATTACCGCCGCCGACATCAGCAATATCTTTGCCGACATGGTCATCTACGGTACGAAGGACGAGAAGTTCACGCCGGAAAACGTCCATCTGGCCATTGACCACATCAAGGGCAGAAACGACATGGCGTCGAACAACTACATGAATTAATCCTAAATCCAGAAAAGCGGGAAGCGCGACCGAAAGGCCGCGCTTTCTGTTTTACCACTGTCCGAGCAAGTTTCCGCAAGCGAAGTTGGACGGGTCGTTCGTGATGTCCTCGACACACTTGTCCACTTCCGGCGGGCGGAACAGTACATCCTTCTTGACCTCGTCGATCTGGTCGGAAATGTCGAGCGAGTATCCGCTTGTTTCCGGTTTCGCGTTCGGGTCTGTCGCGTCTGTACTGTTTCCGAGAGTGTTCCTCCCGAGGAGCATGTCGATGAAGTGCTCCTGGTTCGGGTCGTTCTTGACCTCGTCGCTGACTTTCTTTCCGTCGTCGATAGCGACCTCCAGGTAGAGTTTCCAGAAATACTTGTGCCACTTGTACTCGAATTCCGGTATCTCGTCAGTGATAGACGTGATTGAGTACAGTTTGTTGTCATATTCCGGCTTCAGCAAGTCGCCTGCCTTAGGGAATATCTGGGCGGCTGTATAACCGTAATATACGAATTTCTCGTAACCGCGCTGCCACCAGATAGGATTGTGCTGGCCTGGGTCGCACAGCGGCTTTACGCCGTGCTCGCGGAGTGACCTGTAGTTGTTCTCCAGGAAAAGTCCCATATGGACGATGACTTCGGTCTTTGCCGTGTACTGTATGCCGAAGCGTGCATACAGTTCGTTTTGTGGAGTAAACGTAATCTGGGCACGCATGTCGAACATGCGGTCGATATTCCGGCTATTGTCCTCGTGGAATATCGGGTCGGCTTGCGTGTTGTATGTCGTCGTGTAGTACTTGAACCGGGTACCCTGACGGTTGACCTGGGCACGGCTGATGATATTGTAACGTTCGTGGTCACGGAAAGCGTTCTCGTTACGGTAGTAGTTGCCCATACCGAGTCGTGAATCGTGCTGGAAGTCCGGATGGTTGGTCTGGGCTTTCTCCGAGCGCTCGACGAATCCGCCGAGACGGTCGTTCCACAGTGGACGCGATACCGATGCCAGTATGCTGAAATTCGGCACTATCATATTGGAAGCGCGTACGTCGCCGGATAGATGTAGCTTTAGACTTGGCATTTGGTACCTCGGTATGCAGTTTATCATGGGCGGACCGGCAAGAACTGATAAACTAGGCATGAATGAACGGAACTGAAATATGGCGAGTAATGCACTAGACCAACGCAAATACGCGAAACTCTCGTTTGAGTCGATAAGAGAACAGCTCGTGACAATCATGAAGGCTAAGGGAGGAAACTTGGCCGATGCGTCCGAGAGTTCGTACGGTCGCTTGATGATCGACCTATTCTCCGGTACTGCGGACTTGATGGGTTACTACGCCGAATCATCGTTCATGAATGCGTTCTTGGAGCCGTCGTCCAACTCGACTCCTTCCATCTACGCGAACGCCCGTATGCTGGGCTATAGTGTTCGTAGGCCAGTTCCGGCAAAGGCTGGCATAGGAATTGCTGCCACTCAGACCGGCAAGTACAGCAGTATCCGTGTCCGTATTCCGAAGGGTACCGAGTTTACCCTCGGTGGGCTGACCCTTACTGCAATGGACGATATGGAGTTCTACTATAACCGTAACGATGACCCGGCCAATACCGGTTTAATGAAACTGGTGTCCGGCAAGGCGGTTGTTGCCGAAGGTCAGTTCAAGACTGAGTCCTTGGTCTCTACTGGCATGCAGAACCAGATCCACTTGATTAACGACCCGACTTTCTCCGACTATTTTGGTGACAACGACCCTAACTTTGACGATGACGGAAACGTGGCTCACCGTGCGGCGGCGTTTACCACGGTTACTTCGGACGCTACATTGATGGATAACGTTGACCCGAGCGTGGTAATTGACGACAAGCTGTACTGGCGCATTTCTCGTAGGGGCCTCATTGACCCGGCAAAGGAAAATGTACTGAATGACATTGAGTCATTTGTTGCCGGACAGGATAACTATACGGACAACTATACGGTTGAGCTGACGACGGCTAATGACGGTAACGTCCAGTTGAAGTTCGGTGACGGACTGAAGTCTGCCATTCCTTACGGCATTATCAACGTTACTTATTTCTCTACCTTGGGCGAGGGTGGTAACTTGCTTGATGTCGCCGGTAGCGTACTGGCCGCAGCGGACAGCAAGATTGTGATTACCCAGGGTGACGGTACAGAGAGCGATATCACGATTGATGACTTGAATATAGCACTTACTACCGATATTCGTAGCGGTTTGGATATCCAGTCAGTCGAGTCCATAAAGGCGGACGCACCGTATATCTATAACTCGCTTGACAAGCTCGTGAACCGCATGAGTTACAAGATTTTCCTTCGCCGTTATGCCGACGTAAAGTACGCTACCGCGTTCGGCGAGGATATACTGAACACGAAACTGGATAACGGCAGTATTGACGTAAAGTTCATGAACCAGATCCGGTTTAGCGTACTGAAGAGTCTTTACCGCAAGAAGGACAATAACTACTATCCTACGACATCCAATGAATACTTCCTTGATGGGTTCAAGATTAACGGTCTGATGTATACTTGGCAATATGACTACGGCGACCTGTCCAAGCAAGGGCTGGACGCTGGACATGTTGCGATTGCTGACCGTGTAAGCAAGGCATTGACCGACGCTAAAATTGACGAAGCTACCAAGAAACAAATCATGAAGGACGTTATGCCGGACTTTCCTCTGGATTACCAGGTATATTCGGCAAAGTTGTCTCCGTTGGACTTTGTCGAGACGGGGTCTGAACTGTATTCCGTCATGACTGCGTTGAACCAACGCGGAATGCTTACTGTCGGAGGCGGTTACCATAATTACGTGTATCCGAGCGTACACGATATGCAGTGCAACCTCGATATCACGCTATATCGAGGTAACAACTTTACCGACGTGAAGGAACGTGTCCAGAACGTAATCTATAAGTATCTGTCAGACAATACAGAGTTCGCTGCTCCAATTTACCGCTCACGCATTGAGGCGTTAGTCCATAACTTGACCGAGGTCGAGGGAGTCGACGTCACGTTTGTTCCGGTAGTGAATCAGTATAACCAGCTAGACATGGCAACTCTTCCTTGGCTCGGTAGTGTTACCGGCGAGTTCATTGCTCCTGGGTCGATTTCCATACAACCGTTTGACTTTAGCCTACGGTATACGTTGGTCGAAACCAATACGACGACGACACAGACCGATACATTTACTATTGATAACCAGCCTATGTTGCAACAGAATATCGCCGACTACTATAAGTTCAACATTGCCGGCAAGACCGACCGTATTACTGATATGGATATCGACAAGTTTGTCGCCTATATCTGGACTAGCGTAATGCAGCACGTATATGCTCCAATATATACTGCACTGAAGGCAGCCAGAAACAACGGCAATATCGAAGAAGCCAAGCAGCTGTATAGTCTGATTAACGCGATAAAGGGCTGGGAACTCGGTCCGGATGCAGTGACCTTCAAGGATACTGACACTATCACCTCAATGAGCGAGGTCGGTGGCAGTACACTGTTTGACTATATCAAGTATGGCTTGAATTATATCAAGCTGGTAAGGAACGTGCTTTCTTATTACGTTACTAAGAATTTGATTGATGAGAATGGTAACATTACAAAGTATACGAACGACAATGAAATTGTCCAGGTTGTCGTGCCTGTAGAGAGTATCAATCTCACTGTATCGCTGGACTCCGTATTGCTGACTGAGTAGGTAGTGCCAAATGAATCCGATAGTATATAACAAGAATGGTCAATACAGGTTTACCGATTTTGTCGGATACTTGCCGGAATTCCTCCAGTCGGAACCGGACGTCGTTACGTATATGCAGGTGCTTTCCGACTACATTAACAATGCGTATCGTAACGTGGACGTTACTGACGAGTTTGAACTTATAAAGGTATGCTCTAGTACAGACGTCAAGTCGGTGCTGAACTGGATGGAACGGCTCAGCGACATGTTCCGTTTGGCGTGCGACCGTGGTGAGCCTATCTTGTACTTGTCTGTACCTCGAAATAATATTAACAGTAACGTTATCCTCGGGAATGCGACGGCAGAATATGCTCGAGAGATTGAGATTGACTATGATACTATTGTTGACCGAATAGATGGAGCAAGTCGCCGTATCGGCACTAAGGCATTGAACGATGGCGATATAGTGTATGTTAATTACCGTAATCGTGCGTTGCACGAGAAGGTGGCGTATTATTATCTTGTTGATGTTGATACGCTTGTCAAGGATAGCATGTGCACGTCTCAAGACCCGTTTACTGGAACATATAATGAGCCAAGTACGGCAATGCAGTTTAAGGTGACTGAAGTCGGTAAGGTACTGCGGCGATATGGCGGTGTCCATGACGACGGTCATAATAGAGTTATTTTCTACGAAGTGGTTTTGCCCATCCATATCAGCGATATAGAACGGGTGCCAGCTACCGGCACAGTTACTTATGACGTTGACTCTAACGGTATTGACGACATGCTGTTTGTCGACTACTATAACTTGAGCAATGCCACCAGCGGCGATGATACCAAGACATTCAACACTTACATGAAATTTGCCGGCGATACCGGGTTTAAGTGGCATGGTGATTATCCGTCTGGCATGTTCTACTTCAAGAACACGAGTGCAGCCAAGTTGAGTCGTGTAGATTACGATGGAACTATGATGCTTGCCGACCCGATTGAGGCACCTAGCGTTGAGCGTTATCGCATATTGTCTGTAAAGAAGACTTCCGGCGTATATCGTGTGTATATGGACGCGTTCCCCGGACTGTATGGAAACGCACTGTTCTACATCTCCAGGGTAAATGGCGCCAATACTGAAGATATGGGCGTTTATCGCATGGTAAGCGAGATTTCTAGTTCGACTCGGTTTGATTCCGGAGAGCTGTATATTGACTTGGTTAACGTGTCCGGCATTGATTACGGTATAGAGGAGTTGGACAACTTGGTGCTTATCTCTATTCCTTTGGCGGCAAGTAAGTACGAGTTGGATTTTGATACGGCACGGCCTTTAATAAAATGGTCCCGCGAGATTACAGGCCCGTCCGGTATAGCGCTGGGAACTGCTGCCAATATTAAGATGACCAGTGCCGTAATCGAAGAAAACCAGACTATATATACCGGGTCAGCATCAAATTATACTACATCGTTCGAGGCGAAGATTGCATTACGGAAAGACTTGCATGATGTCATAGCCGCGAGTGATATGGTTCGTGGCTTCTATACAGACAATGGCGGCACAGTGCATGATTTATTTACCGATGAATATGATAGGCCGGCCATCGTAACTGTGCGTTCTGTTCAATACAGTCCGGATACTGGCAACTGCATCATCCAATTTAATACGCCATCTACGTCGATGTCGCCGGCTGCGTTTGCCGGAGATATTGTCCTACAGAAAATTACGAGTGGTTATATACTTTCTCCCTATGAAGAAAGCGAGATGGCATATAATATCACGCTTAGTACACCATTGAATGACGGTGACATGATATTGGTTTCGGCAACTGACGAGTATGGTATCACGCGTGACGTGTTTACACGAATAGCAAAGGGAGTAGATACCCAAGCCGTAATCGTCTTGGCCGAGCCGTTACAGATCAGTTACATGACTGAAATCAAGCGAGTCATCCCAACTGATACCGGCATTGTACATGCATTTGACTATGTGAAAATAGGCGCCAACAATACGGTAATAGGTGCGGTGAATAGGCTGTCGTATGAACGCGACGTGTTTACGCCGAAATATATGATTGCCACGTCCAAGGAATTGCCTACCACCAGTCTCATGGAGATGATAACAGACGTCGTGCCGTATGATCCGTCTAGTGAGTACGAGTATGGACAGTATGTGTATGATGCTCCATATGTAAAGAAAGTTATTCGTCACGTCGACGTTCGTGAAGACGGGATAGCAGTAAATTCAAATTCGTTTGCCGTGGACCGCGTAGTTCATTACTCGCTAGGGTTCAAGGAAATGAAGAATACGTTTACGCCGTATTGCGGTGCCGTATCTACGTTGGACTATGACGAGAAAGTCAACTATGCTGGAGACATGTCCATATCACGCATGCCGATGTATATCAAGAAGGTAAACGACGTACGTCTGAAATATGGATGGAATCAGAGACAGTATGTATACTATCATGATGACATTGGTGTTGCTCCTATGTCTAGGGCCGGATTTATTGAGGTTTACTCAGGTAATCAGTCTAGTCCGGTTGATGTCGACCTGACACAGAACGCATACCAGATGGCCGCCTCGTTACGTCCGGAAAATGATCCGGTCATGCTATACGGCTGCGGTTCAAGCATGTACAATCCTGTTATTGACAGTCGTCCTACAGCCACGATAAACACGGACGGTTCATGGACGGTCACTGTTGTCTCCAGCGGGCATGGACTTCCCGATGGTGCACGAGTTAGCGTTACTGTAACCGGCGATGAACCGGAAGGATTCGTATTTGAGGCGGATGATGTAAAGATTACTGCCGTGTCTGCCGATATTATACAGTATGTGACACATCCGTCCGAAATGAGCGGACTAGTTGCAAGAATATCTGACATGGACGACTTCGTGATGTCGTATGACCGTTCTTATGGTAATACCAGCCAGACAAGACCGCACACTTATCCGGAGGAGAATGACCTTGTCCTGGTTGACGATACGCTGTATGTCGTCCAGAACGGTCCGTGGATTCCTATCGAGCCGACTGCAATACGGACACCGACGACTATTTACTGCCGGCATAACCTGTTTGACGAGAGTGTCACCAACCCTACGTTCGCACTGGGGGACGAATATACTATCAAGAACATCATCCCTATTGATAACGGTGTGGTACAGTTGCAGATTTCGGGACGTATTCCTGATTTTGAACAGACCGCCGATGGGATTGACCGTAGAGTCTACTTGCAGTACATCAACCAGGGCGGCCTAAACGGCTGGCACTCGGTAAAGACCGTTCATAACGGTGGCGTTATTGACATATATGTCGATCCGAGCATCAAGATTGACTATCCAGTTAAACCGATAACCAACCGGTACATGACTGTTCGCGCTGGACGGTGGTACAAGTACACTCTGAACGGATACGAGTGGGATAAGAAGAGCAATAAGGCTTCGTACGTTACGTCCAATATCATCGTTGAGATGGTATCGGATAACCATGACGCTGTATCGTCTGATACGTTCAAGACCAAGTACAAGCATAACCTCTCCGTTGGCGACAGCGTACTTCTTGACCGGGGCGGAAATGACGCGTTTATTTACGGCATTGATGATACGACTACCAGGGAAGAGCTTGAACGGAACGTCATCAAGACCGTGGTGGTTTCCGTCATTGACGATTATACCATTGTATTTGCGGATACACTCAGTGTGTCTGCAGTCGGTAGCTCGGTTATACGTGGCTATATCGTTAGTGACCGTAACGTGTCACGGATCAACGGTGAATATGTAACCAAGATTGACGGGAAAACTGTCCGGCTGCGCCAGGGCGATATCATAATACTGATGGAGCAAGTGTGCCGTGATGAAATCAAGGCATGGCGAGTTACTTCAAATACTGTCTGGATTCCGATGAAGGAGAAGCGCACGTTCAAGATTGACGATATCGCTGTCGATATGAAGCGTAACCCCGCCTATGATATAGGAGATGATTTCGATACCGAAGCGGAATATCGCTATGTTACCTATATGGATTCGAACGTGTCCAACGATGTCGGCTCGTTGCAAATTGGATACATGAATGCTAGAAACTACCATTTCGAGCACCCTCACATAGAGAACTTGGACACTACGCAGAACACCATAATGCAGTACTCGTCTAAGTATGACTATGCGTCGGTTGCCCCACGTGACGGAATGGACGTCAAATTCAAGGGTGTTCCCGACATGGGATATCCTCTGGCGGAACGTATCGAGCGTCTGGCCTATCTACGAGACCCCGAGGTTCTAGACATTGACTTGATAGAGTATCTGGCCAGGTTCATGGGTTATGACATAACCCCGCTTGCCGACGACATCCGGTCTAGCAACATATACAAGAACAGCACCGAGCGGGAAAACGCCATCAGGGAGACATTGGCCCACTTGCCGCAGTTCTATGCGCTTAACGGAACCAAGCCCGGTATCAATATGCTCATGGCGACGTTCGGTCTAATTGGTGAGTTGGTTACTATGTGGACTAGTACGGACGACCCGTATGGTAAGCTTGTCAGGCAAGACGAGGTAGGCAAGTACATAGATGCCGACCGTGCCAGTGGAAAGACCACCAATTCATGGGTGCCGACTCCTCACGTCATGCTGGATATCATCGAGAACGACAACTACAACAGCATATTGCTAGGTAACGAGGAATTGGTCCGGATGAAGGAGCAGATCCGCCGGTGCAAGCCGATAAATGTCGTTTTTGACGGAATTCGCGTAGTTTTCAACACGATGATCAAGGCTGAGCCCAAGATTGCCGTAGGCGGAAGCCGGATACAAGACTCGTCGTTCAACATTGTCTCTCTGGACGCCGACGTGGATGACGTGGACGTTCAGTTGGACCCGTGCCTAGACGAAGATTGTGATTTCTAGCCTAGTTCCGGATTCGCAAATTATAAACTAGTTTCTGCATAAGATTTTGGACCGTTTTCATGAAATCTATCATCACCAAGAATGGATTGAACATAATGAACCAGAACCGTGCCGACGGAACGGTGCAGTACTGGATTGGATATTATGGCTTGGCGTATATCCCGGACGAGGTTAGAACGCTTGATTCGAATACGACCGAGTTGGTAGAAGGGAATAAGGGTGATATTATATACAACTTGTTCCAGGGAGGCATGACGCCGGCAGGCTTCGATACTGACAGCGACAGTAGTTCAATGGCATCCCGTCTTATGAATTCCTGCATGTATACCGGAAGCGTTATTAACAAGTACCGTTATGTTCTTGACACGAATGACAATAATCAGCTTGTTGTCCTTGCCGACTACCAGCCCGAAGGCGACGAACTTGGCTTGCGTGAATTTGCAACGTTTTCCGGCGTTAGTGCAGATAGCGAGACGTCTGAGTTGCCTATTCCGGCACCGCTGTACTACCTTGGCGAGCCGGTCGCATATACAAGTACACAGAATGCCGACGATATGCCGAGTGTTTCGTGCGATACACGTGTGTATAGGGCGTCCAGCGATGCGTTGACCGGCACAGTTAATGATGACGCGACTATACTCAGTAGAGCAGCGATCTACGACTGGTTTGACTCGGAAGAAAATGTCTACACGAAGACCTATAGTAATCGTGGCACATACCGGACTTTGAAGGACTACTGGCAATACCAGAGCGTATCCAACTTCAACCGGTTCCATGCACCGGCAAATGTTTCCGGCTATGCCGTCGACTATGAGCCGGCATGCCGTAATCTGTCCAAGGCTACCAGACTGTTCCCAATTTCACACTATGATGTGATTGATACCAAGGACGATGTTACCGTTTCCCAGGTCAAGTACACGATTTCCATCGACATGGATACGGTATTCTCGAAGATTACCAAGCGTACTAACGTATATTACAATGAAGCTGGAGTAAAACAGTCAACGAACCCGTATAAGGTCGGCTTCAAGTTCAACCGCATTGGCGTATATGCCGTACCGGTTACTCTACATGCTTATAATACGGAAACTAATTCTGAAGGTAATTGCGAGAATCATACTGTGCAGATGCAGATTTCGGGTAACGAGGAGCCACAGCTGTTCGCTATTCTGGACTTGGATACGCCTATCATCATGAGTGAGGGTAACGTAACAAAGTATGACGTCAACTTCCAGATTGATTTCGGTGACAGTGGATCAGTAGTGGATAGTGCGGCTATCTACTATAACCTGTATGAAGATGACGCTATTACCTGGTACAAGAACCAGCTTATTGCCAATGCCAGTACAGCCGAGGCTGTCACCTCGCTTGGTGTCCAGATGAACTATCTCCGCAAGCAGATGAACGATACGGTTACGAACGGCCAGTATCTTTGTGGACTTGGGGATACCGGAGACAATTATGTGGTCAATAATAATACGGTTAGCAGTGTACAGAACGTGATTAATATCGGTTACATTTACCATGATGATTCCCAAGAAGAACAGACCGATACTGATGTAAACGATAATCCGTTATCTGATGATTTCATTGGTCGGATTGACGAAATCTTGGTTGCAGGTAGTGTTCCGTTTATTATGTACGGATGCGATGAATATGATAAAACTGATCCTAGTAAGGAAACTGGCGGTACAATACCAGATATTAAGCTAGGGGGCACTTGCTCTCATTGTTCCACTGAGATAAGTCATAGGGGTCGTCCGGTTATTCGATTCGCTCCGCTGGTCAAGATATCAGCTTGTTCATATTACTTTGCAAATCCTATGGATGCTGGTTGTGTAATCGTATTACATGAAGGCGATCGTATAGAGTTCCGAAAAAATACGAGCGTCGATGAGTGGCATCGGTACAAGATATGATATCGTTTCTGCAGATATCGTTAACTAGTCAATGTAATTTGTCTTGTTGGCACTGCCCGATGGCCCAGTATCGCAACACTGGGTCGGCCGAGTATGCGTTGACGAATGCTAGACTGGTCCCGTGGCTGATTCGTAATGTGTCGCCCAAAGAATGGGTGATAGAATTGACCGGCGGAGAACCGGCGCTATATAAGGGAATCGACGAGCTATGTGAATGGTTGTCAGACAATCAGTATCGTACCATTGTGAAGACGAACGGGTTGTTGCCGATAGCGCCTCAACGATTGGTACGTCGAATTGCTGCCTTCCATCAGTTGGACAACCCGCCTAAGTATTTTGACGACATTTTGATTGTCGACAAGATTCAACGCGATGAAAAAGAGGATTATTGCTTGAAACATGGCTGGAATTATCATGTAATCGGCTATAATACCGAAGTTTTGGATAATGCCCGTCATGGGTTTCAGTGGTCGGCATATATGGACCCGCATGGCCATCCGGTACCTTGCAAGAACAGAAAAATCAAGTTTACTGCTTGGCCGGACCGGTATGCCTTGGAATTTACCGGACTTAAAAAGACGATTTGCTGTGCCGATTGCAAGGCGGCCATCGATGCTTGGCGGTTCATGCCAGACTCGTGGAAGGCATAATGAAGTAATTTACTAAGTGAAAACAAAGAAAGGAACCAGACTATGAAGATTTCACGTCGTAAAGTTGTTGACCTTGGCCTTGTGCTAATGCAGGCCGAACAACTGTTCAAGGCCCCCATTACAGGAAAATTCTACTATGCCTGTGTAAAGAACCGTGAAATGGCCAAGGAGGAGTACAAGCTATACATGGAAGCTAATCCGTATCCTCCGCAGTGGGACGAGTACGAAAATAAGCGCATTGCCATACTTAACGAGGTTGGCGAGACCATTCGAGAAGGATTCAGCACGCTTCCTGGAGAGGAACGTGACGCAATCCTTACTTCAACAGACCCGTCCGTGATGCCTCCGGAAAAGCATGACCTTCTGCTTGGCCGTATTAACGATCTCCGCAAGGAATATAAGGACGTTATTGACGAAGTGGAAAACATCAACAGAAAGCGTGATGAGTTCCTGAACGAGGAAGACGATTTCCCAATCAAGACAGTGAAGCTGTCCGAACTTCCGGAAATTGTCGGCGGTAACGGATACGCCATTATTCAGGCTCTTGACCCGATGATTGTCGAGGACTAATGCATACACTGAGCGGTTGCCTGGTCGTCCGAAATGGCAAGCGAAGCGTCGTGAAATGTCTCGACGCTCTATTGCCCGTTGTGAACGAGTATATTATCGTTGATACCGGTTCTACTGACGGTACTTTGGAACTCGTGAAGGGATGGGGTAGTGCCCATCCGAGTACTAGAATTGTTCTGGTAAACGTTGGCCGTCGCTTTCATGACGATGACGGTATATTCGACTTCGGAGCAGCAAAGAACTATGCAATATCAAGGGCCACTTGCGAGTATGTCCTCTGGGTGGACGTCAATGACGAACTACTGAAGCCTAGAGAGATCCGTGCAGCATTTGACAAGATAGTCAACAAGGTGCCGCATGCTTGTATCACGATGCTGACAGAAGTAGACTCGTCGTTCGCTTTCCCTCGAGTCCGCATAGCACCTCGCGAATTTGCAAAGTTCATAGGGTCTATACACGAATACATGGTAAACGAGGCGCCGGACAACGTCATTGTAACTACGCGGTTCCGTATCCGTAACGTGAAGACGTGTAGGGACATAGCACGTAACGTGAAGGGCCTAATGAAGGAATGGCGTATGCGCCATACCCAGAGGGTCGCATTCTATCTAGGTAATTCGGCCAGGGACATGAACGACTTCTTCACCGCCATGGACTGGTATACGGTTACCGTGGACGAATTTCCGGACTGGCTGAACGAGGAACGGGCAAAGTCGATCGAGAGCATATGCGACATAGCCCATCGTGAGAAACTGCTGGATATACTGGACGAACGGTCGTTGCAGTTGATTACGGAGCTTCCGGACCGTCCAGAAGGATACTATTACAGGGCAATGTACCAGTATGAACGGCAAGACTACCGGATGGCGGTCAAGGCGCTCGAACGTCTTCTGCAACTGAATGCCAAGGTGCGTCCAACACACATGTGGATCAATCCGAATATCTATGACCGGCACCGGCATCTGGAAATGCTGAAGGATGCCCAGACAAAGGCCGAGTACAGCAACATGCAGCCGATAGCCCCTTGCATAGAGGATGCCAGCGTGGCGATGGCCGGCGGACAGTATGTCGGAAGGATGTCTACTGCGCTAGGGGACTTTGGCACGTCGATGTACCAGTACTCTAACTGAATTGCGCCGGCGATAGCCGGCTTTCTTGTATATCTGAACTGATAAACTACGAACAAACCGTTTTAGGCCTATTATGTCAAATCTACACGAACTTACAAAGCAGCTTGATGTCTTGACTTGGAATTCCCGCAGTGTACTGAACGCACTTGTGCGGTCGGCGATGGCCGCGGGGTCTAGTGACGGGTTTACGGTTACCCGTGCCGGCCATAAGGTCGTTCTTACCAAGATGGATATCTTCGCTATTTACCATTTCTACGAGGAATGGGAGGCCGAAGGGTATCCGGACGGTGACGCGTTCTATGACCTGGTCGACAAGCATAACAAGCAGTATGATGGGTCGGACGTCGTCACTACGGCACTGGCAAAGCATGCCCAGACTATGTGGATGGATGCATCCAATGTTGGTAATATCGGCAATGCCGCTTTTTGGCTGGATAAGATTGCCAGTACCACCAATCCCAAGTGGTTGACCAATACGGCTCCTATTCCGTTGAATGTCCGGACTCCGATTTACGACGAGAACCTTTCTACCAAGACATATGACAGTTACGAGACATATCTGTTTCCTAGCGGATACTATTCCATAGATACGCTCGGATATCGCGGGGACGGCATGTCTCATTCTGCCGGTGGCCGTGACTGGATATTTGATATAGATGACAAGTTCCAGGTAATGGCTAACTACGTGTTGCTCGGAGACCAGAGTGACCGGATGCAGACGGTGTATAAGAACGCGTACCGTTATAACCAGCCTCTCGGATTTGCGCTTGCTGGTGGTACGGACAGCTTTGCGTTATACGACAACAGTATAGCGTATGGTAATGGAAATGTCACCGCAAGCAAATCGTCGGCTATTATTGGCGGTAGTCAAAACAGCGTAATGAATTTTGATAGCGGTGTATTCGGTGGTGCTTATAATAACGTGTTGAACTACAGGTCTGTTGTTGGCGGCGGCGAGTTAAATCAGGTTAACGGTTCTACGTCATTTGCTGCAAACTCGTCTAATAGAGTCGGCGGATACAGTTACATCTTCCAGAGGTTTGTAACGAATGACTCAAGCGAGACAAAATGCCAGGAATCTATTGTAACCGAGGATGGCTGTATATATAACTTGGCCGATACTGGATTAGCTACGTCTTCTGACGGCATGATAACGCTATCGGCATCTCAGATATATATTCCGGAGTATAACCGAACCATTTCTTTAATTTTGAATAATACTATCAGTTCTGGCGACAACGCTGAACCCTATAGTCCATTTGACTTTAAGGTCAACGACCTCATTACCTTGTACGAATTTGTCATTCAGCCAACCGGGATTGACGGAAGCGTTACGCTGAAGAATGGACGGATGAATGCTACGGTCACCGCCATTAAACCGGTAACTGCACAGAATACAGGCAGTAGTGGTGGTACGAAAGTACAAGGCTATATCGTCTCGTTGGACAAGAATATCAATACGAGCAATATACCGGAATTGGATAATAACGCTGTTATGTCGGGTCGTATATGTAGGTCAAGCGCATTCAATTATCCGATAATCGGTTCAGACGGCAAGGTCACTACGTATGATGCGACTTATCATACCAGGGACAGCGCTGTCTTCGGTTATAACAACATTGCAGCCGGCGACGCACAGACTGTTGTTGGGGCATCTAACTTGGAGTTGCTACGGCCTAGGTTCGTAGTTGGTAGTGGTACAAGTTACATACAACAGTCAGACAATATCAAGAGTATTCGTGATGTGTCGTTGGTTTCTGCTCCGAACTATACATACCAGAAGGCGACGCAGTATGTTGTTGCCGGCATATCTACTTATACGACTGCATATATACATGGCGACTATAATGCCGACATGACGGATGAGTTGCGCCGGTTTGACGAGGATTACAATACTGCCCACGTTGAGAAGTACGAAGGGTTCTATGCATATTCAGACAATTATAACAAAAACGTACGAGCAGTACTACGTGTATTCCACAAGAAGAGTCTATTGTCTATTAATGATACCGGATTACACCTCAAAGCAGCGACGGACAGTCAAACTTATAGCGTATTGAATGAACTATATTCCAGAGACGGATCTGTGGCGATTTACTCGACGGACGATACGGCCAAATATGATTGGATTGGGTATCATAAGACAGTCGCCGATACGACTAGCACGACAGATACTCGTGCAATTACTATATGGGCGAAGGATGTTGTAGGTATACATGGTAATGATGTTCGTATTGATGTAGGGGACGGTCGCCTTATTATTAGAGGATCAACAAAGGATGCTTTGACTGCTCATCCTACCGAAGATAATGGTCTTGAACCGTATGTTCTAGCAACGGATAATGTCGCGTTAGACACTGTTACCGGTACTGGCCATTATTATTGCCGTAAATATAACAGCGCCTTTACCGAAGGTGACATTGACTTGGGTGAATGGTATGCAAACAAGCATTACGATGCATATCATGTATTTGAGTCTAGTAAGGGAATAAGCGGTGTCTATGATGTCGCACAGATTATTATTCCGGGTCGGCTGAAAGATACGTGTACACGGTCTTTGCGTGGTACAAGTGAAATGCCTCATCCATTACTATGTGTTACTCAAGTTAGCGGTGCAACGAACAGTAGGTATACTACTGGTACCAATATGATTTGCGAACAACTTGCCTACTTGTCGGATATAGCGAATACTAAGGGCGCTACTGTCTGCTATAATAAGCCATTCCCAGCTTATTCAATTGGATATGGTAATCCGTCGATGTCATGGAGCGATCCAAGTCCGGAAATTACATATTCATATGACGGTAGATTCTATGTGCAAGATATTTTCTTAAATTCGCTTGTCACAGCAAGCGAGGACGCTTGCTATTCTGATGTGCGTTCAGTATATGCTATATCTAGCAGTGATGACCATGCTGGTAAGTTGGTACGAGCGAGTTCATTTAGTAATTATGCGGGAACGGCAACGACACTTATATCGACAAATACGTCAATATACTTGAATGGAGTCGCATTAAACCCGATGATGACTATAGTTGCTCGTGAGAAAGATACCAACAATGCATCAGGTATAGGATATCTTGCATATGGACCGTCAACTATTAATGTCGGTACTGGTGACGGCGGTTCTACTCAAAAAGATATATATACAAACCAATTAGCTAGTGCAACCCCGTCCGATACGTATAAGCAGAATTTAACTACGTCTAGATATAGTAGGGGTACACTTGAATATGTTTCTAACTTACGTGATGTTTGGTTTACGGCGGTTACCGCAGATGGTGTGGGCGTAAAGTTTGGCTGGGAACGATTGATGTCTAATGTGCATATGACGTTTGCTGGTGGTCATTTGTCAGTAGAATTTTTACTTAGTGGATATGCACTAAGTAGGTGTATGTTATTCCCGACAGAAAAAGTCTCTGACCAAAGTTCTGATTTATATGGCTATGTTATTGCCGATACCAGTGTTCCTAATGCTATTTTTGATAATAGGTGGCAGCATAATCTGTTAGCAAAACGTACATTAAGCATCACGCTACCGGTTGACCCGGAGATAGGAAATCATTTGGTGAATGCAAATAACGCGATAACTGGCGTAGCCGCACAAATGTATGGACATATGTATCATACATCAAATGACATGGAACATGTCGATATTACTGGCGTGTACTTTACACAGCAAGTTATGCCGCAGTATAATCCAGCAACTGATCAGCCGAATAACACATATGGTTACAACGGACCTAATGTATGTATTTTAATTCGTATGGATGAATACGATGACCTCAATAAAGATGCATGGTATTTCTGTCACCTTGAGGGAGTAGTGAACTATGTCAATTAAACCGATGAACTTGCTTGATGTCAATCCGCTGGAGCACATTACCGGCGATGTAGCAATCTCCCAGTACAACTACGAGTCTATACTGAACGGACTGGTTCAGTGGGACCAGTGCAAGAGTGACACGATTACCATTCGAGTCGCTACGAGAACCGAACCGTATTTTGTTGACTATGAAATACCGACCAAGTATTTCTACGACAAGAATTACGGGGTTGCCGCGTCAATTCCGTTGTTGCCGGCAAACTCGTTTTCTTACGAGAACCGCGTGAAACTAAGTGTCGCGCAAGACGACCACGTGGTATTACGGTTGAACGTTCGAGACGCTGGAAATACGGAATGGCGTTTATATAAGGACGTTGTCGTATATGACGAGTTTGATAAAGAACCCACCGAGGTAAATCACGTATATCGTATAGGTACCTCTACGACATATAAACATGCATACGTACCGGGTATTTATATTCGAGTGTTTATTGATGGCGAATTTCGCTTATATAAGACGATAGGTAATATTAACGCCGGCAATCCCATTGACTTGACAGATTCGGATAAGGTAGTTCCTGTAGTTCATGCTATCAGTACTATGAAGACGCCGAATCCCATACCGGCGTTCTGCTTGTTTGTCGGGAGTAATCCGGAAATTGCTTACGAACGCAACGAAAATGTACCAACCGAAAGCGGTTATTTGCTTACCAGGAATAATGCGTATGTAGAATATTGTAATAGCTGGCAAGAAGATGTGGTATACACCAAAGGTACTGTGGTATACTACAAGGGCGATTTCTTTGTCAGTGTAGTAGACAATCCATCGGCACCTCCGGTGATTATCGAAATGCTAGGCGATGTAGCAAGTTATGGTAATATGAATTACCGGTGTACCTACCACATGGATTCGTGGGAACCGGCCTTGCTAATGGCAGTT
>Ga0247611_10003097_pt1 | contig 25277 bp, 27 predicted proteins | sample 177DNAGHGhighgp2_FD_192422 | JGI IMG/M metagenome (GOLD analysis project Ga0247611, IMG submission 192422) | Sheep rumen microbial communities from Palmerston North, Manawatu-Wanganui, New Zealand - 1770 DNA GHGhigh gp2 | ecosystem: Host-associated > Mammals > Digestive system > Stomach > Rumen... | reverse complement strand
TTGATATTACATCAATAGCTTGCATATTTACATTTTCAAATCCTTCTTTTGTTGTTGGAATATCACCTTGAATTAAATCACCACCATGAAGAATATTTTTATAACCATACTTAGATGCAAAATCATATACTAAATCTAAATATTTATAATTATCATAAATACTTCCTAGATGAGTATCTGATATAATTATCAGTTTATTATCATCAATTTTTATAAACGGAAATAAAGCCAAAACCTCATCTGTTGAAAGTTTAAAACCTACTCTACTTAAATTTCTTTGATAATCAAATATATCTACTATTTCTTTATCTTTAAAATAATCTCTTATTAATTGCTCTCTTAGTTTTTCCATATGTTCCCCCTAAAACAAAAAGGTAAATAAAATATTATTTACCTTCATTATGAATTTTATTAATAATATTTTCTATATTATTTCCATATTCAATTGATTCATCATATTTAAATATTAACTCTGGAATATTTCTTAATTCAATCTTTTCAGCTAGTTTCATTCTTAAAAATTTTGCTGTATCATCATTTATTTGTTTTTCTAAACTTTTATGATCTTCATCACTTAATGAAGTAAAATACACCTTACAAGATGATAAATCACTAGATACTTCAGAAGCTGTAATAGTTATATCTTTTAAAATAGAATCTCTTGCTTCTTCAAAAATAATCTCAGATATACATTTAGTAATTTCAGAATTAATTCTTTTTAATTTAATATTATTCATCTTTTTACCTCAACCATTTCATAGCACTCTAAGATGTCTCCTTCTTTAAAATCACTATAGTTTTCTAAAGTAATACCACATTCAAATCCTTTTTTAACTTCTTTTACTGTATCTTTTTCTCTTTGTAGAGCATTTACTTTACCATCATGAAGTACAATTCCATCCCTAATGACTCTAATTTGTCCAGATGACTTAATTAAACCATCTGTAACATATGAACCAGCAATTTTTCCAACCTTAGAGAATGTAAATATTTTTCTTACCTCTGCGTTACCTAAGATTTTTTCTTCAAATTCTGGATCTAACATACCTTTCATGGCACTTTCCATTTCCTCTACTACTTTATAAATAATTGTATATAATCTGATTTCAACATTTTTACTCTCCGCTAAATCTTTAGTAAGAGCTGTAGGTGATACATTAAATCCAATAATTATAGCATTTGATGCGCTAGCTAATACAACATCACTTTCAGTAATATTACCAATATCAGATCTTATTACTTTTACTTTAACACCTTCAACATCTATTTTTTCTAAAGCATTTTTAACAGCTTCTTCTGAACCTCTAACATCAGTTTTTAAAACAACATTAATTTCCTTTTGTCCACCATCAATTGCTTCAAATAATGAATCAAGCGATAATGTTTTTGATTTGAATTTTTTATCTCTTTCTTGAAGTGCGCGTTTTCCTGCTACTGACTTTGCTTCACTTTCACTTTCAAATGACATAAATTTATCACCTGCTTGTGGATTAGATGAAAGTCCTGTAATTTCAACAGGAGTCGAAGGACCAGCACTAACTATTGGTTGTCCCATATCATTTTTCATTGTTCTAACTTTTCCATATACAGTACCTACAACAACTGGATCTCCAATTCTTAAAGTACCATTTTGAATTAAAATCGATGCTACACCGCCAACATGTTTATCAAGTTTTGATTCAATAACTGAACCTAACGCATAACGATTAGGATTTGCTTTTAGATCTAACATTTCAGCAGTTGCTAAAATAGTAGCAAATAATTCCTCTAAGTTTTCACCAGTCTTAGCTGATAATTTAACAAATGGATACTTACCAGACCATTCTTCAGGTGTAATTCCAATAGCAGCCATTTCTTCCATTATCTTATCCGGTTTAGCATCTGGTTTATCAATTTTGTTAACTGCAACTATAATTGGAACATTTGCAGCTAATGCATGATCAACAGCTTCTTTTGTTTGAGGCATAACTCCATCATCTGCAGCTACTATAATGATAACAATATCTGTAACACTAGCACCTCTTGCTCTCATTTCTGTAAATGCTGCATGCCCAGGAGTATCAATAAATGTCATTAATTCATTATTGTATTCTATTTGATAGGCTCCAATAGCTTGTGTTATACCACCTGATTCAGTATCAACTATTTTTGAATTTCTTATTGTATCTAAAAGTGTAGTTTTACCGTGATCAACATGACCCATAATAGTAATTACTGGTGGTCTTTTAACTAGATCTTCTTCTTTATCAACTATTTCATATTCTTCAAAATTTGTTATATCTTGAGTTGTATCTTTTTTAAGTGTTTTTCCATATTCAAGTGCAACAATTTCAGCAGCTTCAAAAGAAACTGGCATTGTCATATTCACCATTACACCGTTTGCCATTAATTTAGTAATTAAAGCAGCTGGTGAACAATCTAATTCTTCTGCTAGTTCTTTTACTGTCATATTGTCATGATATAAAGCAATTGAACTATCTTCTTCATTATTTTGTAGTTTTTCTTTATTCTTGTACATTTCCTTACGAGATTTTAAATATTCTGTTTTTTTCATATTTGTTTCTTGATGCGGTTTTGCAATCTTTTTAGGTTTTGTACTTTCTTCTTTATACTTCTTTTCTAAATTATTACTTTCCATAATGTTTTCTACTGCTTCATCAAGTTCATCTTCATCTTCATATGTAGTTTCTTCATCAGTAGATATTAAATTAGTAGCATTATCTAGCATTACGATATCATCTTCTGATAATTCATCATCACCAGATTTTACATTAATACCTAGTTCTAGACATACCTTTAATATTTGTGCAACATTATTTCCAGTATCTTCAGCATATTCTTTAACACTCATCATATGTTATCACCCTTTCTTACTTTATTATTTTTTCTATCTCATCATATATATTATCTAAATTATTTGTTTCAAAAACTTTTTCTAATACTTTTTTCTTCTTAGCTTCGTTTAAAACATTTAAATCTTTAGTAATATATGCTCCTTTTCCATTTTTCTTTCCAGTTTCATCAACTGATATATTTCCTTCATTATCTTTTACTATTCTAAGTAAGTTTCTTTTATCAGTTTTTTCATGTGTAACTACACACATTCTTTGAGGGATTTTTTTCAAGGTTTTCGACCTCCTTATTTGTTAGCCTCTTCGTTTATTTGATCCATAGTTTTAACATCAATGTTGTACTTAGTTAATCTAGATGCTAATCTAACATTCATTCCTTTTTTACCTATAGCTAATGATAAATTTTCTTGATTAACAATAGCTAATGCTTTCTTTTCTTTTTCATCAGTAATAGATACTATTGCATCTTTTGCAGGAGATAAAGCATTCTTTATATATTCTAAAGGATTTTCATCATATGCAATTAAATCTATTTTTTCACCATTTAATTCTTTTAATATATTAGCAATTCTAGATCCTTTAGCGCCTATACATGATCCTATAGCATCAATGTTATCATTTGTTGAATAAACAGCTACCTTAGATCTATATCCTGCTTCTCTAGCAACTCCTGCTATAATGATTGTTCCATCATTTATTTCAGGAATTTCTGCTTCAAACAATCTTTTTATAAATCCAGAATGTTTTCTAGAAAGAAGAATAAGTGGTCCTTTAGTTCCTGCTTCAACCTTAGTTATATAAACCTTAATACTTGAACCCATTTTAACTACTTCATCTGGAATCATATCCTTTTTAGGTAAGATACCTCTAGCACTACCTAAATCAACATAGTAATTTCTTTGATCTTCCATAGCTAATAAACCAACCATCATTTCGTCTTTTTTATCACTAAATTCATTCATTACTACATCTTTTTCTGCTTCTCTCATTCTTTGAGTTATAACTTGCTTAGCGGCACCTGCAGCTACACGACCAAAGTCTGCTGGAGTAACTTCTTGCTCTATTGTTTCTCCTACTTTAATATCAGGGTTGATCTTTTTAGCATCCTTTAAAAGTATTTGAGCATCTACTGGTATTTCAGGAGGAATCTCTATTTCCTTTCCTTCATCATCATATTCATACGTACTTTCTAAATATTTATCAACAACAACTAAATATGAAATTAATTTGAATTCACCAGTACTTTCATTAAAGTCTACTCTAACATTTGTCTTTGCATTATTCTTTCTATAAGCAGTAGATAATGCTTGTTTCATTCCTTCAATAATAATATCTTTTGATACATTTTTTTCACTAGATATTAAATCTAGAGCTTTTAAAAATTCTTCACCGTTCATTTTTTTAATTACCTCTTTCCTTACTAACAACATCTAAAATGTAACTATCATCAATTATATCTAATTTATCTATAATTGGATTAATTATATTTGTTGCTTCAACAATGGTGTCTAAATCTATTCCGTTTATTTTATCAAGTTCTATTTCTAAAAAATTGTATTTTCCTTCACTACGATAAGAAATATTTGTTATTTCAATATCTAATTTTTCCATCTCATTCATAATACTACTTTTAATAGTTCCCAATTTTTCTTTCAATCATTTCACCATCCTTAAAGCATTAATAAAAGCGGGCATTTTTTGTCCACTTAAATCTGCAAATTAATTATAACATATTGTTTTCATTTTTGTAAAGCTTTATTCATCATACATATGTAGTTGATCAACTCTATATACTCTTTTCTTTTCTTTACTAAAAGTATAACATTGATTATTTATTATTTGAGCTTCTAAATCATCTAAAACTAATTCCTTCTCACCAAGCAAGAATTCATCTAAGTTATCTTCACTAAATCCATCTAGACAATATATGTAAGGATATCTTCTTTGAGTTCTTTTGTTATAGTCGATACAATTAATAGGCAGTGCTAAATCAACTATAGAATATTTATTATCTATTACTGCTAAATTAAATGCATGGCAAGAATTTTTTTCTTCAACGTCATCCAATTCACCATGAATATATATTGTATCATATCCAAAAACACTTAAAATGTTTTGAAACAATGCTGCATATTCTGAACATTTAGCGGAGCCATTACCCTTAAAATCTGTAATATTATGTTCCTTTGATGGTTTATAAAATTTATCATTGTTGTCATATATTAAATGATGTAATTGTTCCCTTGAAATAGGTTGATTTATTGTTGAAAAATATTTATAAATAAAATCATTTACATGAACCAAGAAAGTTAAATCATTTACTACTTTTTTGTCTTTTATATATCTAGCAAATTCATATAAATAATTATAATCATTCATATAGTAATAATAACCACTATTGGAAATAGAACAATATTTAATTTCAAAACAGTATACTATTTTTTTATCTTCAGGAATAAAACCTAGCCAAAATGGCGTACCAAATATTCTCATTTCTTGCATTTCATTTAAATTAACAAAATTAGCCATGTAACCATTTATTTCTGATTGATAACCAATAGTATCCGAATCATAGTTCATTTCTTCTACTTTTTCTTTTGCTTTGGAAATATAACTATCTATTATTTTTTTTATTTCTTTTTCTTTATGCTTATTAATTTTTTTTAATAAAACTTCTACTAAATCACTACTATATTCAGACATAATAATCACCTGATTAACTATTATATTAAAGAAATAAAAAAATATAAAGAAAAACTTTATATTTTACCTTCCTTTTCCTTTATTATCAGTATAAAAATTTTGATAATTATAATATTTAAATTTCATTTCTTCTTCAAGCAATTCTAATTTTTTTAAATATAACAACTCTTTTTCTTCATTAAGATATTTAGAGTATTTAATGTTAATTTGAGTTCTAATCATTTCTATTTCATCAAGAGCTATAGATGTTCCTTGAGGATTATCATCACTATTAAAAGCATCATTAACAATCATCAATAACCTCGTAAACATGCTATTTATTTTATTTGTAATAACTTTGTCTATCATTTTATTATTTTCAATTGTTATACTTTTTATATCATCATTTTTAGTTTTAAATTTAAAACCTTTGACTGGATTATTATCTATTATTTCATATACTTTATTTCTCTTCTTTATTACATATTTCATTATTATCACCTATTTCTAATAAATCGGGTCTTAATTCCTTCGTAATATCTATTTGTTTTTGTTTTCGCCACTTTTCTATTTTTTTATGATCTCCGGATAATAATACTTCTGGAACTTCCATCCCTTCATATACTCTAGGTTTAGTATATGTTGGATAATCTAATAAATAGTTTTCATTAAAAGAATCATTTAAATGAGATTCTTCATTTATTGCTCCTGGTATTAATCTAGTTATACTATCAACTAAAACACAAGCAGGTATTTCACCACCAGTTAATATATAATCACCAATTGATAATTCTATATCAGCTAGTGTTCTAATTCTTTCATCAAATCCTTCATAATGACCGCATATTATAATTAGATGTTTTTCATTTGATAGATTATATGCAATACTTTGTTTAAATTGTTTGCCAGATGGTGTTAATAAAATAACCTTTGAATCATCTTTTTTTAAATCTTTTACAGCATCAAATATAGGCTGACAAGTAAGAACCATACCAGCACCTCCACCAAATGGCGTATCATCGACCTTTTTATGTGGATCATTGGAATACTTTCTAAAATCAATTATATTTATTTCTATTAGATTGTTATCTATTGCTCTTTTTATAATTGATTCATTAAATATACCATTAAACATATTTGGAAATAATGTTAATATATCTATTTTCATATAATCAAATCCTTAACATTTTTAGTTATTATTTGTTTATTTTTTAAATCTACTCTAATAACATATTCATCTACTAATGGAATATAGTACTTTTTTTCTCCTTCAACAACTAATAAAGTGTTTGTTTTATTATATACAAAGTCTACTACTTTTCCAAGTATATTATTATTTTCAATTATATCCATACCAATCAAATCAGAAATAATATATTCATCTTTATTCAATGATAAATCTTCCCTTTTTATATAGACATACAATCCTTTATATTTCAATACTTCATTTATATTGTTATAACCAATTAAAGTAACCATATCAAATTCTTTATGAACTCTATATGTACTTATAGTCTCTTTTATATAAGTTGGTCCAATATAAATATTGAAATTATTCTTAAATACTAATTCTTTCTTATCAAAATCACTTAGTATTCTAAGTTCACCTTTAATTCCGTGAGTATTTACTATTTTTCCAATTAAAACATAATCATTCATAATCTCTTTTACTTACCTCATACATTATAATAGATGCTGCTACGGAAGCATTTAGACTTTCACATTTTTTATTCATTGGTATGTATATACTATTATCAGCAAGTTCTCTTACACTACCTACACCAGCACCTTCACTGCCAATTATTATAGCAGTTTTTTCTTGAAAATCAACTTCACTTACTATCTCACCACCATTAACATCAGTAGTAAATATTTTATAATTATTTTGTTTTAATTCTTTAATGAATTCAATAATATTACATCTTATAACATTAGTGTGAAATATCATTCCTTCAGACGCTCTTATAACTTTATCATTATATAAATCAACTGATACTTCACTTAAAACTATTGTATCAAAATTAAATGATGATGCGCTTCTTATAATTGTTCCTAGATTTCCTGGATCTTGTAAATTATCTAATATAAGTATTCTTTTTCCATATCCTATTGGTTTGAATTTTTTACATACACCAATCACATTCGATGGAGATGCCATGCTAGATAGTTTTTTCATTACATCTTCACTAATAAATGTTATAGGTATATCTAATTCTTCTTGAAATGAGGTAGTAGCTAATACTTCAACTAATTGATTAGTTCTATATGCTTCATCAACTAAATGATCTCCTTCAATTAAAAATAAGTTAGTCTCATCACGGTATTTCTTTTCTTTTAATTTGTTCAATTCCTTTATCTTATTATTTTGAAGTGATGTAATTATCTCCATAATTATACCTCCCTTAACATCTTTCTTGCTTTTTTATAATCAGGATATCTCAAAGACACCTGATACCAAAATCTATCACTATGATTTGCCTCAAGAAAATGACATAATTCATGTATACACACATAATCAATCAAACTAACATCTTTCTTTATCAATTCAGTATTTAATGTTATTGTGTTGTTTCCTCGATTATTAACACCCCACCTTGTCTTCATCTTTCTTACTTTTAGAGAAAATCTAGGTAATTTATCAAACATTAATGCACATTTATTTAATCTTTCAGAGAATATAGATAATATTTTTTCCTTTGTAAATTTATCCAACATCTTTTTATCTTTAACAAATATCATATTATCCTCAATTAACATCTTTTTAATTGTTTCATCATATACAACTACATACTTATCACCTAGGTAATAGTAAAAATTATTATTTTCATTTTCTTTTAATGCTCTTTCATACATTTTTAATAATTGTTTTTCTTTATCTTTAATAAAATTTATTATTTGTCTTTGACTAACAAATCTATTGCAAGTAATATGAAGTTTTAAATCTTCATTAAATCTAGCATATAGATTTTTATTAGTTTTATATTCTATATCAACTTCTATTATATAATTACCTATTTCAACTTGCATAATATCACTTTCTCTTAATTTTTTTTCTTATCTCCTCTGGCTATTTTAATCATTTCGTCCTTTATTTTTTCACCTATAATATAATCGTTATCATTATTTTCATAATCACTTATTCTTTTTAATTCACTTAACTTTACTTTATAATCATTAAAAGTAAATGGACTTATTACATCGCTCATCTTAAAGCTATGTGTAAATAATGGACCTTCCATTTCATTAATTTCTAGGTCACAATCTAAACAAAAGCCACTTTGATACGTTTTTCCATCTATACCCTTGTATTCTAAAGAAATAATTCCAAAATCATGAGCACATACTTTTTGTCTATATAGTTTTTGTCTTTTTTTTGATTGTTCTATTTCTAACATACATTTTTTAATATCCTCATTATACCAACCAATCAATTTAAATAATCTGTTTTTTTGAGTTTCTATATTGGCAACCTCAATTTCTTGTTCTATTTCAATAATTTTATTTTTAATGTCCTTTATTTTTTTATTATACCTTTCTTGTATTTCACTTTCTTTATTAATCTTATCAACATACTCAGAAAAGTTTTCGACACTATTATTATATTTCATAGAAATCGTTCTCCTCAATTATTATTATAACATGTACAATAATAATAGGTAAACAAATAAAAAAGTAGATTTATAATCTACCATATTTCTTCTTTAGTGATTTTGCATCTTCTGTCATTTCATTAACTATTCTTTCACCTAGTTCAAAATCATAATTAGTATTGTAATAATTATATCTTTTCTTTAACATTTCTAATTTACTTTTATAATCTTCAAGATTATAAACACCAACAGTTTCTTCATTTAACACGATACTATGATCAAATATCGTTTCATCTATATCGTTTAATTCAGCTCCACATTCTAAACAAATACCATTATTAATCGTTCTTTTATTTTCACTGTCATAATAAGAATTAATAATTAACCCAAAATCATGAGCACACACCTTTTGTTCAAAAAAATGATATCTATCTTTAGAATACTCTAATTCCTTACTATATTTATCTATATCCTTATTTAAGTTTATTAAATCTTTTACACAACTACTTACCTGTAATTTAGAAGTTATACCAGGAATCCTTTGTTCTATTTTTTTTATTTTATTTCTAGTAATACCAATTCTTTTATATAATTCATTTTGTATTTTTGATTCTTTTTTCATTTCTTCGATATACTTATCATAATCATATACTTCTTTATTATATCTCATAAAAAAACCTCCCTTAGAAAGAATTATAACATAAAAAGTAGATTGTTACCTACTTTTTCTTAATTGAAGCTTCAATAAATGATGCAAATACACCTTCTGGTCTATTAGGACGTGATTTAAATTCCGGATGAAATTGAACACCTATAAAATGTGGATGTTTTGGTATTTCAACTATTTCAACCAAGTTTGCCACTTCATTAATACCTGAAATTACCATTCCATTTTCTTCAATTATTTCTTTATATTTATTATTAAATTCATATCTATGTCTGTGTCTTTCATGTATTTTCTTTTCTTTATAATCATTATATGCTAAGGTTCCTTTTTTTAATGTACATTCATAATTACCCAAACGAAGTGTACCACCCATATTAAGAATTCCTTTTTGATCATCCATTAAATCTATTACCGGATTTTTGCATAAAGCATCAAATTCTGTTGATGTAGCATCTTCTAAATTACATACATTTCTAGCAAATTCAATAACAGCAAGTTGCATACCTAAACAAATACCAAGGTAAGGTACTTTATTTTCTCTAGCGTATGTGATTGCTTTAATCATTCCTTCGATACCACGTGAACCAAAACCACCTGGTACTATAATCCCTTTTGTGTTTTTAAATACTTTTTTGATGTCTACCTTAGGATCTTCTAACTTTTCAGAATCTACCCAATTAATATTTACATTAACATTATATTTATATCCAGCATGATGCAAAGCTTCCATAACACTAAGGTAAGCATCATGAAGTTCTGTATACTTTCCAACAAGAGATATTTCAATATCATCTTTTAAATTTTCCATTGTATGTACTATATCTTTCCAATAATCAATATTAGCTTTATTAACTTTCATGTTAAATTGTTTAAGAATAATCTCATCTATATGCTGATTATATAAATGAAGTGGAATACGATATATGTTTTCTTCATCTATTTCATCAATTATATTTTCTTTAGGAACATTACAAAACAATGCTAATTTTTCTTTTATACTATCGCTTGTATTATAAGGAGTACGACAAGCTAAAGCGTCTGGTGCTATACCTAAATTTCTTAAATCTTTAACGCTGTTTTGCGTTGGTTTTGTTTTTAATTCATTAGATCCGTATATATAAGGAATTAATGTTGTATGAACAAAGAAAGTATTTTCTTTACCTTTTTCCATTTGAATTTGTCTTAAAGCCTCTAGGAAAGCTAATGATTCTATATCTCCAACTGTACCACCAACCTCTGTTATAACAATATCTGCATTTGATGTTACTCCAGCTTCATAAACTTTATTCTTTATCTCATTTGTAATATGTGGAACAAGTTGAACCGTAGCTCCTAAATAATCTCCTTTTCTTTCTTTTTCAATAACGTTTTTATAAATCTTTCCACTTGTAATATTAGATGTATAATTCAATTCTTCATCAATAAATCTTTCATAGTGTCCTAAGTCAAGATCAGTTTCACATCCATCGTAAGTTACAAAAACTTCTCCGTGTTGAATTGGATTCATAGTTCCAGGATCTACATTAAAATATGGATCAAACTTTTGCATGAAGACTTTATATCCTCTTGCTTTTAAAAGCAGTGCTAAAGATGATGCTGTTATTCCTTTTCCCAAACCAGATACAACACCGCCAGTTACAAAAACATATTTTGTCATTATAATTACCTCCTTTAAATAACAAAAAGGTGATTCTCATACGAGAACCACCTGGCTCTTTTTAATTATACCACTATATTTTTATAATTTGTTATATTATACATAAATTTTACACAAAAAAAAGAGAATTATTTCTCTTTTAATAAAAAATTACACTACTTAATATTATAGCAAGTAATATATATAATATTATTATTATAAATGAATTATTATTTTTCATAAATTCACCTCACCTTAGATATATGCTCCAACTATGATTATTAATAAAATAAATAAGACTAAGATAATAGCTGGACCAAAACTTGTATTTGAACCTCCACATCCGTTATTCATAGACTTTACCTCCTTTATTTGTCTTTTCACTATTATTGTATGGTTTAAACGATAAATTTGTGAAAATAAAAGTGTCATATTAGTGTAAATAAGCTATTAGAATTATTTTTATCGTGTTATAATATTAATGTTTAGGAGGAAATATAATGAAAAATTTTAAGAAAATATTATTACTTGGCTGTTGTGTATTATTACTTGCAGGATGCGGTGAAAAAACAATTCCAAAATTAGAAAACGGAGAGGAAGCAATTACTACTTTAAAAGATAATAGAAAAATTAGTATTTCAGATTTATATAATAAACTAAAAGAACAATATGGATTAGAATCTTTAATGAATATTATAGATAAAATGATTCTTGAAGATAAATATGCTGGAGATATTGAAGCAGCTAAAGAAAATGCAACTAACACTATGAATCAATTAAAAGATAGTTATGGTGATAACTTACTACAAGCTATTCAACAATATACTAATTTTAATACTTTAGAAGAATATGAAAACTCTTTATACTTAAACTATTTACAAAATAAAGCAGTTAAAGATTATGCTAAAAACAATATAAAGGATTCTGAAATTAATAAATACTACAAGGATGAAATTAAATCTGATATTAAAGTTTCTCATATCTTAATAACTGTAGATGTAGCAAGTGATGCTAGTGATGATGATAAAAATAAAGCAGACGAAAACGCTAAGAAAAAAGCAGAAGAAGTTATTAATAAATTAAATCAAGCATCTGACAAAAATCAAGCATTTAAAGATTTAGCAAAAGAATATTCAAACGATGATTCAACAAAAGAAGATGGTGGAAACCTTGGATTTATTAATACAAATACTTTAGGAGATTCATATAAGAATATGGTTGATGCTGCTTATAACCTTAAAGATGGTGAATACTCTAAATCTCCAGTTAAGTCAGCATTAGGATATCATGTAATACTAAGAACTGAAACTAAAGAAAAAGCATCACTTGATGAAGTAAAAGACACAATAATTGATGCATTAACTACAAAATACATATCAGAAAATGCCGAAGCTCAAATTAAAGCAATGCAAAACTTAAGAAAAGAATATGACATGGATATTGTTGATAGTGACTTACATGATCAATATGTTAAGTACATACAAAATTCCTTAGCACAAATCCAAGCATCTAAAAATCAAGATAAAAACAAGAGTTCAAAATAATTTGAACTCTTTTATTTATTCAATATCTCTTTTACATCACTATATTTAAACCCTTTAGCCATTAGTTTATTTAGTAATTGAGCTTCTAATTCCTTTCCTTTATACTTTCTAGATAACTTAGTATAAAGAGTTTTATAATTTTTTTCTAATATAGTATTATTATCTTCTAAATCAATACTATTAACTAATTCAATAATATCATTATTATCGTAGCCTTTATTATTTAAATCATATAAAAGTTTTTCTTTTAAATGTTTAGAACTATACTTGTTATTACTCTTAATAGATTTTTCTATTATTTTTTTAGCTTTATTAATCCATACTTCCCTATCTATTGAATTTAAACAATCCAATACTTTACTCTCTTTTAATCCGTTATTTATCAAAGTTCTTAATATTTTGTAATATCCGTTATTAGTAAGATTAATTTGATCATTTATAAAAGATTTTATATATATATCATCATTTAAATATCCTTCTTTTTCTAATTTTTTTATAGTATCATCAATAACACTAATATCAAATTTATTAATCAAATAATTATGAATTTCTTTTTTAGTTCTTAATTTCTTGGATATATATTTCAAAGATAAAAAGTAAGCATCATAGTATTCATTTTCTTTTAATATTGCATCTACATTACTTATTTCTTTAGATAATAATAAATTATTTTCTAAAATAACGTTATCATATAGTGTAATTGATTCTTCATTATCTAAAGTTACTTTGTACTTATTTGATTTTAATTTTTGATATTTAATTATTTTCATGTTGTTTCCTCCAGTAAATATTTTATCACAAAAAATAAAAAAAGTTAGTAATAACTAACTTATTCATCTTTAACAATACCAAATAATTTAACTGGTTTCTTTTCTAGTCCTTCTGGTATAAGTCTATCAAATCCCATTTTATAAAGTAGTTCTTTAACTGGCATATTTTCTTCTTTTTTCTCGTCTAAATATGGAAGATCATCAAATGTCTTACAACGAGATTCATATTCAAATTCTTCAACATCTTTATCACTTAGCATACTTTTGTTTAATACCAATTGATACTCTTTCATTTTTTCTAATACCATTCTATCCATTCTAATCATTTTATTTAATTTAATGGTAGTAGGTTCTATTAAATGTATGACCTCTTTTATATCATTAATCTTATCTGAATCATTAATATCTACTAAAATAACTTCATAATCACTATTGGGATTTTTAGTTATTGATTCAAGTTCACCAGAAGTAACTGATCTTAAATCACTGTCATTAAAATACATAAAATCATTTTTATCTACTTCAACAGCTAAAGCACGGTATGTTCCTTCTAGTGCTTTTTTCATCATATATGTTAGGGTTGTAGCTCCGGCTCCTTCAGTTAATGATTTTATAGCTATAACTCTAGTTCCCATAAACATTTTATTAACAGAATCATTAATAAAATTAGAATTTACTTGTCCAGGTTCTAATGATATATTTGAACCTGCACTTTCAACAGTGCCAGCAGGTTTTGCACCACCCAAAATATGATATTGTGCAACATCTTTATAACTGTTTGGATTATTTACTAAATAAGCAACAGCATCAATATTTCTAGTAAAGTTATAAATACCCATTGAAACTAACTCAGAAATATATGATGGTGAATTTACTATTGGCGAATCATCTAAAAGTAATATTACTTTAGACATATCCAAACCAAAAGATAATTTTTGAATAGTTGCTATATTTGCATAATCTTTAACAGCTGTAATATCCAATATCATTTTGTTAAAAAAGAAATTTTGAAAATTAGATACTATTTCATCTGCTGTATATTCACCTTGAACATTCTTTATTATATCTATTCTTAAATTAGATAACATTTGACTGTATTTATTTGCAATAATTACATTCACTTTTTTCAACCTCCTATTTCATCCACTCAGTTAAGTTTTGAGAATCATAAGTTGCATCTATTTCCGATGTTTGTCCTTCAACATCAAATGTATGTAAATCCCCGAGTAAAGGTAAATCAAATCGGAAAAACATATTTAATCTATAATAAGCCCTTGTTTTAAAATACGAATGATAATTAGTATATTTGGTAAAACAATAATAGTATTTTTTACCTGCAACGGCTTTTTCAAATACAGTTGATATATTAGCATTGGGATCTATTGTTGTAGCTCCATACACAACAGTATCTGATTGTAAATGGCATGATCCTAGCGTTTTATATCCACTTTGATTTAAAAATCCATTTATTAATTTTACACCATTATCCGTAAATCCTTCATTTTTTTCAATCATACTTAGTACTTCGTTCTTTACTTTAAAAGATTTAGAATAATTAATTGTTAATGCTATATATGCGGCAAATATAAGAGTAAATAATATTACTAGCATAAAAACCCATGATCCACTTATCGTCTGTCTCATATTTACCTCCTATATAGTTACCGGATAGAACAACTTCTTAGTTGAACCTTTAAGTCCAAATGTGAATAATTGTCTTACAACAGGTAAATCTACTGAGAAAAATACTTTAATTTGATAATATGCAGCTTTTGGAAATTGAACTGTTGCATAACTTTCTGTTTCATATTCAGTAATCATTTCCTTAGCGCAAAATACTGGTTTATTGGAATTTGCTGAGCTTCCTGACACTCCAAAAGCATAAGCTCCAGGCATATCATCACAATTACCTGTTGTTCTGTATCCTACCTTTGTCATAAAATCTTGAATTTGAACTAATGTATTTTCATCTAATCCGTTATTCTTTTGAATTATATTTATTATTTCATTTTTTACTTTATAGGCCTTGTTCATATTAATAGAAAGACACATATATCCAGTGAAAAGCACAACAAAAATGATAAAAATAGTCGTTAAAAAATAAGAACCAACCGCTTCCCTCACTTTATATCATCCTTTCCACGGGCAATAAATGTCTGTGTCAGATCCATTAACTCTACATTTAACTAGTTGTCCAACTGCATCTTCACAAGCATTTTTTTCCGAAGAACCACTACATGGATTCTCACAAATAGCCCTGCTACATTTGCTGTTAGCTTCAAAGTTTGCATCTAAACCAGGCCATATTACAAAATAGAAAAAAGCCACAAGTACAGAAACAGCGACAACAACAATAAGTGTCATATTTAATTCACCTGTGGTTTCTTTCATATTTTTCTACCTCTCTTTATTACATTATACAAGCTATATTAATTATTATTTAATTTACTAGAGTTACCCTTATTGTAGTCTTTTTCACATCTTATTGTATCAGTTGACAAAGAACCATCATCTTTATAATAATGGCAAGTTTGAGTTTTACCATCTCCATCATCAGTACAACTAACAGCTGATGAGCAATGAGTTTGAGCTAATAAGTTAGCTTGAATTGCTGGCCAAATAAGAGCATAAAAGAATACACCAACTGCTGCAATAGCAACAACTGTAATAACTGTCATATTTAATTCTCCAGTAGCTTCTTTCATATATTAATTTCTCCTCTCCCTATTATTAAAATAATTATAATATTTTTTTATTAATTTATCAACTATTTTTAAGTATTTCGAGATTACTTTACAATTTATGACATAAAAAAAGTATTTAACTATTAATCAAATACTTTAAGTTTTTTTTATTTAAATATTGATTGAAATAATATTTTAAAAGTTCTAATTATATTTACAATATATGGAAACTTTATTTTATTTTCTTTTAATACTCTAATTGAATCATCAAAACTACTTTTATATCCTTTTAATCCATTTGTACTTACACCATTACTTCTCATATACACCAATTCTTTGTCGATATATTTTAAATTGCAATTATTGATCATAATTCGTAACATAAAATCATAATCGGCCGCTATTTTATAATTGATATCAAACATTCCATATTTTTTATATACTTCTTTTTTTACGTACAATGTTGGGTGTGGTGGATACCAACCAAGTTTATAATTTCCTTTTTTTGGAATAAACTTTCTAACTGTTTTAGTCATAGTTTCATAATCTTTAATAAGTAAATTAGAGTAAATACCATCAATATCTTTTTCAAAATTATCAACTATTATTTTAAAAGAATCATTATTTGCCAAAATATCATCACTATTTAATATTCCTATAATATCCCCCGTGGCATTCTTTATCCCTTCATTCATAGCATCATAAATACCTTTATCTTTAGTAGATATTATTTTAAGTTTTCCTTTAAACTTTTTTTCATATTCTTTTACTATGTCTAAGGTGTTATCAGTACTCTTTCCGTCTTTAATAATGTATTCATAATTTTCATAGGATTGTTTTAATACCGATTCTAATGTGTCTTTAATCGTTTTAGCTGAATTAAAACAAACTGTAATTAATGTGATTTTCACAATATACTACCTATTTGAAATTGTCATTAATACAATTCCAGCAATGATTAAAAGCACTCCAATTAAAGACATAACACTGATTGATTCTTTAAAAATAAAATGACCAATAATTAAAATAATAATTTGAACTATACCAGTAATAATTGGTACTAAAATTGATAAATCATATTTTACTAATAACTTTTGCCATAATAAGAAACTAATAATATATAGTAAAAAACCAATTAGTGTCTTCCAACCCATTGATAAGTTGAAACCATCACTTAAACTTAATTTTAGTGAGTCACCACCTAATTTCATAAATGTAATACCCGATGTAGTAAAAAATATATAACAGATTGCTAATAAATATTTCATTTTTTTCCACCATCCTTACTCTTTAATACACTTATTTCTTGTGCTAAATCGGTTACTCTTTCTTGTAATTTAGCTATCTTATTACTAAAATTAAAATCAATTATCAATAAAAGTACAACGCATAAAGTTAAAAACAATGCTGGTGGATACTCTATACCTATAAGTTTTGCTAACCAATCTATCGAATACGGAAAGATTGAAAGTATTAACATAATTATAGATGCTAATATCCAAAAGAAACTTGTCTTAATATTTAAATGTTGTTTTCTAACTAAATGAATAGTATAAATAATAATAATCACAGATAATACAATAAAGAAAATATTATTCATAATTACTTCACTCTCCTTTTACCAACATTCTTTAAAAATATAACTAAACATGTATATATTTGTTCAATCATGTATTTAATTGGTTTTAATAATCCTGAGTGCATAGAAACTCCATTTTTTCTAAGTCGCATCTTAACAGGTATCTCCTTGATTGTATAACCCTGAAGTAACATCTCTATTACTAGATTTGCATCAGGATATTCTGGATATTCGCCAATCTTTGAATATTTTTCAATTACTCTTTTATTTAAACATTGAAATCCAGATAACGGATCAGCAATTTTTTGATGACAGAACATTCTAATTAATAATTCAAACATTTTTGTACCTATTCTTCGAAAGACTGGACAGGGATAACCCATATCTTTTAAATATCTTGATCCAATTATAATATCTGCTTTAGATTTTTTTATTTCATGATAAAGTTTTTCAGCTTCTTTTGCTATATGTTGTCCATCCGCATCCATTTGAATTACATAGTCATAATCATTATCTCTAGCATATTTTAAACCTGTTTGAATAGCCATAGCGTATCTCATATTAAATATATTAGTTATACACTTGACTTTGTTTTTTTCAACAATTTTTCTAGTATCATCCGTAGAACAATCATCAATAACTAAGATATCAGCATAATTAATATCCTTTTTTATCTCTTTTAATACTTTTTCTATATTTTCTGCTTCGTTATAAGCAGGCATAATAATTAAAACTTTATCTTTCATAAAAAAACCTCCTACAAATAATTATATCTAATTTATCATTTTAAAACAATGAAATTTAAATAATAAATTTAGTTATGTTATTTTAATTTATAAATGTATAAACCATCTTCGTAATATAATTGTTCAATGTTTAGAGTATCATATTCAATTTTTCCATGACTAACTATATACTTAACATCTAACTTACTTAAATCATTAATATTTAAATAGATGACATAGAAATCTGCTTGAATTAATTTAAATGTTGTTTCTTCTTCAGTTAATTCAACAGATATATGTGCATATCTATTATAAATATCTTCATACTTATTATCAGGATCAATTAACTTCATTCTTTGTAAATCAGGATATAGATTTACTGTATTTATCACAGGAGCTCCTTGGACTGCTGTATAGTTTTGAACAGCACTAGAACCAATTACAATCCACTTACCAGAATCTTCTTCCTGAAGTTTTCTGACTTCTTTTGCATATGGTTTGTCTGTTATTATATTTGTTCCTTTTATAATTGGGTTAACAAATAGTCCACTCATAAGAGAAATAAAAATTGTTGCTAATAAGAATAATTTATTATTGTTCTTATCTGATTTTAAGTATATTATTAAATATAGTGAAATAATTATAATTAAGAATATAAGTCCTTTAATACTATATAATTCAACATTTAAACTATTAGTTAATAAGAATAATAGTACTAAATATACAACTATTAATGCAAGATAAATATATTTATTATTTTTATTCATAATTGATGTCTTAGTTTCACTTAATGAAATAATCATTAAGTAAATACACAATAGATGGATGATTACATTCATTCTACCCGTTGTTGTTAAATATGTTAGAGTAATCGTTGCTAACCACTTTGGAAAACCAATTATTGAATATAGAGAATATAAAGATAAGATAGATAACAAGATTATCATTAAATAATTTTTATTCTTATTCTTTATAGTCAATACAATACCAATAATAACAGGTATTGGAAATAATGAAATAAACATACTTGGTTCGCATGGATTTAAGATTTTTATAAATGGATATATTATACCAGGATAATAATTAAGTAGAGTCAATAATCCATTACCTCCTAGTTTAAACCTATTTCCTGGATAAACCGTCGAAGAAATGATATTTATTGTATCTTTACTTAAATAATAAAACCTTAACAATATGAGACCAACAACAATTATAACATATATAATCATTGCAATATCAAACTTAGTAATTTTATTCTTTTTAATATTATTAACAAAATAATATAAACCTATTAATCCATATACAATAGCCAATGGTACTTCCCATGCCGGATACAGTGATGCAAAGAAACCAAGCATTGATATTATTAGACAAGAAGCAGATATAAACTTCGTCTTTTTAGATTTTGACTCAAAGAGTTTATTAACCAATAAAACACTTAATTGACCGAAGACAATTAATTCAACTATGCTTGTAGAATACCACCACTGAACTGCAGGAGCTAAAGTTAATAAAAACGCCAAAGCTAAAGATAGTTTTTTATTCTTTTTAGTTATAAGCATACCAAATTCTATAGAAACTAAAAATAATGCAACAAATCTAGCTACCCACCAAAAAGAAAAACCTCTTTCAGCACCAAATATGAAATATCCCCACGTAAATGGTTTAGAAATTCCAACTATATCAAGAACAGGAGCTGATGTATTAACATACATATCAGTATCTTCAGCTCTAAAATTATTACTAAAATAACCAAGTTTTTTATCACCACTTAATTGTGATAAACTTATCGGTGTGCTAACATTCCATTCATCTGATCTAATTGATCGTGATTGACCAAACAATTCACTTTGGTTTGCAATCTTAGTATTTGGTTGTACTTGTTCGTTATATAACAAAAATGATGATCCATTATATTTAAATAAAACAGCAACAAATACAATAGTAGCACCAATTAATATTCTTTTATCAAACATGAAAGAATATAATTTTTTTCGATCATAAAATAAATTAATAAATATAAATAATATAATAATACTAATAATAAATATTTTATCAAAATTCATAAACTGAAAAATACTTAGCTTTGAATAATTAACACTAATATTGCTAATACTAATTGAACAGTTATCACCATTAACCGGATCAATTCTTAAGTCATATATATTATTAGAAATTAAAATATGATAATCATTATTTCCTTCATTTATATCATAATTCATTGAATATTTTTCTTGAAAGTCATCATCTTTATGAACTGTATAATATGCTTGCATATTACCTTTGCAGCTACTATTTATACTAAAATTTGCATCATTAACATTTCCATTTATATTATAAGCTATTATTTGTGAATCATCAGATGTAGTAATATAAGTATCATTATTTGTCTGCGTTAAATTAATTTTTGTCTGATCATTAACATTATAACTTATAGTTTGATTTTTGTGCCAATTCTTAGATAAGAATTTTATATCAAAATCACTAAAGAAGAAAATATTAATTATAATTGATAAAAAAATTGAAAAAGTAATTAATAGAACAAGTTTAATTTCTTTTTTCATTATTAATTAAACCTTTCTCCAAAATTTTCAATTATTTTTCCTACTTTTATAACTCTTTTACCAGTGTTACGTTTCATAACAGTTAATTTCTTTCTCTTTTCAGATCTATAATCTACAGAATCATTATAAATCACTTTGTCATCACCTAGTTTTCTAATCTCATTAGTTGGACGAACTGGTTTATCTTTATACATTTTATCAATTTTCTTTTCATCAATTTTCTTATCATATATTAGATTATCTACAGCCATTATAAATTGTTCAAAACCTTTTTCAAGTGGATAATCTTTCATATAGTTTATTCCAGCTTTACTCATTTCTTTAAGTTTTTTATCGTCATCAATTAATCTTATAATAGCAGTAGCTATAGCTTCTGGACTTGGTTCAGCAAGTGATACTGCTCCGCTTGGTATATCATATAAATTGTTTTCTTTATATAATTCCACCACAGGCAATCCAGCAGCCATCATTTCAAATGGAATTCTAGAAGGATTAGATGCACTCATACATAATCCTAATTTACATTTATTATACAATTCATTACACTTTTCAATAGGAATAATACCTAATTTTTCTGCTTCAAATTTTACTGGTTTAGTAAAATTTGATTTAGAACCAAATAGATATACTTTTATATCAGGTCTTAATTCCTTAACCATCTCAAGAGCCTTTAGAGCATGTTGATCACATCTTCTTGGCTTTTCTGGTTGCCAAATATAACATATAGCATTCTCTTTTTTTACATCTTTTAATGGATGATATACATTTAAGTCAGCACAAAAATCAAAGTATTGTGATTTTGCACCATATTCCTCATTCATCTTATGTGATAACCATTTTCCTATAGTAATTGGAGACCAGCCAAATCTATAAGAATCTTCAATCATTAAATATAAATCTCCCATTGGGAAAAACCATGGTTCAAAGTCTTGAATAAAATATGCCTTTTTTGAACAATTAAATTTTCTAACAAATTGAATAGAAGACCAACCAGTTGCAAAAACCATATCATATTCCATTCTTTGTTTAAAACCAACATATGATTTAGCACCGCATATTTCATAATAATTATCTATTTTATCTTCAACATTTTTGTCAGTTGAAATCCAATCGTTTTCAACATATATATCACATTCATACCCATGTCTTATAAGGGCATTAACATTTTGAATGATAGTTCTATGTCCACCAGACCCAGGTCCAGGATGAGGCATAACCCATGCAATTCTTTTTAATCTAACATCCTTTGAAACATTAGCATCCATATAGTTTCTTCTAATTCTTTGCCATTTATAAACATCCATAGTCATTTTATAATCTGTATTAGCAAGATTTTGAATATAACATATTTCTTTATATTCAATGTCATCTCTAACATCAGTTGATACAGAACTACCATGTTTTCTATAATAATTTAAGGCGTCATGAAAATAAGCAACAGATCCTGTTTTTAAAATGGAATAATAAATATACCAATCACCAGCAACTTTAAATTCTGATGCTTTCTCAAGTATCTTTTTTATATCTTGTTTTTTCCAAACAACACTAGATACATTTAATATTGTATTTAAAATACTTAAAGCTTCTTTAATTTCATCTTCACCTTTATTAATATAATCTTGATCCCATTTATTAGAGCCAAAAATATTATATAAGTCTTGTGAATTAGCTCTTATGAGTTTATTATCACCATCAATTCTTGCAGATTCGCAATAGGAAATAACAACTTCTTTATCTTCAAAGCCTTTCATTAATGTTTCAAGAAATAAATCTTCAGCACTATCATCGGCCTCAGCAATCCAAAAATAATCGCCTGTTGCTAATTCTATTCCTTTTTGCCATTGTTTGAAAACTCCTCCACTATTAGTTTTATTAACCACTAGTTGAGTTTTTATATCTTTTATTGAATCTAATTTCTTTTTAATAATTTCAACTGAATTATCAGTTGAACAATCATCTAAAACAATCAATTCATATATTGGATATGTTTGATTAACAATCGAATCAATTCTTTCTTCTATATATTTCTCATAATTATAATTAGGAATAATAACAGAAACTTTTTTTACATTACCAGTATACTTAGGATGTCTATTTTTATATATATTTACTTTACTCATACTACATTCTCTCCTTTTAGCATATAATCATGATCTTTGCTTAAATTATCATTATAATAATTGTCATGATGCAATTTATCTCCCCATTTATTCTCCATAAAATACCATTCCTGTGTAAATCTTTTTTGTTTTTCAGGAGTAGTATCCAATCCTCTTGATTTAGACTCATGATGGTATAATTCTACATTAGGTAAGAAGATATTATAATATCCTTTATCTAAAACTTTTAAGTTAAAATCTACATCATTAAATGCTACTCTTAATTCTTCTTCTAAACCATTTACTTCGTTAAATTTTTTTCTAGATATCATCAAGCATGCTGCAGTGCAACCACTTACATCATATGGAAAATCAAGTTCGTATTGAGAAGATTTAGTATATCTATCTTCCTTATAATGAACATGACCTGCTAAACCGCCTTTTCCCATAGTAATACCAGCATGTTGTATTGTATCATCTGGAAATAACAATTTAACTCCTACTGTACCAATATGTTTTTGCTGTGCATAACCAACCATTATATCTAGCCAATCATTTTGAATTATTTCAATATCATTGTTTAGTAATAAAACATAATCTCCCTTTGCTTTTTCTATTGCTTTATTATTTAAATACGAGTAATTAAACTCTTCATTAATTGTGATATATTGGAAACTACTTTTTTTAGAGTATTCATCTAACAAATCAAAAGTTTCTTTTTCAGTACTGTTATTATTTACTACTATTACTTCAAAATTTTTATATGAAGTTTTTTTATACAAAGAATCTAAACAAACCTTTAATATATCAGAATGATCCTTTGTTGGAATAATAATAGAAATCAATGGATTATTTTTTACTTCATATAAAATAGTATTTGAAATACCATTTTTGTTTTCTTTAATAGTTATATCTAATTTATTATCTTTAATATATTTATTTAAGATAGCAGATTGATTTTTAAAGTCATTATAGTCATGATACATAATCTTTGGTAGATGATATACTTTTACTTTTTTAAATCTATTATCTAATAATATTTCATATATATTATTTGTTTTATATTTATTCAATAAAGAATTTTTAATAACAATTACATTACCTACATAATTAAGCCCCATTATTGTATCAATAGACCAATTCGGTTTAAAATTAGGATTACAATATTTGTTATCTATTATTCGATCATTATCAAAATAAATAATATCGTATTTATCATTAATTAAGTTGTTTATTTCACTATGAAAATCTTTTACTAATCTTACTTTGCCATTAACCAATAATGTATATTCACTATTGTTATCAATGATTTCTTGTGATTCTTCTAATTCATTACCATTAAGTTTTCCATAAACATTAAGTTTCAAAGAATTATCATTATGTAAGTATTGTTGATTATTTAACCAATTATTATATTCACTTGTAATATTTGGATTATAAAATACTTTTTCCCTTCTTCGATTACGAATACCTTTTATGTATCCTCTCATAACACTTGGAGGTACTAAAAAATGATGTTCTCTCCATAATAGTTTAATAAAATTTTTAAACTTACCATAATCAACTTTAATTCTTTCTTTTCTACTACTAAATTTAGTAAAGTTTTTATTAAAGATTATAGATTCAACTTTATTTATGATTAGATAGATTTTTACATTTTTTATCTTATTTTCAAATTCTAGTTCTTGATTAACACCATAATTATTATCATCAATTTCTTCTTTAAAATAGGCTGATATATCATATCTTGATTCAAAAGCATTAATATTTTTTGTCTCAGAATTGTTAACTACAACTTTTAATTTATATTTTTTCTCATGTATCCAACCTTTTATGTATAATTTATTCTTATCAACATGAACATTTTCAATGCAATAATTCATAC
>Ga0247611_10003096_pt1 | contig 25280 bp, 16 predicted proteins | sample 177DNAGHGhighgp2_FD_192422 | JGI IMG/M metagenome (GOLD analysis project Ga0247611, IMG submission 192422) | Sheep rumen microbial communities from Palmerston North, Manawatu-Wanganui, New Zealand - 1770 DNA GHGhigh gp2 | ecosystem: Host-associated > Mammals > Digestive system > Stomach > Rumen... | reverse complement strand
AATCATAATAGTCGCCACCGGCATCAAGTGCTGGCAGCAGGAAAGGAGCCAGCGCATGCCGGTTGTCGCCGCAGCCCTCTTCCGCCTCGTTCTTCGAAAGGATTCCCAGCTGGATACTGCGCGAGAATTCCAGATCACGCTTCGAACGGTCCATATCCTTCTGCGTCTCGATAAAGCTCTTGAGCGAAGTACGCATTTCCGTAAAGGCACTAGCGAGTTGCGATATCTCGTCGTTCCCCTCGACAACAGGGATTTCCGCATCGAAATCACCCTTTCCAAGCTTGCCCGCCGCAACAGAGAGCGTCTTGAGCGGGCGGGAAACGCGGAAGGTTATCACGAGAATCAGGATAAACATAACCACATAGCCGCCAAAACAGATTCCGGCAAACGTATGGCTTACGGAGCGTTGTTCTTCCATGAACCTGCTTGCAGGCCACACAATTAGGAATGTCCAATCGATGGCATCCATCGCCGTAAAATAAATGGCGGCATCTTCACCGTCAACGGACGACCCGAGGAACAGGCCACTCTTCATGGAATGCACGGCATTCTCGAACTCGACAAGACGCTTATGCGAAGAGTTCCTCGAAAGCGATGCGAAATTCGCCTTGAACGTAAGTTCGTTCTTCGGATGAGCGATAATCGTGTTATTCGCCGAAAGCACCACCGCGTAGCCGTCATTGGAAACCGGCATGTTCGCAATCGCCTCTTTCAGGAACGCGATGGAAATATCCACACACAGGACTCCTGCAAACTCCTTCTGTCCAGCAGCATTGTTGCGGAAGATGGGAGTCGTAAAAATAACGATTGGTTCCTTGATGAAGTCCCCGATAAACGGTTCCTGCCAAAGACCTTTCATTGCACCCTTGGTGCTTGTGTACCAGGGTTTCTCCTGGTAATTGCCTCCGTTAATCACGTAGCTGCTGTCACCCGAAAAGTAGGCGAGGCGCATGTATTCATTGCTCGAGCCATCCGGTGCCATTCCCGGTTCGAAGGCAACGACCATCGCCACCACCTGCGGTACCGTCGCGCGCACACCCGAAAGAGTCCGGAGCAAGAAGTCGTCAAGTTCCGCCCCGGAAAGGTTCTGCTCGCCAACCTTGTACGAAATTTCTTCGCCAATACTGCGGCCCGAGGTAAAGAGCTTGTTGATAAGCGCCACGTTTGCGCGGCTGACTTCTTCGCCCTTATCCAAAAGCATCTGGGAGAGTTTTCCCTGTATCTGGGAATTACTGAAAAGAAACAGAGCGGCGAATACAATGCTTATGCCAGCAAGGACTGCCATCGACTGCTTGAATGCCAGACCATGAACGTTTATCTTCATCGGCATACCTCTTTATGTTCTTGCGTATAATGTAATAAAAACCATAATAACGTAAAAGTCCCCGGCAAAAAAGCCAGGGACTTTCCGTCTAAAAACACTTTATGCAGTTTATTCGAGCGTCAGGATGTCGCTGAAGCCAGTAACATCGAAAATCTCGCGAATTTCCGGGCCGGCGTTCCTGATGACCATCGTGCCCTGTTTGTTCATGATCTTCTGCGCGGCAAGCAGGATACGGAGACCTGCAGAAGAGATGTAGGCGAGTTTCTCGAAATCGAACACGAGCGACTTGATGCCGTCGAGCGCACCCTGGATTTCGGCATCCAGCTTGGGAGCGGTCAGTGTGTCGAGACGCCCTTCGAGAGCGATCATCAAGCTGTCATTTTCCTTAATCTTGTTGATTGTCATATAATCACCTCTCTATTCAATTTAAAAAAATTTACAGTGTTTTGGTAATGGCCAACTCGTTGCAATCACCATTTCTACGGTAACATACGCTATCCATAGTCTTCTTGACAATGAATATCCCGAGTCCGCCGATTTCGCGCTCTTCTGCCGGCAAGGTGATATCCGGGTCCTTGCTCTTCAGCGGGTCATAGGGAGCGCCATTGTCGATAAAGGTCAACTTGGCCGTAAGCGTCGCTTTGCGGACCTCGACAATCAAAGTAACCTTCGTCGCACCAGAGAACTTGACAATATTACTGTAGATTTCATCGATAGCAATGTTAATCTGCATCTGCGACTTTACGGAGCCTTCCATCGGAGCAAGAATTCCCTCGACAAAGGCCGTAAGGATATCCTGGTTCTCCGGAATAACATCGACTATCTTCTCATAGCGTTCCCAAGCATTCTGCATCTGTACCTTCGTAAGACCATCCATGGGAGTGAGGATGCCTTCGACGAACGTCTTGAGTTCGCCCTGGCCCTCGATACCCACGTCAATCGTCTTTTCATAACGTTCCCAAACTGGCTCATCGTTGCCTATGTACTTCACACCCATCATCGTGATATCATCGAATTGGGGAGCTCCGTTCACAAACAAGTCGATTTCTTTTTTAACAAATTTACAAATATCTGTAGTGGCCAAGTCCTTGCTCTTCGCAAGAGTATCCAGAAGTCTAGCATCGCCGAAAAGCTCATCCTGACTATTGGTCGCCTCGGTCACGCCGTCTGTATACAGGAACAGCGTATCGCCCGGAAGAAGTTCGCAAGTCTGCGTCTGGTACCGAACATCTTCCATGGCCGCCATGACAAGCCCGGACTTGCTCTTCACGAATTCGACAGAGCCGTCGGCATGGCGGATTACAGGCGGATTATGGCCCGCCGAAGCAAAATCCACATGACCCGTACGCAAGTCGATGACACCCATCCACACCGTAACGAACATATTCAACTTGTTGCGTCTGGCAAGCGCGAAGTTCGTACTGTTGAAAGTCTTCTCCACGGACTTCAAGTTTTTCATCATCGTACGGAGAATAATTCTTGAAACCATCATGAAGAGTGATGCAGGCACGCCCTTGCCCGAAACATCGCCAATCACGACACACAGGTGGTCATTGTCTATCTTGAAAAAGTCGTAGAAGTCGCCACCGACTTCCTTCGCCGGCAACATGAACGGTGCAAGTTCGTGGCGGTCGTCGTTGCAGTTTTCTTCAACCTCGTTTTCAGGAAGCATCGCCAGCTGGATGTTCCTCGCGAAGTCAAGTTCGCGTTCGATACGGCCCAGGCTCTTTTGCGTCTTGATGTTTTCCTTGATGGACGCCTGCATGCCCGAGAACGCCGAGGCGAGCAGCGCTATTTCATCGTGTCCCTTTACTACCGGGAGTTCTGCATCGAAGTTCCCATGGCCAAACTTGTCCACCGCCTTCGCCAGCTGCCTTAGCGGGTGCGAGATACGGTACGATATTATGAGAACGAAAATCAATATCAGTATATAGCCACCCAGGATAAAGACCCCAATGAGCCGAACAAAAGACGACTGGTTCTCGAGGAACTTCTGCATGGGCCAGACCACCATGAAGATCCAGTTGTTCGACTTTATCGTGGTATAGTAGATGGCCGACAGGTCACTGTCGCCGACAAATCCACGGAACAACCCATGCTCCGCCTTCTGGGTGACACGGTCAAAATTTTCGCCCTTTTCGGTCTTAACCTTCTCGACAACGAGGTTATTCTCGTTGCCACCCAGGTCAACACTTTTCGGGTGAGCCACGATGGTACTCTTGGACGAAAGGATCATGGCATAGCCGGAATCGGAAACCGGAATGGAGGCGATTGTATTCTTTAGGAAGTCGATAGACATGTCGACAGCCAAAATGCCCACCAACACATCCTCGCCCTGCTTGTTCTTGCGCTTAATGGGAATCGTATAGACCGCAATCGGCTCGTGCACAAATTCACCGATAAAGGGTTCCTGCCAGCGGCTCGTACCGCCATCCCTTGTACTGGCATACCATTCCTTGTCCTGGTAGTTCGTACCGGTAACAAGGACAGTTTCATCATTGACATAGCGAGCCAGTCTCATGAACTCGCCCTTCTTGGTCTCGGGGCCCATCCCGGGCTCGTACGCGACGACCACGGCAATGACCTGCGGGAGAATCCTGCGAGCATTGCCCAGCGACTGCAACAGGAACTCGTCCATCTCGGCCTTGGTCATTTCGCGTTTGCCCAGGTTTTCTGCGATGTCATCGCCAATCTTTCGGCCCGTATTGAACAACTTGTCAATAAAGGTGACGTTTGCCTCGCTGATTTCTTCGCCCTTCTGGACGACCAAGTTGTATATACCCTGCTTTATCTGCGATCTAATGACGCCGAAGGTCATCGCAAAAGCGATGGTCACGCCGATAAGGATCCATACCGACTGCTTGAAAGCAAGTCCACGGAAATTAAACTTCATCTTACACCTCTCTTTAATTTCCCGTTCTAAAAAATCAACCGCGCGCCGTTTCCATGAAGGCGAGTTTTTTCGCCCTTTCGTACAGGTGTTCCGCCCTACGGCGATTGACCTTGGACACTCCGTTCAGTTCGTCCAGGCAACGTGTCAGTTCCAGCACCCCGCCACCGCGCTTCAGGATATGGACAGCGCAAAGATTCACTAGCGCAAGCGACGAGTTAATTATATCGAGATCCGTATTCGCAAGTTGGAACGCCGCCAGCTGGTAGGCATCCTCGGAATTTTCCTTTATCATTTTCTCTATATCACCTAGAGTCTTGAATCCAAGGAACAGGAGCACCTTCAGGTAACCGGCCAGCGAGGTTTCGTGGACTTCGGCCTGATTAATAGCCGCGATGCGCTCATTCAGGGAATCGAACGGCCTTAACTCCAGATAGTTCCCGAAGGAATCGCCATCCAACGCCACCTCGTCAAACTTTCCAGAATGCACCAGGGACTGGACATGGCGCCTATAGTTGTTTATGCCCGTACGAATGGCGCAGAACTGCTCGTCGGCAAGTTCGAGCATCCCCGCAAGGCGGTTCATGTTACGCAGGTACTCCTTGGGCACCTCGAAGCCCGACTTGTAGCCCGTATCGTGGTCAAGCACCGACCACACATGCTGAAGTGCGGTACGCATCTGCACCTCGAAGCGGATACTATTCAGTTCGGGGTATGCGGGATCCTCGAAGAGCGCCTTGGGGACACGGCATATATAATGGAGCGAACTGTAGCCGAAGCTGTGGATATCATGCATCTTGCGCTTGTCGATACTGTTTTCCCAGTCGATTTCGAAAAGCCTGCCGACCATGGCCGCAATCTTATCGACTTCGTCGCTGTAAAACGTGATAACCCGGACCCCGAGGATATCGGTGAGGTCGGAAAGGCTCGAATACTTGCCCGCCTTGCGTTCCAGTTTGCCCGCCAGGCTGTCTTCGGCCTTGATACGTGCCTCTATGGCGTTGATATATATATTATTCGACTTGATGCTATCGGCAAGAACATCCTTAACAACCTGTAACAGTTTGTCATAGGTAGCGCGTTTTTCGCGATATTCGTCAAGAATCAGGGTTTCCCGGGGGGGAAGCCCGTAATCGGCCACATTCTGCATATCCGTAACTTAATATAATTTACTTTTTTTGCAACCGAAACACCCCTATACGCATCAAAAGGGCATAATGAACGAAAAAGTGATACTTCAACACCTGATGGAAGGCAGCCGCGAGGCCCTTGCCATCGTCTGGCAGGAGCACAGTACGAACGTGCTGAACCTCGCCTTCAGGATGCTGAAGGACCGCGACCAGGCCGAGGACATCCTCATGGACGTGTTCGTACAGGTGCCAAAGGCCGTTCAGGGGTTCCGTGGACAGTCCGCGCTCAATACGTGGCTCTACCGGCTCACCGTGAACGCATGCCTCATGAAGTTGCGCACGCAAAAGAGGCACCGCGAACTCGAAGAGGCTAAACTCGATATTATCATCGAGGAGGTTCTTGGCAAGGACGAATCGCAGGACGAAAACTTCGACGCCGAACTCCTGGAAAGGGGGCTCGGGCAGCTGCCGGCCGAAACCCGCAGTATGCTCTGGCTCAAGGACGCCGAAGACCTGGACGTGAAGGACCTCGCCGAGATCTACAGGATGCCCGAAGGCACCGTCAAGGCAAGGCTCAGCCGCGCCAGGCACTTTGTAAGGGACTATTTAAAGGAGCGTAAGGATCATGGCTAACAAAATCGACTTCTCGAAGCTCGAAAGGCTTACCCCCAGGGAAGACTCCTGGGCCAAGGTCTGCGCCCGCTTGGACGCGGCTGCCAAGGCGCTACCCGCTGGGAACATCATCAACATCAAGGGCTGGTATAGCGCCATCCCGATTGCCGCGAGCATCGCACTCGTGAGCATTATGGCGCTCCTCCCCGCACTCAACCGCACCACCGCGACAGAGACTATTTCCATAAACAGTTCCGCTCCCTCGGAAGTCATGAGCTGGTATTCCAGCCTGGGCAACTCGATGAGCGACGACTTCGACACGCTCGAAGAAACTGTCGGATTCAACTATTTGATAAAGGAGTAATACCATGAACGGAGCCAAACTATTCGTCGCAAGTCTTGTCGTACTTGCACTCACTTTGGGATTCTTCCTAGGAAACATCTGTAACAAGAGCGGTTGCTGCTGCAACAAGGCCGAAATGGCATGCTGCAAGAAAATGGAAGGCATGTGCCCGCGCCAGGGCATGATGCCCCCACCGCCGCCCCCCGGCCCGCATCATCACGGAGACTTTCAGAAGGGTCCGCGAGGCCCCCATGGCGACTTCCGCGAGAGCCCGAGATTCAAGGAACGGTTTAACCCCGCCCTCATCGATTCCATGCTAGAGGTGACCCCGGAACAGAAGGCCGCCCTCGACGCGAACCGTGCCAAGGGAGATTCCATTTTCAAGGAACTCCGCAAGCAGAAGCACGATGCCGAAAAGGCTCTGGGTATGGCCCTCGAGAAAAACGTAGCTGAAGAGATCGAGACTGCAAAACTCCAGGTTCTCGATGCGGACAAGGCATTGCTCGAGCACCGTATCAAGGGGGTTGCCGCTCTCACGAAGATCCTCTCAGCGGAGCAACGCGCCAAGTTCGACCAGTACCGCAAGGAGCAGAGAGAAAAGTTCCGCGAGCAGAAACAGGCCCGTCAGTAACTATTTCTTGAAAATCTTGTCTACCGTCTCGGCGAATTCCTCGAAGGCGAGAGTGCCTTCCAGTTCCGAGAGGGCCTTTACCAGCCCACGGTAATGCCATTCGTGCTTTTTCTTGCTCTTGACATGAAAGAGTTTCCACACTTCATCGCCACATGCCCGACAATCGCGATAGATTGCGCGGGCATTACTTAATTTATCCGAAAGAGCCACGATTTTCGCATCGCGCGATGCAGTTGTCAACTGGTCTATCGCGATGGACTTACGCAATTGCCAGCTTTCCTCTTCGGTCTTGCCATTCACGACAATATCGGATTCCGTTTCGACGAGCTGCGCGACCCGTTCGCCGAATTCCTTCCTGATATCGGAATATTTCACGTCGGTATCCTCGACGGTATCGTGCAAGGCCGCCGCGGCCAGGAGTTCCTGGTCGTTTGTCATGGTGGCAGCAATCGAGACCGCCTCCATCGGATGAACGATATAGGGGAATCCCTTGCCCTTGCGCTCCATGCCCGCATGGGCCTTCACGGCAAAGACGATAGCCTTGTCAAGAATCGATGTATCCATGCTTTAAATGTATATAAAAATTGCTATCTTTACCCTCGCAACAAATACCCGCACTTGCGGAAAGGATTAATCTATGTCTAAACTGACTGATTCTAAGGAATGGAAGGCCCTCGAGGCCCATGCCGAAGTCGCCAAGACCTGGCAGATGAAGGAACTCTTCGCGAAGGACCCGACCCGCGCCGACAAGTTCAGCGCCGAAGCCTGCGGCCTGTTCCTCGACTACTCCAAGAACATCATCACCGACGAGACCATGGCGAAGCTCCAGGACCTCCTGAAGTCCGCTAACTTTGACGACATGCGCGCCAAGTACTTTGCCGGCGAAAAGATTAATACCACCGAAAAGCGCGCCGTGCTCCACACCGCTCTGCGCTACAAGGGCAACGATCCGATCTGCGTCGACGGCAAGGACGTGATGCCCGAAGTCCGTGCGGTTCTCAAGCACATGGAAGACTTTACCCACCTCGTCCGCAGCGGCAAGTGGAAGGGCCACACCGGCAAGTCCATCAAGTACGTGGTGAACATCGGTATCGGCGGTTCCGACCTCGGTCCGGTGATGGTCACCGAAGCTTTGAAGCCGTATGCCGACAAGCCGATTGCCGGCGAGACCTCTCCGGAAGTCTATTTCGTCTCCAACATCGACGGCACCCACATGGCCGAGACCCTCAAGAAGGTGAACATCGAGGAGACGCTCTTCATCGTCGCTTCCAAGACGTTCACGACGCTTGAGACCATGACCAACGCCGAAACGGCCAAGGCTGCCGTGCTCAAGGCCTTCAACGGTGACGAGAAGTCCATCGCCAAGCATTTCGTGGCTCTGTCCACCAACACCGAAGCCGTTGCCGCTTTCGGTATCGACACTGCCAACATGTTCGAATTCTGGAACTGGGTCGGCGGCCGCTACTCCCTGTGGTCTGCCATCGGCCTCTCCATCGCGCTCCGCATCGGCTTCGAGAACTACATGAAGCTCCATCAGGGTGCCTACGAGATGGATCAGCACTTCAAGACCGCTCCGGCCGACAAGAACCTGCCGGTGATTCTCGCCCTCATCGGCGTGTGGTACAACAACTTCTTCGGCGCTTCCAGCTACGCGATGCTCCCGTACGACCAGTACCTGCACCGCCTCGCCGCCTACTTCCAGCAGGCCGACATGGAATCCAACGGCAAGACTGTTGACCGCGACTCCCTGCGCGTCGACTACCAGACCGGTCCGATCCTCTGGGGCGAACCGGGTACGAACGGCCAGCACGCCTTCTACCAGCTCATCCATCAGGGCACCAAGATGATTCCGTGCGACTTCATCGCCCCGGCCAACAGCCACAACAAGATTGGCGATCACCACCAGAAGTTGCTCTCCAACTTCTTTGCCCAGCCGGAAGCTTTGATGAACGGCAAGACTCTCGCCCAGGCTCAGGAAGAACTCCGCGCCGCCGGCAAATCCGAAGAAGAAATCGCATTCCTCGCTCCGCACAAGGTATTCGAAGGCAACAAGCCGACGAACTCCATCATGATGGACTACGTGAGCCCGGAACGCCTTGGCGCTCTCATCGCCATGTACGAGCACAAGATCTTCACGCAGGGCGTTATCTGGAACATCAACAGCTACGACCAGTGGGGTGTTGAACTCGGTAAGCAGCTCGCCAAGAAGATTCTTCCGGAACTCGCCAAGGCCGATGCCGAACTCCACCACGACAGTTCCACCAACGGACTGATCAAGTGGTTCAAGGCCCACCAGGCTTAAAACTTGACTAAAGAAAAGGCCGCGGTTTTAGAACCGCGGCCTTTTTTGTTACTCGAGCCAAATCAAGTTGTTTGCACTACGGAAAAATCCCTTGGTTTTAGCATCGGTATCAGGCCCCACTCCTATATAGCAAAGTTTCGTATGCTGTTTCAGAATGGACTGTATCGCATTCGCATCCGCTTCATTATGAGCGCGGAAATGACACAGGACTCCCTGACTCGACCGTACTTCTACTTTCCACATTTCATTAGTCGCATGGCTTTTAACAACACTATTATATGTCATCTGCACACATTGCGTTTTGGACAATGACGTGCTGCTTTCAAGAGCGCTAAATTCATAATTATGATTTGGAGAGCTCGTATAAAGCCAGCCTACCGTATGGACCTTGCTGAATTTTTTCAATATAGTCAAAGCGGCATCCGCATATTTTCTCAGTTTAAACTTCTTCACAAGAACGCCGTTATCGACAACTTTATATACAGTTTCGTTTACACCATCATTGCTTTCGGTAGCAGAAACAACTACCAGATTTGAAGGATTGTAGTAGACATTTTTCTCTTCAGTATCACGGAGCTTGTGAGCATAGTGTTTAAAGCACACACATTCCTTTGTCGCTATATCATTCATCAACATACCGATATGAAGAGAACCTTCACCCACATAACTCTGCGGAGGCGTCCTTTCGGCAAATGTAAAGTCATAATACATCATGCCCTCCGGCTCCTCATCATCGGTGGGGTCAAACTGATACCTGAATCCCGACTTTTGATTTGACTGTGCAATAAGTATTCCCTTAGTGCAGTCAAATGGCAAATTCAGGTCGCCCGATTTATACGCCTCGTAGATTTTAGCACGTTCTTCGTCATTTCGAGCGGCGCTCAACTTTTCTCTAAGCTGTTTTGAATCGTCACGAATCAGCTTGAATACATGGACACCTTCACCTGTTCTGTGTCCGTCCGAATAGCCACTATTGAGATAAAGGTTGTTGTAGTAATCAAAGCATCCTCCCTGCATGCATTGCTTCACGCATTCGGATCCATCGCTAAGATACAGGCGCACCACCTTGGGGTCTACAAATACATTGTCCCATTTTGCATTCTTGATATTATCCACATTAACCTTGAATGAATAGAGCGGAGCATTCGGTCCAAGGGCTTCATCTCCCTCGCAAACATACAGTCTGCCGTCACAGGGGTTTACGGCACACCATCCAAGTTTTTTAAAGGAGGAACCATTATTCTTATGCAATTCAATACATTTAAGCCTATCGCTGCTTTGGACGCAGCTGTTGCTCTTATCTGTTTTGAAAATCCATATCTTGCCGTTTTCCCCACTCTTATACACAGGAACAAATAGATAGCCCTTATAGAAATCAAGGTCTCCTACATGAGCTTCATCAGGCACCGTGTAGTCACGACCGATTCCACTATCCAATGTTCTATCCAGAGAACGCTTTCTTATAGAATGGTACCACCCATCAGCACCATTCGTTATATACCACCACGTTCCATCCGTCGTTATTCCCTGGAAATTGAGTTGCCACTTTTTCGCAAAATTTCCACCGTAATCATCATCTTTATTCTGTCCAATATACCCATAATAATCACCCACCTTTCCTTTATTTTCCGTTATCGGCTTCACGACATCGCAATAGCAGAGGCCGGACTTTCCCCATCCATTACAGGCCTGAATTGTGTACGTGTACAGCTTTCCCGCCGTAATACTGCCGTCGTATAACGTAGTGTACCCAGTTTTCTTGGTCCAATTATACGTCGAAGGATTATCGGTTCTTTCAATGCGGAATGTCTTCGCATTGTTTATTGCGGTCCAGCACAATGTATTTGAACCCGGTTCAAGAATTCGAGGTGTATTAGGAGCCGCATTGGTCATGGTTACGGAAACTGTTGCCGAAGAATCGCCCCATCCATTGTGAGCAGTAACCCTGTATGCATAGGTTTTCCCCTTCTTGAGGACCTTTTCGTCTTCCGATTCGTCAATATCTTTACAGGTATTCAGAGTTGTATTAGAACCAACCTTTGTCCAGGAACTACTCCCCGACAAAGACCGCTCAACGATAAAATAAGAAATATTCGCAACGGACGGCCACTGTAGTGTCACGCCACGGTCAAACGTTTCTATCGTCGCGGTAACCTTCCCCATAGTCGGCTTAAGATTCGAGCAGGAGGCCTTAGCCGTTTTTTTCACAGACTCCCATTTGTTGGCCGCCTCTAGAACATATTCATACGTCTTACCCAGTTCAACATTGGTGTCTTCGTAAGGGCTAGACAAGACCTTCCCCGTGTCCTTTCGATAAACCTTCATCGTACTTGCGTTTTGCACGCTGCATGTCACCACGACCTTTTTATTGATCGAATCCGCGCGCGCACTGAATTCAACAACATTCAACTTTAATTTTTCGTATAGGACAGTCGCCTCAAATGATTCCGTCTCATTTGTGTCCGTGTACTTCAAGACCAACCGATACGTGTACTTGTTGCCTTCCTCCGCCGTATCGTCATGAAGAACAAGCCCATTTACGATATGCGATGTACTCGTCGGCACTAATATTTCCCACTCCAGTGTTTTCAGTTTACTAGTAATCGAGGAACTTCCGTTTTTGGCAGTCGCCTGTTGTTTATCACCTCTAACAGCAATAACCTTCAAGCCTTCTTTCTTTCGCAGAAGCGAATACGTATACTTTCTGGCAGGCTGCCTCCACATTCTCACATACTTGCAGGTCACGCCCCCTGCAGGGTCCACTTCTGCAGTGAAATCGGACATTCCATATTTTTTTATGTTATCAAGCGATTCCTGTAGTTCTCTTCTTGCTCTTGCTTCGTCAAAGAAGTCCCTCTTATCAAGAAATTCTCCCTTTTGACGAATTATTTCATCTAGTTCAGTCCTCACGTCATCAAGCGTCTTGCTAGTAGAATCAACCCTTAGCTCCAATACCGAAATTCCAGCACTTTCCCTAAAGTCCAAAAGCTGTTCTTTCTGCACCCTAGAACCCGCCGCAGTCTTTATTTCACTAACTCCCTTGATTTCCTTGACGGTAGTATTCGTCACCTTAGAAGTCAAGCCCTTTTCTAGCTTTAATGAAGCCTTAAGATTCTTTGTATTCAATGTCTTAGTAGCCATTGTTCATCCTTTTTTGTTTATTTTGTTTATTGATTTTACACGTAGTATAGGTTGTAGAAATATTCAAGGAACATTTCGAACTCAATGGAGAACACCCCATTGGCACCTAACGTTAGTCCATTCCAACTGCCCGTTCTACAATACTTACTCGGGGTTTTCCACGCCCACGGATTTCTCAAGACGATTCGTTTCTTCTTGTTCACGGTTTCAATGCCCAGAACCGAGTAGACATGGCTAGAAACGATTCCAAGAGAATCATACCTATCAATACTAGACGTATTGACAACCATGGGAATCATCGTCTTTCCCAAGTAATTGGTATTCTTGTCAAGCCACCCCCATATAGTGTTTATCCTACTCTTAGTGTTATACAGGTAATAAGAGGAATACCCCCTACCCGTAATTTGCCTTAATGCCGTTCCGCCATTACCCCCCGCAATCTTCGAAACATTGGGATGATCATGGCTACAGCCGGTGTCCCATTTTGCATAGGCCTTCTCCCAGACGGCAGGCCAGATTTCTCCCTCAGTAGTACTAGCCCCGAAAGCAGGCCGATTACTCGAAAGATCGCAAGGAATCTCTTCACTTACAGACACCTTTTCCGCTTTTTTCAGCCACGTATAGAAGGTCATCGTGTGAGCGCCGTTTACATCGGTACTCTTCATATAGTTCCGATTGACCCATCCGGCAGAACACAGCGCCGCCAGAAAATAGCAGTCTCCTAATTCACCTTGGTCAATTTCAAGCGCTTCCGCGCCGTTAATATAATAGGTACCTACTTTTTTCCAGCCGACATTTTCGGGTAGCCAGGAATCGTCCGACTTAAAACTGATTTCTGTGGATGCCGTGCGATTCCTTAACGGAACATAGACGCTAGCGATTTGTTCCGGAATACTTTTCTCTTCTACACCCGAAGTTTTGAAGATGCTCTTTCCGGAGGCATCAATCATCCTTCTAATCGGGCGTAAAAAGGATTTTTTTGGATCATAAATGTCTTTTACACTCGATGCACCAAGAATTTTCACAAGCAGTTTTTCACGTTCTTCATCATTGCCCCAATCAATCTTGCGGCCTTCGATTTGTTCTGCAAGGGCGCACGGGTTAATCGCAGTACTAATATCATTTTCAGTGAAGTTCGGGTGTTCTGTTTCCCTAACTACACCCAGTTTATACTCACGGAATGTCATGCCCTTCGGCTTCTGTTTCATCAACTTTCTTTTCGAGATATACTTGTCTTTTTTCATGTTTTATTCTTGTTGTAAATGTTCAAGGGAAATTGCCTAGTTTTCGCCAAACAATTTTTAAATGTTTTTAAAACAAATAGTTATTCTTCATTTGTTAAAAACGCATGAATAATATAAGAAAAATAACATGTTACACACAAAGTTTGTTTGTAATTTTATTTTGTACGTAATTTGACGCTTTTTGTACAAACAAACAACTTGATTGTACAAACAGTATATGACAATGAATTACATCTTCACCCGCAGGTTCAAGACTCTCCGGCTCCAATTAGACGGCAGACGCATAGGGCAAAGAGTACATGGCCCCTCCAAAGCAGGATAAAACCCAAATTACACCAAGGAAACTGGCTTTTTAGCGTGACTCCCTTCACAGTTACCAAAAGTTTTACAGGGAGCCGGCCCCCTTTATTATATATTTGAAGCGGAGAGCGATTGGGTAAAATGGAGACGTTATGAAGAATCTTAATCTTATTCCCCTTTGCATTGCAGCGGCATTCTCTTTCTCGCAGGCAGTGCTGGACTTGCCCAACACCCAACCGAAGGTAGACGAATCCTACTGGAAGGCAGCTCTCGACAGCACATGGCAAGGGCTTATCCGCCGCAACATCAATCCCTATTCTGAAGGCAAGGGGCTGATTCACCGTCCCAAGAGCGAAACCCCGGGTGACGCGGTAAGCGAAGCCGTCGGCTACGGCATGCTCGTCGCTCTGTTCGCCAACGACCAGGATCACTTCAACAGCATCTGGGATGCAGCGAACGACAAGATGTGGGGCGGCTGCTACTACAACTGGCAGATGGCGCCTAGCGGCATGATTAGCGGCGAGGGCGCCGCAACTGATGCCGAAGAAGACGTCGCGCTCGCCTTGATTTTTGCAGACAAACTAGTTTCTGCCGGCAAATGGCAGCCCTATACCTCGACCAAGTTCAATTACGGCTACGCAGACCATGCCAAGAAGATTTTGGACTGCATGTGGGAAACCCAGCAAATTACGAGTAGCGGAATTCTTGCCCCCGGCGCGGGCTGGGGTGGCGACAGCTTCGTGAATCCCGGCTATTTTTCCCCGGCATGGTACAGGATTTTCGCCAAGTTCGACAGCAATGGCGACCGCTGGAATAAGGTTGTCGAAAAGACCTACGAGATCCTTTCGAAGAGCCCCGGCTATAGCATGGGCATGATTCCCGACTGGATGCGGCCCGATGGTGGCTGGGCAGGAAGCCTCGGCTACAACGCCTATTTCAACAGCCGCGCCTTCTTCAAGGACGCCATCCGCATCCTGTGGAGACTCGCAATTGACGCCGTGTGGTTCGACGAGTCCCGGGCAAAGGCCTTCCTCGAGAACTCGCTCACATTCATCAACGGAAAGGGCGGCCCCGAAGCCGCGAACTTCTACCAGATCGAAAATCCCGGCGAACTCCTGCCTGCCGAAGATATCTGGACAGACTTTAACAACAGCAAGGACACGTCGACCTGGCGCTACCGCCGCGAACACAGCCACCTGACAATCGGCATGTGGGCCACCGCAGCCGTCGCCGTCGGTAAATCCGAGGACCGCATCGCCTTCAGCGAGGAACTTGCGAAGTTCTACGAAGGCGGCGACTACTTCGGCCTTGCAAAGGACACGACTGGCGCCCTCGAGGACACGCTCCACAACGAGATGTATTTCGACCAGTTCCTCGCCTGGTTCGGAGCCTCGATGATGAGCGGAACCTTCGTGAACGTGATTGACGCCATCGACAACCCGAAGGAAGCGACTGCAGGAGATTCCTCGTCGCTCACCAAGACTGTCGCCATCAAGGCCGCGGCGCAGGCTCAAAAGGCCGACAACATCGGACTGACCATTAGCGGACATTCCGTCCTGCTTACGCTGCCCGAAGACGCCGAATGGAGCATCTACGACATGAACGGGCACAAGGTTGCCGCAGCGCGCGGCACCAAGTTCCTGTGGCAGAAGGCTGACCGCGGCGTCTACGTCGTAAGGGCTCGTTCCAAGGGAACAAGCTACATGCGTAGAGTCGCCGTTCGCTAGCCGCCTAAAATATTGCTATATTTTAGGCATGTCCAAGATTATCCGGGCCGTGTGCCACACTCTTTCCGCCTACGCTTCCCCGTTCGTCATCGCAAGCGCAATCGTCGCATTCTTCGTTCCCGTAGCCTTCGGCTGGGTCCACGGGAACGTTTCCTCGGTCATCCTCGGGGTAATCATGCTGAGCATGGGGCTCACGCTTTCCGTACAGGATTTCAAGATCCTGTTCAAGCGCCCGCTCGACATATTGCTCGGGGCCGTCGCACAATACACCATCATGCCGCTGGTGGCCTTCACGCTCACCAAGATTTTCGGACTCGACCCCTACCTCGCCGTGGGCATCGTGCTCGTGGGCTGCTGCCCGGGCGGCGTCTCTAGCAACATCATGAGTTTCCTCGCGAAAGGCGACGTAGCCTACTCCGTAGGCATGACGACCGTCTCCACGCTGCTCGCCCCCATCATGACCCCACTACTCGTGCTGTGGCTTGCGGATACGAGCATCAACGTGAACGCCCTCGGGATGTTCCTCAACATCCTCTACGTCACCATCCTCCCGGTGACCATCGGGTTCTTGCTCAACGTATTTCTCGGGCACCGCGCCGTATTCAAGGAAATCCAGGCCAACATGCCGGCGGTCGGCGTCATCGGGCTCATGCTTATCGTGGGCGGAGTGATGGTGACCGTGCACCCGCAGCTCATGCTCAACGGGGTCGGCCTCCTGTTCCTCGTGCTCGCGGTCGTGTTCTGCCACAACGCGCTCGGCTACGTGCTGGGTTACAGCGTCGGCAGGCTGTTCAAGTTCAACACCGCGAAGAAGCGCACCATCGCCATCGAGGTCGGCGTGCAGAACGCGGGCATGGCAACCGTCCTAGCCGCAGGGTTCTTTGCCACCCCAGAGAACCTCGCCCTGCACCCCGAAGCGGCACTCTGCGTTGTCCCCTGCGCTTTGAGCTGCATCTACCACTCCATTAGCGGCACGATTCTTGCTAACATATTCGCATGGATGGACGGGCGCAAGGCAACCGCCAAGTAGTTTTACACAAAATGTAAAATAAAACACTTGTTTTTACATAAAATGTAAACGTTACATTTTATAGAAATATCGTGTTCTGGCGAAAACCGCGGTTTTTCGCATTTTTAACAAAATCTGTAAAGTTGGCATGCTTCTTGCAAATAAGGGGCATGTTTACCAAATTTTCTAAATGGACCGGACTCGGCAACGATTTCGTTTTATTGGAACCGGGTCAAAAAGTGAAATACGGCGCAGAATTCGAACAGCGCGTCATCCAATTGTGCGACCGCCGCTTCGGTATAGGCGCAGACGGCGTAGTCATCGTAACCCCGATGGACGGCGAAGGCTGCCTAGTACTTGACGATGCGGGGGTCGGCCCTGCATCCAAGTCCGTCGCGAACGGCATCGATTTCGAGATGCGCATTTTCAATGCCGACGGATCAGAGGCCGCGATGTGCGGTAACGCGACACGCTGTGTCGCGAAGTTCATCGTAAGCCGCGGGCTCGCGAAGCCAGGGCAAAAGGTATTCAATCTGCACACGAAAAGCGGGCTCGTGAAACCCGAACTCCTGGACGACGGACGCGTGTGCGTAGACATGGGCAACCCGAGAAACTTCCTCGGGAGTATAAAGCTTACGGCGGACAACTATGACTTTACCGCAGAGACGGTTTCCATGGGAAATCCGCACGCTGTCATTTTCGTTGACGACATCGAGAAAATCCAGTTGGAAAACTGGGGGCGCGCGCTGGAATGCGACAAGCAGTTCCCGGACCGCTGCAACATTGAATTCGCACAGGTTCTCCACTCGGGTCAAGAGACGCCCACCCAAATCCGCATGCGGGTTTGGGAACGGGGTTGCGGCGTCACCATGGCCTGTGGAACCGGCAGTTGCGCAACCCTCGTTGCGGCCCAGCGCACGGGCCGCGTGGGCGTAGAGGCCGATGTCATCCTGGACGGCGGAACACTCCATATCAAGCACGAAAATGACGGCCCGGTCCTCATGACCGGCCCTGCACAGGAAGTATTCAGAGGAGTAATTTGAATGTGTGATGTGTAATGTGAAATGTTTAATGAATAATCTCTCATTTGACATTTCACATTTCACGCTTCACATTTGCCTCACCCCACATCTCACATCCCACATTTCACATTAATTATGAGTAATTCTTACCTAAACACAAACTACGACTTGCTGCCCGGCAGCTACCTGTTCTCCACCATCGCAAAGAAGATTTCCGAATACCAGGCAAAGAAACCCGACGCCGACATCGTACGTCTGGGTATCGGTGACGTGACCACGCCGCTTATCCCCGAGGTCATCAAGGCCATGCACAAGGCCGTCGACGAGATGGCCGAGAAGGGGACGTTCCGCGGGTACGGGCCCGAACAGGGCTACGATTTTGTGCGTGAGGCGATTGTCGCCGGCGAGTACACCTCCCGCGGCATCGAGATGGACCCGAACGACATCTTCGTGAGCGACGGATCCAAGTGCGACGTCGCGAACATCCAGGAACTTTTTACAGAAAATGTAAAAGTTGCCATCCCAGACCCCGTCTACCCGGTCTATCTAGACTCCAACGTGATGGCCGGTCGCGCCGGCGTGTTGCAGAATGACGGACATTTTTCTAAGGTCACCTACCTCGCGTCGACGGCCGAGAACAACTTCCAGCCCGACCTGCCCAAGAACCCGGTGCAGATGATCTACCTGTGCAGCCCGAACAACCCGACGGGCACGGTGCTCAGCCGCAAGACGCTCCAGAAGTTCGTGGACTACGCGAACGAGAACGGGGCCATCATCCTGTTCGACGGCGCCTACAACTGCTACATCCAGGACGAGAGCCTCCCGCATTCCATCTACGAGATTCCGGACGCCCGCACCTGCGCCATCGAATTCCGCAGTTTCAGCAAGACCGCCGGCTTTACTGGCGTTCGCTGCGCCTATACGGTCATCCCGCATGAACTATCCAAACTCCGCTCCATGTGGAACCGTCGCCAGTGCACCAAGTTCAACGGCGTGAGCTACGTGACCCAACGTGCCGCCGAGGCTATATACTCCCCGGTCGGCTGGCAGCAGACGAAAGCCGTTATCGCGGGCTACATGAAGACTGCCGGCGTTATCCGCAAGGAACTGACCGCGGCGGGCTACACGGTGTTCGGCGGCGAGCATGCCCCGTATATCTGGTGGAAGATTCCCGATGGCGAAAAGTCCTTCGACTTCTTCGACCGCCTGCTTGCCACCTGCGAGGTCGTAGGCACCCCCGGCAGCGGCTTTGGCCCCTGCGGCGAAGGGTATTTCCGCCTGACCGCCTTCGGTGACTACGAACGCACCTGCGAAGCCCTCAAGAGAATTAAGGAAAAACTCTAACCCCTATTCCCGATTTTCTATCTTATGTCACATATGTCAACACCCATAGGCCCAGAAATCTCGGTCATCCAGAAGATTAGCGTCGCGATTATTCACGAACGCAACGTGGAGAAGTTGCTCGAGAACGTTCTCGGTATCCTAGAATCCGAACTCGGCATGTTGCGCGGCACGTTCGCGCTCCTCTTTGGGGACACGCTCAAGATCGAGGCGTCGCGTGGGCTCGACGAATCCGAAAAGCAGAAAGGCTTCTACCGTATGGGCGAAGGCATTACAGGACATGTCGCCGAACGCGGCATAAGCCATGTCATTCCCGATTTGCGCAAGGACTCCAGGTTCCTGAACCGCACCGGTAGCCGCCACTACGATAGCCAGGTGGCCTTCATTTGCGTGCCGCTCATCCATGACGAACAAATTATCGGGACCCTCTCCATTGACCGCCCCGTAGACGGCACGACGGACCTGGACCGTGACGTGGCCCTGCTCGAAATCATCGCCAACATCACGGGCGATGCGGCAAACGAGTGCATCGAGCTACGCAACGAACAGCAGGCCATGATTGACGAGAACCGCAAGCTGCGCGACATGCTCTCGAGCAATCCCACCGAAATCGTGGGCAACTGCCGCGAAATGCAGATTGTCTACGAGCAGGTCCGTCAAGTCGCCCCAAGCGACGCGACCGTACTTATCCGCGGTGGGAGCGGTACGGGTAAGGAGATGATTGCCCGGGCCATCGTGAATCTATCGTCCCGAAAGGACAAGCCCTTCATTACGCTCAACTGCGCCGCACTCCCGGAGAATCTCGTAGAAAGCGAACTTTTCGGCCATGAAAAGGGAGCCTTTACGGGGGCCATGGCCCGCCGTATCGGGCGAGCCGAAGCTGCAAATGGGGGAACGCTCTTCCTCGATGAAATCGGTGACCTGACAATACAGACCCAAGTCAAGCTGTTACGCTTTTTGCAGGAACGCACGTTCAGTCGCGTGGGTAGCAACGAGGAAATCCATGCGGATGTCCGCTTCTTGGCAGCAACTAGCCGAAACCTCGAGGAACTCATGGCCCAGGGCAAGTTCCGCGAAGACCTCTACTACCGCCTGAATATATTCCCCATCGTTGTCCCCGACCTTGCAAAACGCAAGAGCGACATCATCTTGCTTGCGGAGCACTTTATCGACAAGTTCAATCTCAAGTACGGGAAAAAGATTGCCCGTCTTTCGACAACCGCCATCAACCTGCTCATGAGCTACTACTGGCCGGGTAACGTACGCGAACTCGAAAACTGCATCGAGCGCGCCGTGCTTACCGCGAAGGACGAATGCATCCACAGCTTCAACCTGCCGCCTTCGCTGCAGACAAGTGTCACATCGGGCAACGGGAATTCTATCGTATTGACGGGAGCGCCTCTCGACGTGATGCTGCAGAACTACGAGAAGGAAATCCTGACGGAAGCCATCAAGCAGAACGACGGGAACCTCTCCGCTGCTGGCAGGAGCCTCGGCGTTTCACCCCGCATGATGAACTACCGCATGAACAAGCTGGGAATCGCATCCCACAAGTAAAGTATATTCCGCGAAAAACTAACGGCCTTGGAGCTTGCTGTCGACAAGTTCCTGGGCCATTTTCTTCATACCGGGGAAGTCCCACTTTCCGGAACCGAGTTTCGGGATTTCATTCACGCTGAATACGGAGCCCGGCAGCATGAGGGGCGGGATTCCCGACTTGCGCAGGTTACGGGAAATTTCTTCGGTATCCATGTCTCCCTTGACCAATAGCACGATTCGCTCGCCCTTCGATGAATCCGGAACCGCCGTCACGGCAAATTCCTGATTGTCCAGTACCTTCGTTTCTGCGATGCGGAGTTCCACTGCGGTAAGCGAAATCATTTCGCCACCGAGCTTGGCAAAGCGGCTGTAACGGCCGAGAATCTGCACAAAGCCATCCGGCGTAATCAAGCACTTGTCACCCGTCTTGTACCAACGGCGGCCATCGATTTCAAGGATGACATTGTCCGTCTTTTCCTTGTCCTTCAGGTAACCCTTCATCACCTGCGGGCCTGTTACGACAAGCATGCCATCGGCACCCTGCGGCAAGAACTCGTTTGTTTCAGGGTCGACAATCGCAGTCACGGTACCCGGAGGCGGAAGCCCAATGCTAGAGGGGTCGCAGCACTTTTCCATGGTGAGGAAGTCGTCGAGCAAGACGTTCGGGGCATTGATGGTTGCCAGCGGAGTCAGTTCCGTACAGCCGTAGCCTTCGTAAATATCCTTGCCGAACTTGAGCTTAAATGCTTCGCGCATTTCGGGGCGCAGTTTTTCGGCACCGGCGATAATGAAGCGCAACGAATCCAGACACATCGGGTGCACCCAGCGGTTGATGGCGATAGCGCGCAAGAAGGTCGGCGTACCCATCATGATAGTAGTCTTGTACTGTGCGCAAACGCGGGCAAGCGTCTTGATATCCGTCGGGTCGGGGCAAAGCACCATCGGCACGCCATCGAGAAGCGGCATAACGAAGGTCAGCGTAAACCCGAAGGAATGGAACAGCGGGAGTAGCGCGGTCATCACGTCGGTACGGCTGAGCTTTACGACATAATCGCACTGCTGCGCGTTTGCAATGACATTCTTGTGCGTGAGTTCAACGCCCTTCGGAGTACCTTCGGAACCCGAACTGAACAGGATAACGGCATCGTCGCCAAGCTTTGCGGCAGTGAACCACAGCCTGCGAAGGAGCGCCCCCGGGCATGCCATGATAACCGCAGTAGAAAGCACCTTGCCAACAGAAGATATCTTGGCCTCTTCTTCATCCAGGTAGAGCATCTTGCATTTTTCTGCAATCTGCATGAAGGCGGAATTCTTGCCGCACAGCTTATCGAAAAAGGCATGCGTCGTCACGACGGTATTCACGTCTGCCTTTGCGATACACCCGAGGATTGTATCGACAGGGGCGGAATAGTTCAGGTTCACGCTCGTCTTGCCTGTCCCGAGAATAGAGATAATCCCGAGGGCAGCATCCCTGCTCGTGGGCATCATGAAGCCGACATTTTTCTCGTTCTTGGTAACAGACCGGATTACACGCCCGAAATAACGGCAGAGGCGGATCATGCCATAACCGTTCACGTGGTTACCCGCAGGGTCAATGAGAATCGGGCGGAAGCGGCGCTTGCGCATCGCCTTGAACCAGAGCGGGACAATCGTTTCGGAATGGTCTATGGCGACATTCCATATGTCCGCACCCAAGAAGTGCAATTCACGGAGGATAGTCTCTTCGGGAGTGTTCGCCGGCAGGACCTTGCCATAACCGACACTAATCACGCGGTTGAATGCCTGCGGACGGTTCACGCATTCCGAAGCCTGGCTATAGCGGCTCCCCCACAGCCCCTGAATATAGAACGGGACAATCGGAGCGTTCGTGCCTTCGGTAGCCTTCGAGTAATCTAGCGAGAACGCAGGCATAAACGATTTTTTCGAGACTTCGCCTTCGGGGAAAATGACGACCGCCTCGCCCTTCAGAAGGGCGTCGTGAATGCGTTGCATTGCAGGGGCCGGGTCACGGCGGTTGATATTGATAAAGAACTTTCCGTGCGAGAACCAACGCTGGTACCAGTCCGCAAACGTGTTCCTGTTGCTCGCAATGCGAAGCGGCCTGGGCGAAGACATCTGGAGAACAGCCCAGTCGATGAAGCTGAAATGCGGCCCCACCAAAAGGACCGGACCCGTTTCGGGAATGTTCTGCACTCCCACAACCTTGACGCGGTAACGGAAAACGAAGGCGAACGCAAAGCGGAGCGCGGCCCTCAAAAGCGGCATCGGGGTGTGCCTCAGGTTCATGATGAAACTGAGTGCAAGAATCACCGCGAGAATCATGAAGCAGTAATCGAGCGTCACCGGCGTAAAGATGAGCAGCAAAGTCTGCCCGCCCATGATGAGCACGAGGAACGCCATCTGGATGGTGTTCGCCACCGCATGGATACGGCCCGCAGTATCGGGGCGCGTAAAGTTCTGAATAACCGTACGCAAAATAACGAACGAAGAACCCGCACAAAAACCGATGATGCCGTAGAGTACCGCCTGCAACCAGGCGTTATGCACAAACGGGAGCGCAAACATCGTGATGGCCGAAGCCGCAGCAGAGAACGGGATAAGCCCAGTCTCGACAAAGCCCTTCGACGCCCAGCTGGCAGAAAGCGCGCCCAGCACGTAGCCCACCGTAACGATAAACATCGAAATCGGGATAACCGCCGTGTTGAGCATGTCCGTCATGTTCTGGATAAGGATGAGGAATATCTGCGTTACACCCCAGATGGCAGACAGCCCAAGGATGGCAAGGCGCACAATCGGGTGCCTCCACGTAGCTGCAAAATTGCGACGGGGAGAACGGAATTTCAAGGAGTCGTGCGTAGCGCCAACACGGATGAAGAATGCTGCAAGAGTAGAAAGAGCACTAAGCCCAAGATAAATCCAAAGCGTAAGTTCAATGCTCACCGGAGAATCAGGCCTACCTGAAAGCCCCATTGCAAAGAAGGCGGCACCGGCAGTACCGAGAACAGAAAGCGCCATGTACCACGCATTAATCTTGACCAGATCTTCAGCCTCGACCATCTCCTTCATGATGCCGAGTTTGGCCGGAGTGAGCACTGCGAGAAAAACACCATAGAGGCCCAGCAATCCGTAAGCGACCCATTCGGCGCCAGCCACATAACAGACAACGATAGCGATAACGGCAGCGAGCATCCCCACCGAAGACCAAGCCATCACGCGGCCCTTGTGGAAGCGGCCCGCGAAATAACTTGCCGCAGGCATCATGAATATTGCGGGTGAGAAAATCGCAACCTGCAAAAGCATGCTGCGCCACCAAAAAGCAGAACCCTCGAACGAGAAAGAGAGCCAGCGCTGAAAATGGACGAAAAGTCCCATCTGGACAAAAATGCTGCAGAAGACAAAAAGCAGGAAAGGTATCGCGCTTGGGTACTTACTTAGTTTCATAAATCCTCATAAGTTACTAAATTATAGAATTATACGTTTTTTTTATGGAGGGTCCCGAATGGGGCAAATATATTACAATATTATTACATTGAAAATTCCTTGCGGAGCACAATGTAGTAAATTGTGCATGATGTGTAGGACGCAAGACAAATAAAAAACAGAATTTAATAACAATCCCCTAGCCTATAATTGTATATATTTTGTACGTAACACATAAACTAAAATTACACGTTCCCGGATGGGAATTTACAGGTTAGACTTACACCTCTCTTTGTTGAGACCATACTAGAGCGGCTCCCTTCACCAGGAGTCGCTCTTCCTTTTTTTTGCGAAAAAACGCCATTTTTTCAGGGAAAAACACTTTTTTAGGGACAACCCCTTGCCAAAAATCCGCCCGATTGGTAATTTTGGACCATGATGAACTTTGTGACAACAGCATGCTTCAACCGTCGTTGGTGGCGCGGACTCTAACATAGAGCCCGGTATTTGTCGCAAATCACCCAAGATTTTAAGCAAAGGCTTCCGGACTCACGGAGGCCTTTCTCTTTTACCAAAATCGTTGAAATCCTCCGGGACCAAAGCCTTTGTCCACAAAAACACTAGGAAAAGGATTTTAAACCAGAGGATAAAATGACCAACAAGATCAGACACATCACCGAAAGCCAGGGCTACGAGCCGCGTACCGACAGCATTTACGTGGCACTCCCGGGCGAACGTTATACCCCGTTTTCGCTCGGCAAGAAGCTCGGCGCGAAGGCCATCTTTGAATCGGCAAGCTTCTCGCCTGGCCGTAGCCGCTACTCTACCTTGATGGTGGACGAAGGCTTCCGTCTGCGCCAGAACGAGAAGGACGTGAGCATTATTATCGACGGCAAGGAAAGCACATTCCTCAAGGAAGGCGAAGGTGACATTCTCGACGCCCTCACGCTGATCTCTGCCGAAAATACGGTGCCGCCCAACCAGATTCCTATTCCTTCTTCGGGCGTGGGCTACCTCGGTTACGAATTCTGCGCCCGTTGCGATACCATTCGCCTTGCTCCGCAGGTGGATGAACTCAACATTCCTGAAGCTGAATTCCTTGTCGGTCACATCTACATCGTGTTCGACCACTTTACCGAAAAGCTTCACCTGTTCGCCCTGAATTACGAAGAACACCAGATTGACCTGAAGGCCGCGATTGAAAAGGTGAAGGCCCGCCTCGCTGACCTCGACTTCAGTTACCTCGCTCCGGAACAGCAGTACGGCAAGGGCATCACGATGACCGACCTGGAACAGTCCCGCAAG
>Ga0247611_10003095_pt1 | contig 25285 bp, 21 predicted proteins | sample 177DNAGHGhighgp2_FD_192422 | JGI IMG/M metagenome (GOLD analysis project Ga0247611, IMG submission 192422) | Sheep rumen microbial communities from Palmerston North, Manawatu-Wanganui, New Zealand - 1770 DNA GHGhigh gp2 | ecosystem: Host-associated > Mammals > Digestive system > Stomach > Rumen... | reverse complement strand
CTTCAACTCGTCTTTCTCATGTGATGCGAGTTCAAACTGTGCATCATTACCACAGATATGCACGTTGGCCTTTACCTTGATGATGCGCTGGAAAGCCAGAGCCACACGGGTAATAGGCTGACGGAAATAGCGTGCCTTACCGGGTTTACCTGGTACTGGTGCCTTCTTCCATACATCAGGGTACAGAATCGGATTGTTGATGTTGTGTCCAGATGGATAATACTCACGGAGCATCTGAGACTGCGTATAGACTTGCAGTTTCAGCGGATCATCCGGCTCCGACATGTCGTTACCTTGGTAAGTCTCAAACTTCAAATTTGAGTCACTTGGCAAGACCTTATATATCGGTCTGCGAACAAGGATTTCTTTAAAATCTAAGCTCTTTGTCATACGCTATAAAATTATAATTCCATTTCATATTCAAAATCATCATCTTCAACTAAGTCCATATCCATTTCTGCACCGAGCATCCACTCATTTTCAATGTCGAGCTGAACAGGCTGTGCTATCTCAAAGTATGCACGGAAATAAAGAGACTCCCACCAGTCAGGCGAGTGTCCTACGATCAGTTTTGACTTCTTCTTAGGCATGAGGCAGAAACCTTTGTCTTTCGTGTCGGGATCACGACGTAACGATTGACGTTCTTTCTGCAGCACGTCCCTGAGCAACACGTCTTCGTAACCATTACCAGACACTTTCGTATCAAGCAGGCTTTCCTCGAAGGATATGTTCATTTCCTTAAGTTTACGATAGATTATGTACGCGCATTGTGATTTAAGGTCTTTGTAGAGGTATTTTACTCCGTCGTATTCGTCATCATCCTCCGCTATAGGTGCCGACTGGTTGTTGAACGGTATGGCCTCTGGGAAGAATCCTTTTACGAGCTGTCCCAATCCCTGATAGTCATAGCAGAAGTTTTCTTCTTCCACTCCCCACTCTCTCAGTTTGCGACGGATGACAGAGACAGCGGTCTTAGAATTGACGTTGATACAGCAGAAGTCCGCTATGTGCCATCCTATCCACAGATACATGACAAGGTTATCTCCACCTTCAAGGGCAATATCTGCTGTGCATCGTCTGATACCATCCCCATACTGATGCGGATTGTTGAAGATGGATTCAAGTTCGTCGTAGGAGATCATATCATCGCCAGCCTCAGAGGCATTCCAGTTTGCCTTGAGGTCGCGAAGTACCTGACCTTTGTCCTGTTGGGCAAGACGTGACAGATAAGAAGGGTCTGAAAGCAGAAGCATCGGGTTCTGTGCGAGATCTGCACGTACAAACGCAACAGACAGCACCATCGTCTGCTCCTTGTCAAGACCAAGGGCATCAAACTCAGGCTTCCAGAGTTCGTCAATCTCTTCCTTGCACTTTAGATATACCTCATGGCGTGTATCGCCCCAAACGATCTGGCTGACACGCTCGCCCTTCATGAAACAGTAGCGTACTTTACCATCCCTTGCCGGGTCAATGTAGCCGTCTTTGTCTATCCACCAGTCAATGAACTGACGTACCCAAGAGCGAGGATCGGGGTTACAAGTGCCCCAGAATCTATTTCTAATGCCATAGGCATTACGGTTACAGGTGGTGAGATATTTGAATTTCTTGTATGAGATATGCGTGATCTCGTCGATGGCTATATAAGCATACTCCTGGCCTTGGAAACGCTCTTTGAAGTCATCATCCGAATCATCATGGTAATAGAATCCAAGTGTACCTCCTGCCGTGAAGTTCCAGGTCATATCCGACTGAGACTTGTTATATGTCCCGTATTGAGAATATAGTTTTCGTGAGTCTCGAATAAGTTTCTCCATCGCTTTCTTGTTGTTTCGGAAAACGGCTGCATGGAAATCAGGATTGAAAATATCCTTGAGCGCTTCCATGAGCAGAGAGAAAGACTTTGATCCTCCACGGCTACCACCGCAAATCAGAATATCTACGTTTGTAGAGAGCATATTTTCCTGCCCACCAGCCTGTGGCACGATAGCATTTCTGAGTTTTTTCGCTATCGCCTGCTGTTGGAGGGAATTGATATACTCCTGAGTCAGAATTGGCTCGCCATCGGGCATTTTTAATCCTGAAAACTTCTCCATTTGCCCCTAAAACGTATAAATATTCATATTTTTGTGCAAAAATACGCAAAAATATTTGTTTTATACATTTTTTATTCATATTTTTGCAGAAAATTAGTATATTTATTCAAAAATAACGTCCGTGAGGACCTTCCTTTCATCATAAAATGCCCGAAGCGTCGGGCAACAATATCGCGGGATGGAGCAGTTGGTAGCTCGCGAGGATCATAGCCTTGAGGTCGTCGGTTCAAGCCCGCCTCCCGCCACAAAAAGGGGTTAATAGCTCAGCTTGGTTAGAGCACCTGTCTGTTAAACAGGTTGTCGGTGGTTCAAATCCATCTTAGCCCGCCGCTCAGGATAACATTGAAATCATCAATATTAACTTATTATCAACAAAAAAATTATGGATAGAGAATCACTCAGACCATTAGTAGAAGCACAATTTGGCGAATCACGCATCACAGTGCTTAGCGAAGAGACTATTAACGCAGAGTTGGATGCAGAACTTGAAGGAATTACCGACGATTCTCATTTTGACGAAGCATGTTGCAAACGGATTGCCAAGCGTCTTCTCCGAATGAACGGCAACGTAGCGAAGGAGGCAGGCACCCAGATCAATGACTGGAAGAAGAAGCATCCGACGCAGACACCTCCGAAACCTGATACTAAGCCTACCGAGGAAGACGATCCGAAGTATAAGGCCATGCAGGATCAGATTAACGAGTTGAAAAATAGTCTCAAGCAAAAAGACCAGAAGGAGGCAGATGACAAGATCATTGCCGAGGTACGGAAGAAGTTCAACGAGAAGTTCAAGGAATCCAAGATTGAGGTGAAGAATTACTTTGCAGATCAGGTATTCGGACGCTTCAAGTTGCCTTCACTCAACGAAGGAGAGCAGCATGACACTTCAAAGCTCGCTGATCAGGCCGAGAAAGACTATTTCGAGGAACTGAAAAAGGCTGGTGTCAAGTACGAGAAACCGCGCAAGCAGCAGCCAGGCGGTGACACTACGGACAAGGCCGCTCTTGCTAAGCGTGAGGCCTATAAGGCAAAGCTCCGTGCCCGTGGCAAACTCCCGAAGGTCGAAGAAGAGAAGAAATAATCTTCTTTAGGTGTGACGAGCCGTGACGGTATCACGGTAAAAAGAAAGTTTTCAGGATAACATTTTTAACTAACTTATTATGGGTTACACAAGAGGTACGGACAACACAATGGGCGGCTCACGCGGCGAGGCTTTCGGCAATAGTGAGTGCTGGATTGATGTTGACAAGATGATCCATTTTGGTCGTAAGATTGATTTGGAGAAAGCCGGTCTCAAGGAGGGCGATGTTCTGCCCGCAGGCACCATGGTACACTTCGATAATGACAGCGACTACGCTGAAATTATCCACGGTACTGACGAGGAGGCCAAACTCAAGACCGTGAACGGACTGACCCGCCATGACGTGCGCATCCCAAGCAACTGCATTTTTGCTTCTGTAGGCATTGTCATCGCTGGTAAACTCTGGGGTGACGCAACTGATGTTCCCGCAAGCGTGGAGGCTCAGCTGCCGATGATTCGATTTGAGCGTCTTCGCAAGGAGTCTAAGGAAGCCTTTGGCATTGAGGACTAAGTGTTGAACAAATAAAAAGTAATCAATATGATACGAGACGCACAATTTTACGATTTTATTGGAGCTGGTCTTGCTTCAATGGGATATGTTGAGAATGGCGTAGCCAGTCTTGACCTCTATCTGCAGGACATGCTCGCTGAGAAGTGGAATGCCGAGAAGACGTATGCTCAGATGGGCTTCCCTCTCAATCCCGACATCACCATGCACCCGACGTATGAGCAGATCGAGGCTACGATCCGTCCTTACACGATGGCTGCATACGTTGACTACGATTCTGACGGTCCCACCAAGAGTACTGACGGAATCATGCTCAAGAGCGGTGAGCTTCCCATCTTCAAGCATGAGGTCTATCTTGATCGCAAGAAGATCCGTGACAAGATGATGCTCATTGACGAGCTTGGCGGCATGCGTCAGGATATTGTCGATGCAGTGATGGATCTGTTCTTCACTGCCTCCGACTCTCTGATTGGTGGTAACTTCAACACCGTTCAGTTCCAGCGTCATCAGATTGTCGGCAATCATGGTAAGCTGATCATCAACTCCGAGAACAACCCCTACGGCCTTGCTCTGGAGATTGACTTCGGTGTTCCTGCCAAGAATATCCACACTTCTATTTGGTTCACCAAAAAGAAGGATGGTACCATCGTTCAGAACGATGCTGTTGGCAAGAGCATTAACCCCGTGAACGTGGCTGTGAAGATCAAGGATGATGCCGAAGAGTTCGACTTCATGCCTGCTGGCCACTGGGAGTGTTCAAAGAAGACCAAGAAGGACCTGTTGGCAATGGAGTACTGGCGTGAGCTGTTTGCCGTTGCTATGCGTCCTGACATCACGAAGGACACCCTTCGCCTTGCATGGTCTAACACTCAGGACGAGGATCTTATCTGGCGTTACATTCAGAACAAGCTCGGACGTATCGAGGTCATTGACAGCGTAGGTTCCGTAGAGTTCATGAATCCTAAGACCAAGAAGGCTGCATACCACAATATCCAAGCCTTCAAGGAAGGTGTGCTGGCTTATGTTCCTGATGGTGACATCGGTGACGTTCAGGCTGGTAAGCATGTCTGGATCGACAGCGCGAACACACGTTCTGCACTGTTCGATGGTGGCCGTACCCTGATCCGTGAGATTCTCAACGGTGAGTACATGACCATCAAGACCAAGTCTGAGGCTCAGGTTCTGTGTGTTCCTAACGCTACCCGTTGGTTCTACTACCTCAACATCATGGAGGTTGAGACTGATTCTCAGAATGACGATCAGCATAACAACGGTGGTCAGGAAGTTGTTGCAACCTACACCCCGGTTGAGGACACCGTAGGCAAGAATCCTTACGAGCAGGGTTGGTACGTGAAGGAAGGTGATACGTATCGTCAGGCAACTGACACTACTCCGATTGCAGGAGTGACGTACTACGTTAAATCCTAATTTCTGCTTGTGCTATGGCAAGTGAAGTTGAAAATAAAGTTCGCACGGCTGAGGATTATGTCTTTGGCTGTGTGAACTTTGCTATTCCCCAAGAAGGAGTTGACCATGTTCTTAAAGAGCGAGAAATCAAAGCCGAAACGGCTTATGAAGAGCTTGACAAACAAACAAGGGAGCTTCTGAAAGCAGACATCTATGTGTGGATCTGCATGGGACCAAGCAAAGTAAACTCCACTTCCGACTCCGATAATGGCTGGAGCCATTCAGAGGGAGGCTACACTCTGACGGATGAAGATAAAGACCGAATGCTCAAATACGCAAAGGCGATCTATGAAAAGTATGATGAAGAGTTCGATTACGATGACTCTGTCAGCGTTGCTATAGAGAGCTTCGGGATTACACCCTGCGACTACGACGAGGCAGGAATCCCGCTTCCACACATTGTTTGATTATGAGGAAGAACAAGGTCGATAATCCGAGATACCCGCACATGATTACGATCGTGCGGATGAAGTACCCAGAGAGGTTTTCCAATGGAGAGCCGTCTGAGGAAATCATCTACGAAGGTAAAGGGCGTAGCTATACCGACACGACTACGACAGGTGACGCAAAGGTCGATACCAACAAGCGCAAGGCTTCCATACCTGTGCGATTCGACCAGTGGAATGACAAAATCCCTATGTCTGGCGACATCTTACGAGTAGTCAAGGGCAATATCACCGAGGAATGGGAAGTCAAGGACTTCGAGCCTGACAATAACAGGTCAGTCATCTACGGAGAGCACAACAGGAATCTTAACGAGGAAGAGTGATGGCAAGAAAGATGCAGATCAAGCACGTTTTCGACAACGTGAAGAAACGCGCCGAGGCAAAGGCAGAGGCAAGACTTCGTGAAAGTCTCGACAGCCTTCTGCAGATGGCCTTTCAGGAATTGAGCGGATTCCGTTCACTGACTGGTAACCTTGTCAACTCTCTTGGTGTCGCTCTGTATAAGGATGGCAAGTGTCTTGAGGCTCATGGTAGCATTGAGATAACCGGCAAGCGTCCTGTACGTACGACATTGAAGAACGGTGACGTGTTCGCAGAGCCTTTCACCTACAATGGCAACATACTTCTTAATCCTCTCTCAAAAACAGACTGGGTTGGAGATAAGAACATCTGGGCCGACGTAGAAGTTCTGAAATGGCTTAACCGAAACGCACCAAGAACAAAGGGGTTTTCCTATCGCATTGTTTCCATCGTGGACTATGCGAAGTACCTCGAAGCCAAAGGCAAGGTGAATGTGCTGAGCCAACTACGTGACGAACTCGCTGCAATGGGTGGCAATATATCAGACCTTCAATTTTAACGGATATGATAACTCCAGAGGATATACTTGAGACAATGGATCAAGAGGCCAAGAAGGTATGTAGCAGGACTTTCCTACAGGAGCGTCCTAATGCAACCGACTCCAAGCTGAAAGAGTTTATCGTCTCTTCTCTGCCCTACTCTGAGTCAAACAAGACTTTGGGCGAGAAAGATGACTGGTGGATTGACCTCACCGTAGTCTTTGAGATATTCGTTGCTGACAGGAAGACTGATCAGAATCCAAAAGAGTTTGATTCTGTCAAGATGAAGAAATTACGCAAGAATCTTTTTGGGCTGTTTCCTATCTTTCGGAAAGATCAGTATAAGATTGACTATCCGCGAACGGTTATCCCCGCATCGAGTGACGGCAATGGCTATCACTACACCCGCATACAGGCTAAGTTTACAACTATGGTTTGATTTAACATTTTAATAACTAAAAAATTTAAGTTTTATGGCAGCAAAGACAAAATCTCAGTTGGCTGACAAGTTCTCTGGCCCCAGCTCACTTCTGTATCAGAGTGCAGTCCTGAAAATCACCTCCGGCGCTGATGGAACCAAGACGTTCACAGCCTCCCCGGAACTTGACGTTCCTTGTAAGGTTGACTCCCTGAACTTTGAGCAGGGTGAGGCCGAGGTGGAAGAGTACAAGGTTATTGGCCTCTCTGGCGCATGGATCACCGACTCTGAGCCTGGTGACATTGACCTTGGTTTCCGTGTTCCCTCTATCTCTGAGGACATTCTCAAGCTTGCATTCGGCGAAGATGCCGTTTCAAGTATCACTGGTAAGGTTGACGATGTTGACTACGAGGGTCTGGCCCTTATTCTCAAGAATAAGAAGGTACAGGGTACTTGGATGATTGTCAACAGTGCTAAGGACCGTATCATGGTGATCAACAACACCGCATTGTTCGCAAGCCTTGTGCTTGACAGCGATGCCAAGGGCGTGATCGCCGTTGACTTCAACGGCTCTATCGAGACCGACGGCACCAATCCTGATGTCATCTTCCTCAAGAAGAAGTCAGCTTGATCTGTGTAAGAACTAAGAACCGAGGGGCGGGCGGGCATTCCGCTTCGCCCCTTCTTTCTTTTCAGAGGTGGCAAAAAAAATAAGAAATTATAATTGTGAAAATAAAAGAAGATTAAAACATACTGATTATCAGATAGTTACTTATTTTTAGGATTTACTCAGCAAATAAAAGAATGGCAGAAACGAAACAACCCAAAATAGACACGCAACAACTATTCAGCGATCTCATAAACAAGGAACCTGAGACCGTGAAGATTGGTGACCGCAAGGTTAGCATAGGCTGGCTCCACAAAGAAACAGAAAGTCGTATATCACATGTCATGCTAAAAGAGAAGAACAATGAAAAGCGTCATGTGAAATGGTATTCACTTGTGCGCCTTGACTGTCGTAACGGTTTCCTTACATGGCTTCTTGGGCGGTTGTGGTACTGGATTTACTGGCGTTGGATCTGGTATGTAAAGCATGAGCGCGGTACTGTCTTTCAGATAGCAGTCGTGCAAGCCAGTAAAAAAAAAATTCAGGAGCGGTCCGAACTATTAAGTCTGAGTACCATATCGATGATAGAGGCAATGGACACGATGATGACGATAGCACAACACGAGTCTGGCCAAGTAGAACTTCCTGGGGTGGGTATCACTCTTTAGCAGAGAAGTTTCCCTTCCTCTTCAACACTTTCCTTGGTATTGTTGACTACAACTACAGATTCGGCTACACGTCAGCACAGATAAATCTTATGTTAGCAGATCAGCCAGTCATCGAGTACAATACCAAAGAAAAGAAGGGCAAGAAGTCAATGATTGCCACAAAGCAGGAAGAGGACGAAATGAAGAAGCTCGTCGAGGACTGGAACAAGGATCGTCAGGGCATGACCTATGTGGGCAAGACATTCTCACTGAATGACTTTATGAACGGAAAAGTAGAATAGGATAACATTAAAAACGAAATATTATGGCTGCAGCAGATAAACTCTGGTTTGAGCTTGGTGTCAGGGATGAAGTGTCGGGTGTTCTTGAGACTCTGATGAAGACATCTGAGAAACTTGGTGATGCACTGACTGATGACTCCGCTGAACTAAAGAACTATTATCGCAACATCGTTGACATATCAAATGTGTATGACAAGATTCATGTCACGCAAAAACGTATTGCCGGGCTGAAAGGACATTCGCTGACAGGTGATCAGAGGAAAGGCTTGAAAGCCATGTCCGATGATATTGAGAAAGCGCGTAAGGAAATGGCTGCAATCTTCAAGGACCCGACAAGGCTTCTTGAGCGTGGCGAGGTGCAGTTTGACAAGATGCGCCTTAATATAGAGTTGATGCTCAAGGATTCCCTTCGCTATATCGACGGCATTGAAGAGAAGGATCGTGCCGAAGCTAAAAATGCAGCCAATGAGTCGAAGCGTATTGAAGACCTCAAGAGCAAATACTATGAGTTGCAGCAGTATCGCAAGCAACTATCTGATGCCATCGTCAATGCAGCCCCAGGCTCTAATCTTGTTGATGCCACAAGCATTATCAACGGAATCTCAAGTAGAATGTCAGCCGTCAAACGTGCAGAACGTAACGGTGGCGGTATGCCTGCAAGTGCCAATGGTGCCGACTACGAGAATTTCATTCGCCGTGTCAAGGCAGAGCTGGCAGGTTTGACAGGAGCCACAGACGATTACAACAACAAGTTACAGACGAACAAGAACATACAGGCAGCCCTCAACAAACTGTACCTTGATACTGAGAGTCAGCAGAAGATTGCTGCTATTCGCAGACAGACGCATGAGTATGCTGCCCTTGGCCAGAAGATGCAGGAGATCACCCAACTTCTTGCAGCTGTGAAGGCCGAAGAATCCGGCATTGCCAATGGCAATATCACTCCGACTTACACCAAAGACAAGGTGAATGAGCAGTTGAACGCTATACAGCGTCGCTACAACGAGTCTCTTGCCGCAGGAAAGCAGATGGAGCTGAATGATGCCTTGGCCAAGGAAAAGAAAGCCGCTTCCACAAGGAAAGCTATGGAGGCTGTCAGTATGCTTGCTCACGTCAACGAGGGGCTTGTTTCATCATACAGCCGTATTGCGGAAGCAGGCAGTAATGCCAACAGAATAACCGTGCAACTGCAACAGCAGATAGGTGCATACGCAGGACTGTACGGACTGGAGCGCATACTGAAAAGTGTCATTACCATAGGAGGCCAGTTTGAGGTGCAGCATGTAGCATTGAGGAATATCCTCGGTGACATACAGGATGCAAACGTGCTTTTCGGTCAGTTGCAGGGTCTTGCCATTGAATCGCCGAAGACATTCCAGGAGTTGACGGCCTACGCCAAGCAGTTGTCTGCATATCAGATTCCTGCCAATGAACTCTATGACACCACCAAGCGACTTGCTGACATGTCATCAGGTCTCGGTGTGGATATGAACCGCTTGATATTGGCTTACGGTCAGGTAAGATCAGCAGCCGTGTTGAGAGGTCAGGAACTTCGCCAGTTTACTGAGGCTGGTATTCCAATGGTGCAGGCCCTTGCCGACAAGTTCACTCAGATGAACGGCAAACTGACAACCACAGCAGATGTGTTTGCACTGATCTCGAAACGAGCTGTTCCTTTTGAAATGGTGAAGGAAGTGCTTTGGGACATGACGAACCAAGGTGGTCAGTTCTACAATATGCAGTCAGAACTTGCCGATACACTCTTCGGTAAATGGCAGAAGTTACAGGACCAGTGGCAGATAACGTTAGGACATATAGCGGACGGCACAAATGCAACAGGAAAGGCTCTGAAATGGGTATTGGAACTGGCAGTTTCGCTTGCCTCGGCCTTTGATACCATATCCCCGATGCTCTCAGGGTTTGCAGTTGGCAGATTGGGGACGAAAATGGCCCAGAGTGCCAAAGAGGCGTTTGAAAGACGAAACGGCACTACTGCCATTACAACCATGATGTTGGCGAAGCAGAAAGAAGCTGCACGTCTGGATCGTGAGCGTGTTATGTATGGGCGACAACTCAATCAGCAGGAACAGCAGCTTATCAATCGAAAGAACGTGCTTACAGCTAACGAGTTAAAACTTCTGTTGGCAGAAGAGAAGATAACAGAAAAGCAGATCGTACAACTCGCAAATGCGGGTAAGCTTAACCGTCTTGAAATGCTCAAGTTGCTGTATGCACAGGGGTACACCAAGCAGCAGATTCAGCAGATAGTCAACGGAAATCTGCAGATTCTACAACAGAAGCAGTCAAGTATGCTGTCGAATCTCAAAAATGGTATTATGGGATTCGTCGGCGGCTGGCCTGGCCTTATAATGACTGGTATAGGTGCTGTTTGGTCTCTCTATTCCTATATTGAAGGCAAGAATGAGGAACTTTCTCAGAAGGGTGAAGCCATGATGAGCCATGCCCAGCAGGGAGCGAATAGTCTTGCCAAGGCACTCAGCTCTGTAGAGGCAGACGGCAGCACGGAGAAAAAAATAGAGGTACTTGAAGAGGCCCTGCTGCAACTCGGAAGTACTGGAGAGGCTATCGTTGCCAAAAGTCGTGAGCACATGGATGACATCGGCAAGCGTTGGGAAGTGCTCAAGAGTGGAGCAGATGACTATCAGAAGACGCTCGCCTCAATGGGTAATCAGGAAGGAAAAGCTTTGTTTGAGGAAGGTATTGACAGTAGCGGTATTGAGGATTCTATCAAGAAATATGACGATGCCCTTAATGAGTCTTTCAAGACCCGCAGCCTGATCATGCGTTATAGCGAGACATATAAGAAGGCCATCGACTCAATCATTGGCGACAATGACAGGCTCAAGGCTTCATTGAACGGAAAGAATCTGTTTGAGCAAATAGAGGCTATTGGGCAGAAAAAAATATACAATGAACTATATGTAAACAGAAATAATAGCTATGGCGGTCTGTCTGCTCCGGCCATATCTGCCCTAAATTCCTATTTCAACAAACTCGTTGCTGTAGAGAATAAATGGAACGATATTTCCCGAAATAGCATTCCAGAGATGGAGACTGCACTCAAAGCCCTCGCAGAAGGTCGTGGCATCACAGACTTTGAAAACCTGACACCACAGCAGAAACAGAGTCTTGAAACGCTGACACGGGAATATGTGAAGGCTATTCAGGAAGGAAGTGCGGAAGCCAAGAATAAACTTGCCGAGGAACTGGCCAGTCAGGTGTTCCATATCAAGATTGTCGGTGACCTGAGTATCGACAAGACGAAGATGAGTGGGTTTGCAAGTTATGTCTGGCAGAAGTTCGGGGGTATTGCTGCCGGCGACAAGGGAAAGATCAATATCGGCAAACAATCATTTACCAAGGCACAGGTTTCCAATATCTTCGGCGACATAGGCAACTTTGCTAAGGAATACAACTCTGAGTGGAAGAAACAGACGGAACTTGCCGCAAAATATCACAAGGCTGGTGCAGAGCAACTTGAGAACGAGGCCAAAAAAGAAGCAGCCAACATCAAGAGTACACTTGATGCGCTTGACCTGTTTGATAGCGGGAAAAGTGGCAGAGGGTCTGGTGGCTCTAAGAAAGACACAGAACTTGAAGCACTCAAGAATCGTGTTGACCTATACAAGAAGTTCTATCAGGAACTGGAAGGCTACGAGGACATCTATGGCCGTAGTGGTGCGCTCGATGTTCTCAAGAAAGATGGTGAGTTTGGCACCGTCTTTAATTGGGGTATCAAAGACCTCTCCAACTATAAGCAGACGCTTGACCAACTGACAAATGGATTCAACGTCAACACAGAAGCCCGCCACAAGTTCATCAATGCGACCAAGGCCGACATTGAGAACAAGCAACGTAAGGATGCCGTGGAGAGCATGAAGACATATATCTCTGAACTGAGAAAGATGATGTCTGTCATGTCTGAGAACTATCAGACCTATAAGAAGTGGCTTGAACTCACTGGCGATGCCAGTCTTGCATCAAGGGTGGCTGGCGTGGCACAGAACACCACCTATGCTGACTATCTGAGGAATCAGATGCAGACGGAGTTAGGAAAGAACAAGAAATACTCTGCCCTGACTCCAGAAGATGTTTTCGGCCTCTCGGAAAGCGACATTCAGAAATTCGGGAAAGACAGTCAGATATTTGCCGTATGGGATGAATGGCGCAAGCATCAGCAGCTTCTCAAAAAGGAACAGCTTGACCTCTATGAAGAGGCCATCAAGAATGCGAAAGACTATGATGACAAGATTGAAGACGTGAATCGCAGTCTTGAAAAGCAGATTGCAGCCATTGAAGCCCTCGGCGGTGATAATCGTCTCATAGAGAATGCCCGTCAGAATGCTGCTGACAAGGTGAGCGAACTCCAGTGGGAGAAATTCAAGAAGGAAAACGATTGGGGCCGTGTTTTCGGTGATCTCGACAATATGGGTTTCGAGACCATCGAGAGGATGGTGACGGCCATGAAGAAATTTCAGAAGGAAACCCGTCTGAGCGAGAAGGAGAGTCGTGCCTGGCAGAAGGCCATGAAAGATCTTACTGACAAGAAGATCACCCTCGATCCGATAAACGCCATGACTGGTGCCATCAAGAAATATAATGATGCCATCATCGCACGGAACAATGCACAGAAAGCAAAGGATGAAGCAGACCAAAGGGTAGCATCCATTCGTGGTGAGGTTGCCACAAATCAACAGGCAGCAGAAAGTCGTGAGAAACGGCTCAATCAGGCCGTTAAAGATCAGGAGAAAGCCAACAAGAAACTTATCAAGTCACAGGATGATGTTACAGAATCCTTCAACCAAATTAAGAAAGCTGCAGCAGCCGTAGCGAACTCGTTCAAGAATCTTGGAGGAAGCCTATCTTCTCTCGGATCATCAATAGGCGGTGATATTGGCAATGTAATTGGCGGTTTCGGCACGATGTTCTCTTCGCTTGGCAATGGTATATCTGCTATTCAGAACCTCGACATGAACGCGAAGGGATTCACTGGCGTATTCAACAAGGTTTCTGCTGTGTTGACCGTCGTGAGTTCAATGGTTGATATGAACAAAGCTTTGGCCGACATTCTTCCAAGTACCGAATCCATTTATCAGAGACACGCAGAAGAGCAGAAGAAAATAAACCAACTTCGTGCTGCTATTGACTCATACAGGGTAGCCGTTGAAAAAGCTCATGCCGAAGAAAAGGGCTGGATAGGTGATAATCCTCTACGTGAATTACAGGACGCTTACAAGATCCATGGTGCCGTTGTTACAGAATACTATAACAAACTCTATGAGGCCCAGGAGGCTTATATTGATTCTGCCGCAGGAATCAAGAGTGCGCTCATTCCAATCGTTGCAGCGATTACGGCTATTGTGGCTGTTGTGGCAGGCGCTTTCTCCTTTGGCTCTGGTGCCGTTGGTGTTGGTGCGCTTGGAGCAGCAGCCATTGGTGCATTGAGTGCCGGCACCGTTGCCGTTACTGGAATTACGGCAGCTGCAATAGGAACAGCAATAGCCGCTGGAGTCGGTTATGCCGTCGGTCAGGCCGTACAGGCAGGCATTGACGCTATCACCTATGATAACGGTCAGGTGGATGCCCGCAGCAACATGAAAGTTCAGACTCAACACAGGACCTTCTTCCGTGGAGAGAAGACACAGAACCTTGAGGAATGGACCAAAGAGAATCTTGGCCTCGACCTCTTTGATAAATCTGGCCTTATCGACCTGAAAGTTGCGCAAGCTGTTCTTGACAGCGGTATCACCCTTGTTGGCGAGACAAAAGAGACACTTGAGAAACTGATGGAACTCAGAGAGCAATATGACGAGTGGGAGAAGTCCATCAAGGATTATATCAGCAGCACCTTTGGCGGTCTTACAAATGACATGGTAAATGCTATTTGGGACTGGCTTGATGGTGGCAAGGATGCGTTAGACAGTTTCCACGACTATGCCAGCGACACTTTCAAGCAGATTGCTCAAGATGCAGTGAAGACATTCCTCAAGGTTGCCGTTCTTGATAAGTTCGAGCAACAGCTTGAGAATCTTTATAAAGCTTATTCCATGCAGGATCAGAACGGAAACCGCATCATTGACGAGCAACAACTCATGCTTGGTGTTGCAAGTGTCGCAGGTGATATGGCTATCGCATTTGAACAGATCCTTCCTTTGGCTCAGACTCTTGGTAAGACCATTGCAAATGCTTTTGAATTTCAAGGGTTTGACGTTGTAAGTGGAAGTAACGGAGGTAACTCTTCTATGAGCAATGGCATAAAAAGTATAACCGAGGGTACCGCAGATCTTATTGCTTCATATATCAATGCAATAAGAGCCGATGTGTCTGTCAATAGGACGATGATAGCAATGTACTATCCTCAGTTCTTGGGTGCATTAAGTCAGAATAACACGATAGCCAATGCACAGTTAGAGCAGATGAAAGCCATCGTAAATAACACAGGCCGGAATGTTGAGTTAGTCGAAATGATATACAATATACTGCACGGCGTTGCACCAGAGGGTACAAAGATTCACATCAAATAAAAAGAGCGGGGGAATTTCCTCCGCTCATTCTGTATCTGCAATAACCTTCAAAGAGAATCTGTAATCTATAGTTTTGTCTTCAAAACGAATGGGGATTATAATGTCTCTTTCTCCCGAATCTCCATACTTCTTGATCATATTCATATAAAAAAACTCCCGACCATCAATCTCAAACTCTGATTGTCTCGCAATGAATCTTTCACATGTAGATCCTGCATGGATTACTTCGTCTTCTTTCTTGTCTCTGTATGTAAGAGAATTGTCGTTTCCGAAACAAATAGTCTCGTCTTCAATCCGCGCATTCCCCCACTCTACATAGATTCGAGAATCAGTTTCGTTCTTGATAGAGACTGTCACACCATAGTTTTTGTAATCATTCCATTCAAATGAGATAACAGCACCCCAATCATTATAGACGCATTGCTCATTATAAATGGGTTTTGTCATTACAAGTCTTACATTCTTAGGCCTTTTTGCAAAAGCGAAAATCGGTACAAGTGCGATTATAAAAATCAATATTCTTTTCATATTTACAACTTTTTTGATTTCAAAGTTATTAAAATTCACAGAAAACGCCAACGTTTATGCAATATTTTCTGTTAAATTGCATAAATATTCGTGATAATTGTATTTTTATACGGAAATTATTCGTATCTTTGTCGCTGAAAATAATATCCTCCTTGATTGGGGATTATCAAGATCAACTATTCAGGATAACAAAAATACGAATTTGCCCTATGGAGAAGTGGCGCAACTTTTTCTTGCAGCAGATGGGTACTGGCACTGGTGGCAGTTCCCATGCTGTATATGAATCCGTTGCCACTTGGGGAGTATGGTGCAAGTCTATTCCATTCAAGATATTCGACAAAGTGAAGGCTCCGGCAAAGCGTACCTGGTATGACGAGCACGGTGATGACGAATATATTCCATCCGAAGGTCTCTATCTTGAAGCCTACACCATGAAGGTTGAGTTTGGCTGCAAGAAGATGTCAACGGTCAGTGACGTGCGCCAGAAAGTGGGTCAGTTCCTTGAGTACCTGAGATCATCAGGGTACATGAAACTCTATTCCTCTCATACGAGAATTGGCCGTCAGAACGTGCGACTCGACTCTGTATCTGACAATGCGACTTGGAAGACCGATGACGAAGGGGAGTTCCTTGTGTTTGAAGTGACGTTTAACGTGGGTGATCCTAAGACAGACATAACGCTATGAGTAAGATTTGGGACATATTCAGAAAGAACACGGACCCAGACAGGACTCCAGTAGCTTCTATTCATGAGCTTGAATATCATGGCGAGTGGATGGAAGACGAATACGTTGTGTTTACGGTGAAGTCACCAAAACCTATCCGTTTCCACTTTGGCGATACCATTACATACAGAGGTGAGCAATTCGTTATTGACTACAATCCCAACAGGATCAAGAAAGCCCGCAGAGACAGCTATGGAGAAGCCTTTGTCTATGAGAATGTCAAAATGTATTCACTCGCGAGAGAGCTTAACGACATCGCTTTCAAAGACTACGTTCTAAACTGGAACTCGGCTTCTAACACCAATGTCTATTCCTCTCAGGGTAAGTTTGCCTTCTTTGCAGGCTCCGTTGAAGACCTTGCCGACAGACTGCAGGCCAACCTTGACCGTGCCACTGGTACGGCATGGACCGTCTTGACACCTAACTACAGACGTACCCGCCAGAGGATCAATAGCCACGTTCCAGATAGTGCATGGCTGCAATACTATCATACCGGTAAGAAAATATCGGAACTTTCGGAGGCAGAGCTTAACCGCACAGAAGGAAATACCGACATCAACGTAAGTGTTGACAACCAGACGTGCCGTAATGTACTGAATATATCATACAAGCAATTCGGGCTGAGTTATGTCGTGCGGAATCGTGTCATCGTTATTGGCTCCCCTGCCATTGCAGCAAACCAGATCTTCAAATACGGCAAGGATCAAGGTCTTTACGAGATTGGAGAGAATTGTGATGACAATCAGACCATCGTAACAAAACTCTATGCTTACGGATCGGCACAGAATCTTCCATTGAATTACTATGCCAATCTGCATAAGCAGTTCTATGGTGTCATCACAGAAGTTCATACCAAGGATCCTGATAACTATCACTATGCTGAGTTTACCCTTGACATCTACTATATCGCGGGTATGTTCAGCAATAGGAATATGGGACCGAACAATGCTTCTTATCAAGTCGGATGGACTACGAAGACGAGCATTGACGGTGTTGAGATTGTTACAAAAGTAGAAAACCTCTCAAGAGATCCTTGGCCGAAGCTTCGTATATATGTAGAACACCGTGAGAATGATGATGAATCCGACGAGCCAGACCTTGAAAAGCTGATTGCCTATATCAGAAATATCGAAGTGGGCAAGCACGTTGTTTTCACATCAGGCTTTGACAAGAATGTATGGCCGCAGGATCATATCAGCTTCGAGAATGAAGACAAGTACCCTACCCTTCTGTCTATAGGGAACCTAATGTTGCCGGGCTTCCCCGACTATAGTCTCAAGACATGGATGACAAAAGTCGCCAACGGCTCTATACATTCCGATTCTCTGTCACAGGAGTTGGCAGCTTCTCTTCTTGACAGGTACGATTTTTCCGATGAAGTGATGTCACCTTGGATCCAGTCGAAGAAAGCATCTTCTATTGGTGTAAAGGAAGGCTCTTTATATTTCGACGGTAGCAGCGATGACCGCCCTGAGATCATGCCAAGTATCGAAGGGACGGGCGCGGGTGTTGTTGTAACTGGCTCTGACCTCAAAGACAATGGCTATCTCGGTGAGAAAGTCGATACGTCTTTCACGTTGAGGGTTGCCGCAAGTGGTGTCTTGGACTGGAAAGAGGCATGGGAGAGCAAGCAGGAAGACATCTACATTGAAATGAAGAGTGGCTTCTGTACTGGCCGCAAGTTCAAGTTGCTGTCTCTTCCAAAGCTTGAGGATGATGCCTGGACTCTGAAACTGGAGCGTGAACAAGACAGTTCTTTGGGCCGATATTTCCCGTACTTCGACAATAGCGTTTCTAATTACTGCCAAATTCTGAGCGGTGATACTTTTGTCGTAACAGGCTTGCAGATGCCAACGTCCTATGTGGATGCAGCAGCAGTACGTCTTCTGTTGGAATCATGCAAGGCCCTTGACAAGATAGACGAGCCTATCATTACGTATTTGCCAAAGGTTGACGAAATCTTCATGGCACATCAAGATGACAAGGCAAAAGCCAGTAACGGCTCCATCGTAAGCCTCCATGATACGCTCATGGCTGGTATGTGCATACACGTTGAGGATGAAGACCTTGATCTCGACCTTACATCATACATAGACAATATCACCATCAAAGAGAATGGCAATAATGGCATTCCGACTTACGATGTCGTGCTGAGGGATGACAAGGAGATTTCCGACGTGCAGCGTACCATTGATATTGTCGGAGGTATGAGTGGCCTTGGTGATATTCTGTCAGAAGAAGAGATAACAAAGCTGATCAAGCAGATTGGCAATGCCTCTTATCTGTCGAAAATCCGCGAAGATGAGACCAACTATCTTATTCGTTTCTTCGGTGGCATCATCGCCGACCTGATGGTGCAGTCGCCTGACTTTAAGTTGGGGGAATGGACTCAGAAGGAAACGGAACTGGAGGATGGTACCATCATCAAGGAGGATCACAATGACGGTACAGGCTTCTCGATATGGAAGAATGTCGTGGATGCCTGGAACATGGAAATCGACTATGCGACTGTCAGACACCTTCTGAGGGCGAAGGAACTCTATACGCAGACGGCCCACATCGGAGAGGTGACGAACCAGACTGTCTTCAAGGTTGGACTCCAGACACTCGGCAATATCCTTATCGGAAAGTATGCCGAGGGCGTGGAGGGTGGTATCATCACCCCAGAGGGACATGTAGAGATAGAGACGCTGATAACGAGGGGACTTGCCAAGCTGCAAGAGCTTTTCGTGGTGAATGACTCTACGTTTGGAGGTAGCCTTTCGAGCATCGACTTCATCAGTGATTTTCTTGGCGGTAAGGGGTGGTCGATCCAGAAGAAGACACGCATCAATGCCGCAGGCGTGGAAGAGGAATACTACGCACTGGAGATAGACAATGTGACCGTAAGGAATACGCTACGTGTCTATGAAATGGTGGTGTCGCAACTGAGGGGCGAGTTTGACAACTACGTCTTCGCCGCCATGATGGAGGTACACCATTACGACGCAAGCACCGGCAAGGTGTGGCTTGTGCCGCAGCGCAACCAGCGTGCGGTGTCCTTCAAGCAGGGCGACTATATCAAGGTGCAGCAGTATGTTCCTGGCAACGATGTCGTGAGTAGTGGCGATGGTTACATCACCAAAAGCTATGAGCTGATTGTAACGGAGGCTGGTACTGGTGGGCTGTATGACGAGAATGGTGAACGTCTGGATTGGGTGACGTTCAAGAATTTCGTTTCCGACATTGAGGGTGGTACGCCTGCAACGGTCATCGCTGAGAAAGATACCTTCGTACGTGTTGACAATGAGACGGACGATGAGCGCAAAGGTTTGATGCAGATCATCACCGTGGGCCCGAATACGCCGTATCAGGATGTCTATTACGGCATGAAGACGAATCCGAATGATGCCCTGAAAGTGCGCATCGGCAATCTCTCTGGACTGAGGACTGATCTTTTCGGATGGCTGGAGGCCTACGGTGCCTATCTGCCCAACCTATACGCCGTCGGCAAGATGTTCAACCGTCAGACTGGCGAGAGCTTCAACTCAAGTCTCGAGATTACGCGGGAACGTCTGAGAAGTGTTTACACGGAAACTACATATAATATCAGCGAGGAAGACAATTTCCTCACTAACGGATTTTTTGCCCGCGATATGGAGGCTTGGGAGAAATGCAGTGTCAGTGGCGGTGCTTCGCCTTCTGACCTGACACAGCAGGTGATCAACTCCGGCGATGGTACTCCACTGATGGTGAATGGTGCGGTGCTGGCCTATCAGAACCGCCTGACAGCGGAGGTGACTGAATATGCAGGCATGAAGGTGCTGCATCTTCTGGGCATGGGTATCTATCAGAACTTCTCTGACATCAAGGCAAACGGCACCCACAAGGAGAATGCTTCTGACAATGAGCAGAACGAGGGCTATACCAAGACTAAGGAGGTGGCAGACGGCCTTTACATGGGTGTGAGGATGATTGCCCTGTCGGCTGGTACGCTGAAAGTATCCTTCGTGCAGTCAAACGGCAGCGTCATTGCCGAGTGGAGCGAGACCTTGAACGCATCGAGGGAATGGCAACTGGTACAGGCAAAGGACTCTGATGCTCAGCCTTGGGCCTATACAGGAAAGCAGGGGCGCATGATCGTGTCGTACACGGGTGAGTGCTATATCCGCTTCGTTGCTCTTCGTACTGACCCCATCGTCAACAGCCGTGAGACCTACGAGACTCTGTTTGAGCAGACTGCCCGCAGGATTACTTTGCAGGCTGCAAAGCAGACAGCGGACTTGAACAAGGCCGTAGCCGAGATAGAGATAGAGTTTGACCATGTTCGCCAGACCGTTACCAACAACAAGGATGCTGCCGACAGAGCATTCAATACACTCAAGGCTGACCTTGACGCTGAGATCGCTGACCGCGAGGACTTGGAAGATACGTTCTACGGAACTTGGGTATATCAGAACGACCATCTGTTAAGCCTGATGGCTGCTCAGTTCAATGCCGATGGAACTATCAAGGGGTATTCGGACTTGAAGATTCAGGTGGGTCAGATTTCAACAACCGTTACCAACAACAAGACGGCTGCTGATGCCGCGTTTAAGACACTGACTGACAACCTAAACGCAGAAGTCAGAGACCGTCAGGCTCTTGAAAATGCCTACGAGGCTACTTGGGTATATCAGAACGACCATCTGTTAAGCCTGATGGCTGCTCAGTTCAATGCCGATGGAACTATCAAGGGGTATTCGGCTCTGACTACGAAAGTGGACGGAATCGAGGGTACTGTTACGTCGAACAAGACTGCAGCAGACAATGCTTTCGCCAACGTGAACAGGCAGCTCGGAAGCCTTGAGGACTATATCGAGGATGTTGACGAGGAGCAGGAGGCATCAGCAACATGGATCCAGCAGAACAAGAACAAGTGGAGTGCCGTCGCAGCCTCATTTGACAACAATGGCTACGTCACAGCTGCAGGCAAGGTGGGCGTGTACGTGGCCAACCAGCTATCCTACTTCGAGGTTGATGCCGACAAGATCAACTTCAATGTGGGCTTTGAGTGGAATGTCTATAATGGTGATGATTTGATTTTCAAACTTGACAACAATGGTAATCTGTTTGTATCAGGTAGCATTGATACGAAGTTGAGTTATAACAATATTAAGTTCTTGTCAGAAAGCTACACCATCAATCTTAGCAGAGACCATTATAACATCTATTGTCTAAGCGGTGGCAGTATAGATAATACGCAAGAGATAACACTTCCAAGTGCTCGTTCTTGTGTTAGTCTTGAACTTACATTCTTTTGTGAATTTAGGGCACACACGAGATCGTGGACTAACCCAGTCTTAAAAGGTGATTTTTATATTCCTACATCGTCAAGCTACGGCAATACGGGTACGGAAATGACGGTAGAAACATTTAAGGTTTATAGACTACTTTCAGTCGGTAATTTTTGGGCAATATTATGATGAAGAAGATATATAGCAAACACATTCCCAGAAAGGGATTTACGGCAATGACGATATGGCCGTATATCATCGTGCGCTATGACAGGAAAGATAAATTCACTGCTAAGATTGAGCGCCACGAGACCACCCACGCTTTGCAGCAGAAAGAAATGCTGCTGGTGTTCTTCTTTATCCTGTACGGACTTGAATGGGTTCTGAAACTTCCATTCTGCAAGTTCGATACGGAAAGAGCGTATATGAGCATCAGTTTCGAGCAGGAGGCATACGAGCATCAGCAGGAAGTCTATTACAACGAAGTACGCAGGCACTATGCCTGGGCAAAATATGTATTCACTTTAACACCGAAAGAGCAATGAAAGTAGATTTTTCAAAAATTGTCGTAAAGGGCATCGACGGTAAGCCTTATGAGGTGGTAGACAAGGCAGGGGTGAAAGTTCCCTATGACTTTGCCAAAGCACTCGGAAACGGCCTTTTCTATTGCGGCAAGGACCTTCATATCTCCGAGCTGGGACAGAAGATCTATCACCACGAAGAAGTGGAGCTGACGGATGAAGACCTGAAAATCATTCGGAAGTTCATCAACACAGGCTTTGCCCCCTTTATCCTGCTGAGTGCGAATCCGCAACTTGAGGAAATGATCAAATAAGTTTAACTATCTAAAAATTTTGGGTTATGAAAGAAATTGATTTGCCTTTAAAGAACAAGAGAGTGAATGAGGACTTTGGTCCCATCGAACTCAGTGAGAACGTGAAGATCGAGGGTAATTATGACATCGGCAACGATAAGTACGCCGTTGAAGGTGAAGTCACTCGTAACGAGAAAAAGCTCGGACGCTTTACGTACAACGATAACGAGAAGCGGATTTTCGTGAACATCAACACCGAAGATCTCAAGCGCAACACACGTATAGAGATTATATCTGCTATTACGTCCATCGTAACAAAGATTGTGCCCGTAGAGGCTGAGTAGGTCCTAAGCATGAGCGACTATGGCAGAAATGGATAACACGACATCAGGCATCGTCTGGCAATGGCTTGCAGAGCATAAGCAAGATGTGTTGGATTACTTTGCGTCTATCATGCGCGAGGCTTCCGACATTCAGCTTGTGAACTTCGACATTGACCGGCACATGGGCCTGCTTACTACCTACATCTATCAGGGTGTAAGGAGGGTGGATAATGTGAAGCCTGCATCGCTCGTAGAAGGTCTGACAAAGCTGAATGAAGATCTTCGCATCCGTTGTGAGAACGCTGCCGCAGAAGCAGAGCGTCAAGGCTCGTATGCCAAGATGCAGGGTGACAGGGTTGACGAATGTATCACCGGCTATAATCAGCTCTACCAGAGGGTGAAGTCGCAGGGTGACACAGCCGAGCAGCAGGGCGCAAACGCCCAGAGCATCTACGATACCGTCAGAAACTGGTATAGCCCATTCAAGACGGGTGCCGAGAGCTGGCTTTCCGACACAAAGGCCGATTGGGATGACTGGAACGGATCGACCAGAGACGCATGGGATAGCTGGTACGATGCGCGTCTAAAACAATGGCGCGACTGGTTTACCGACGGCGTGGTTCCTGACTGGAATGACTTCTGGGCATCTGTGCAGCAGGACTGGCACAACTGGACCGAAGCCGAACTTGCACGTCAGGAGGCCGAGCTTGAGCGCATCGACAATGAGCTTGCGAGGATGGCCGCTGAGAGAATCCGTGAAGCCTCCGAGCAGGAACGTCAGCGTCAGGAGGGTATTCGTCAGCGTAACGAGTCTGTACGTGAGCAACAAGAGGCTGAGCGAGAGCTTGCAGAGGATAAGCGTCAGCAGACCTTTGAAGAGAATGAGGCTCAACGCCAGCAGGACTTCGAGGATGCTGAATCAGAGCGTATGCAGGTGATGACGCTGACAGAGGCTTTCGTTGACCTCGAAGACATGTGCCTTACTTTCGTTCAGCCAGAATCCGACACGACGGATTACAGTCTTGATGACAATGAGCTTTGTATAGAAATCGAATACGAAGACGATGAAGAGTAACCTCAAAAAGCAAAGAATATGATTAAGAAAAAGAAAAAGAAACTCGGCCCCGTCGCCATCAAGCCTTGCGGTGCATGGGATAACAGCAAGAAGTTTCCCTTGCTTGGCGAGGTCCTTCACAAACACGACAGCTGGATCTCTGCCATTCCTGACAATATCGGACATGAGCCAAGCGACGACTCTCCCTATTGGGCACGCAGTACCGAAGGCGGCGAATATGCCCACAGCGCAGGCGAAGCCGCTGAGTTGCAGGGTGACATCGCAGAGGCAAAGGGCAACATGGCTCAGAGCCAAGGCAATACCGCAGAGAGCAAGGGCAATGTCGCAGAAGGTCAAGGCCAGTATGCAGAAGAGCAGGGAAACCGCTGTAAGACGATGGCAGATCATCGTGACAAACTCGGTGCAGACGGTTATATCTACACCTATGACCCTGAGAACGATAAAGCAGATGCAGACGGTTACGTAAAGACCGACCAGTACATCAATGCCACTCTCGATATTTCAAAGCTGACACCTCAGCAGCAGGAGGAGCTTATGGATAAGTTCGTCTTGGACTATGCTACTGAGGAAGAATGTCGTGGAATCGTAACCAACTATAACGCGTAGGATTATGGAAGAATTGAATCATCTTGAAATTGACGTGTGTGGAAAGAAGTACACCTTCAACGGAGGTGGCGGCTCTGGTTCACAGCCTGCTCCCGACAGCGTAGGTACGGAAGAGATCAGGGACGGCAGTGTCGGAATGGTTGACCTCGATGAAGAAGTCAAGACAGAGCTTGGCGGCAACCTCACCGAACAGGAGATTGAAGGCATCTTCTACCCAGACACAGAGCCAGAGGATGAAGAGCCTTAAAACAGGACAGAACAGGGCGCAAGCCCGACTGTATAAATCATTTTATCATTAACAATCAAATTTCAAAGCATTATGGCTAAGAAGAAGTTATCAAAGGATGAGCTTTTGCTCAAGAAGCTTGGCATTATCGCCAAGAAGTACACAGACGATCAGCTGGACGCATCCAAGTTGCACCAGTATGAGAAGGCCACTCCCAACGAGGGCTACCTCAAGACCATCATCCTCTCCACCGCAAAGTCTCAGGCAGAGGTGACGGCTCAGAACACCGTCGCAGAGATCGACATTCCGAAGGAGTTCCTGCTCAAGAGCAAGAAGCTTCTGGTCGTGGAGGCCGGCACAGGTGCCAACGAGGGTAAGTGGATGGTTGTCAAGGAAGACGGCGTGGCCGTTGCAGAGCCTTACGAGGCCCCTGCCCAGATCACATCTGCAGGCGCATACCTCGACCTGATCGTGAACACAATGGAGGATGACGAGACACCTCGCCACACCATCGTTGACCTGTCGATGTTCATCGACATCTACACACCAGGCAACGGTATCGACATCACCAACCATGAGGTTAGCGTGAAACTCGCCTCTGTGTCTGGCCTTGAGTTCGACGAGAACGGTTTCATCCGTATCAAGATCGACACTACCAACGCCAACGGCCTTGCCATCACAGCCGACGGCATCAAGTTGGCTCTGGCTCAGGCTTCCACCAACGGCGTAGGCGGTTCAGCAGGTGCCATGAGCGCACAGGACAAGGAGAACTTGGACCGT
>Ga0247611_10003094_pt1 | contig 25287 bp, 22 predicted proteins | sample 177DNAGHGhighgp2_FD_192422 | JGI IMG/M metagenome (GOLD analysis project Ga0247611, IMG submission 192422) | Sheep rumen microbial communities from Palmerston North, Manawatu-Wanganui, New Zealand - 1770 DNA GHGhigh gp2 | ecosystem: Host-associated > Mammals > Digestive system > Stomach > Rumen... | reverse complement strand
AAGATGATTTTATTGAGGCTTTTCTGGCGGGTTTCCATGCCGAAAGCGACGAAGATATTCGCAATTGGCGGCAAGGTAGGACCGAGGACCTCCAACCGCTCAAACTCAATCTGAAGGCCACTACCGACTGGCAGCAGGGCTACCGCGATGCCGAGTTTGTGGTCATTGCAGCACCGACCAACTACGACAGTGTGAAGAATTTCTTTGACACCTCAGCCGTGGAGGATGTGATACAGAAGGTGCTGCAGGTGAACCATACAGCCACCATGGTCATCAAAAGTACCATCCCGGTGGGATACACTGAGAATGTCCGTGAAAAGTTCCACACGGACAATATTATCTTCGCCCCCGAGTTTCTTCGCGAAAGCAAGGCCCTGTTTGACAATCTTTACCCAAGCCGCATCATTGTGGGTTACCACCAAGGCGACAAGCGTTTGGAAGAACGGGCACATGTCTTTGCCGAGCTGATTCATCAAGGGGCCATTGCTCCGTCGCACGATTCTTCGCTGAAGGGGTACGACCAAATTCCCATCCTTTATATGGGTTCTACCGAGGCTGAAGCAGTGAAGCTCTTTGCCAACACCTATTTGGCTCTGAGGGTCAGCTATTTCAACGAGCTGGACACTTATGCCGAACTCAAGGGACTGGACACCCATCAGATTATCGACGGTGTCTGCCTCGACCCCCGCATCGGTACACATTATAATAATCCCTCCTTCGGCTACGGTGGCTATTGTCTGCCCAAGGATACGAAACAGCTTTTGGCCAACTATGCAGACGTGCCGCAGGAACTGGTCCGCGCCATTGTGGAGAGCAACAAGACCCGCAAAGATTTCATTGCCGACCAGGTGCTTCGCAAGGCGGGCTACTATACATATTATCACGACAATAACAACTGGGACCAAGCACAGGAACACGAGTGTGTGATAGGGGTCTTTCGTCTCACCATGAAGAGCAATAGCGACAATTTTCGCCAGAGCAGCATTCAGGGGGTGATGAAGCGCGTGAAGGCCAAGGGAGCCAAAGTGATTATCTACGAGCCCACCTTGCCCGACGGAAGCACTTTCTTCGGCAGCGTGGTGGTGAACGATTTGGCAAAGTTCAAGCAGGACGCTGAGGCCATTATCGCCAATCGCTATGACTCGGTGTTGGACGACGTGAAAGACAAAGTATACACCCGCGACATATTCAAGCGTGATTAGCTTAATGTATTGTGCTGCATGACAACAAATGCTATTCACCTTCCCGGTTTGAATGGATTGAGAGCCCTTGCTGCACTGACAGTATTGTGGGGCCATGTCTTTCAGCGTGATTTTGGGAATTGGGGGATTGAAGGTTATTCCCTTCCCCTGTTGAGGTTTGACGGCGTAACGCTCTTCTTTGTCATTAGTGGTTTTCTGATTACTTTTCTGCTCCTAAATGAACATGAGCGTTCGAGAACCATCAGCGTTCCCAAATTTTATATGCGCCGAGTGTTGCGCATATGGCCGTTATATTACGTCTACATGGCCATAGCGTTGACTGTTACGCATAGTTGGGGTAATCCAAATGTCTGGTATTACTGTTTTTTCGGGGCCAATATTCCTTTTGCATTCTCTATAGGGGTGGCACTTTTGCCGATAGTGCATTACTGGAGCATCGGCGTTGAGGAACAATTTTATCTTTTATGGCCATGGCTGGTCAAGTCAATCAAGAAAAAAGAAAACATAGATCAAAATAAATCGAAGTTCCGCAATTATATAAAGCACAATAGTTTGTTGTGCTGGTCACTGGCTATCTGCATTATTTGGATTTTTGCAAAGTTACTGGTTCTAATCATATGGGGCAAATGTGGTGCATATAGGTTCTTTGCAGTGACCCGATTTGATTGTTTGATGATAGGTGCCATTGGTGCGATTCTGTATTATCAAAAGAAGCTTTGGTTTCTGAAGGTTGCTTGCAATAAGTGGGTTGGTACTATCGCCATTTTGCTACTGGTCTTTTCTCGGTGGACTATCTATCTCCCGGCCCCGTTTCGACTCCAGATTTTTGCAATCGTTTCTCTTTTTGCAATTACAGGTCAGCTGTCACCAAATAAACCATTGATAAATTTAGAAAACCGTCTGTTTGATTCTGTTGGAAAGATTTCTTACGGCATTTATATCATCCATCCATTGCTAATCTTCCTCTTGTCTAAACTATGGGTATCGCTCAGTCTTCCTTTGGACGAGCCGGTCCAAGTGGTTATTATTTATGTGGGGATTACGTTTATTACCTATTGGGTGGCGTGGCTTTCCTATCACTTTTTCGAGAAGCCTTTCTTGAAATTGAAAAATCAATATGCAGTGGTGCAGAGTCAAAGTTCGTTATGATTGAATAAATCTGGTTATGAGTCAGGTAGTGTCACAAGCTAAACCATTGTCCTGGTATATCTTTCGCTGTGCCCCCGGCAAGGAAATGACTCTTCAGCAGGCCATCCAAGTCCGCCATGGGGTGGAGTGTTTCCTGCCATTGGAAAAAGTCCGCCAGCGTGACCGACATGGGCGTTTTGTTTGGGTTCAGCGATGTGTGCTATCTAGTTATCTATTCGTCCACGCCGAGAGAGATACATTCATCCAGATTCCGAAAGGTTTCTCTAATTTACGTCCGATGAACCAAATGAAAGAAGGACTTTGGGAGCCTGTGATAGTGCCTGACGTGGATATGGCCAGTTTTATCCGTGTGTCGGGTTCACTGGACCAGAAAGCCACATATCTCGACCCTGGCAAGCTCAACTTCAAGAAAGGTGACCGTGTCCGTGTCATAGGAGGCTCGCTGTTGGGAGTGGAAGGCACTTTTATGCAAATTGGAGGCAAACACGAGAAACGCGTAGTCATCCAACTCGAAGGCCTCATCGCCGTCGCCACCGCTGCCATCCCCGCCGCCCTGGTGGAAAAAATAAGATAATAGAAATAATGGGTGCAAAAGTCAGCTTTATTGTAGCAGTCTACAATATAGGAGGATTCATAGAGCGATGTGCGCGTAGTTTATTTGAGCAGTCGTTAGAGGATATAGAGATCGTGTTCGTTAACGATGCCTCAACAGATGGCAGCGAAGCCATCATCCATCGAGTATTGGAAGAGTACCCGAAGAGAAAGAAGCAGGTGCGTTTCGTTGAGCATCATGTAAATCAAGGAATTAGAGAGACTAGAAAGGATGGTTTCTATTCTGCGACAGGTGAATATGTCAACTTCATAGACGGGGACGATTATGTGGAACCTCTAATGGCCGAACTAATGTATAGCAAGGCTGTAGAGACAGGGGCTGATTTGGTTGTTTGCGACTTTGTGAGGCATTATTTAAAAGGTAGTAGGGTTTGCACTCAGGTTCCTAATGGAGTTATTGAAGATGGAGAGAATGTAAGAGACGATATGATTAATAGGAGGGTGGCTGGTACTATATGGTGTAAACTAATACATCGAACACTTTTTTTGGATAATGACATTGTTTGGCCTGCAAACGAGAGTCATGAAGATATGGTGTTGAGTACTGTGGCTGCATTTTACGCCCACAAGATTGCATATGTACCAGTTGCGCTATATCATTATGTCTTCAATCCGAAGTCTATATCGAATATCTCTGATGCGGAAAGTGTGGCGAGAAAAATATGGTTGTATGTGCGCAACAACAAAGTCATTTTTGATTTTTTGAAAAGAGAAGGTGTGGATAAGAAATATGCAGAAGGAATATTGGCCAATAAGGTTTTGGCAAGGAATTTGATCCTCCCGTATACGAAAAAGCTAAAGTACCGTAAGTTGTGGCTGAAAACATACCCTGAAGTTAATAAGTTGCTTTTGTTAGGGAACAAGGAATACAGGTCGACATATAGGGAGAAACTTTGGTTTCTGGCTATTGGGTTGGGGCTATACCCAAAGATGAAACATAGGCTATTGTCCAAAAGATTCAAACCAGATAGAATGTGGTGTCAGATGAGTTAGTTGTTTGGTTCGATGTGAATATATTTATGTATTAATATTTTGATAATGAGCCCCAAGGTTAGTTATATAGTGATTGTTTATAATGGGGAAAGGTATGCTGAGAAATGTGCGCGTAGCTTATTTGAGCAGACGTTAGAAGACATAGAGATAGTATTTGTAAACGATGCCTCGACTGACAATTCTGAAGCTGTCATCCGCCGAACATTGGAGGAATATCCCCATAGGAAGAACCGAGTTCGATTTGTAGAACATGAGCAGAATATAGGAATTGCAGAAACTCGCAAAGATGGTTTTTATGCTGCGACAGGGGAGTTTGTCAACTTTATAGATGGAGATGATTACGTGGAGCCTCAGATGGCTGAGATGATGTATAACAAGGCTGTAGAGACGGGTGCAGATTTGGTAGTATGTGACTATTTGTGGGAGCATCAGACCAGAGGCCGTATTATTTCACAAGCTCCAAGAGGGGTAATCGGTAATGGTGAGAATGTACGAGACGACATGATTAACAGAAGGGTGACCTGCACTATATGGTGTAAAATGTTTCGCCGAGCACTATATTTGGATAATGACATCGTGTGGCCTGCAAATGTGAGTCATGAGGATATGGTGATGAGCGACATGGCTGCATATTACGCACGGAAGATTGCACATGTGCCAATTGCGTTTTACCATTATGTTCACAGGACAGATTCGTTATCGAATCTTGTAGAGCCAGAATTTGTGGCAAAGAAGTTGCAACTGTACAAGAATAATAACAAAATCATTACAGATTTTATGAAGAGAGAGGGGGTGGGGGAGAAATATGCGGAAGGACTATTGACAGATAAAGTATTGGCAAGGAATTTGATGCTCCCATATACATACGAGTTAAAGTACCGTAGAATGTGGCTTCAAACATACCCCGAGGTAAACAGGTTGCTGTTGTTTGGCAATAAGGAATACAGGTCTACATATAGGGAGAAGATTTGGTTTCTGGCTATTTGGTTGGGATTGTACCCCAAATTGAAGCGTGTTTTGCTGTCCAAAAGATTAAAGCCAAATAGAATGTGGCGCCAAATGACCAAGTGATAGTGGATATTCACATTTTTTGATATGGAAAAGATAGATTTCATTGTAACATGGGTTGATGGCAATGATCCTGCTTGGCAGAAAGAGAGGAACAAGTGGGAAGGGACAGATGGAAAAGAGTCGGATGCTGCCGATGGAAATACGGAGTGCCGTTATCGCGAAAATGGCTTACTAAGATATTGGTTTCGTGCTGTAGAGAAATTTGCACCTTGGGTGAATAGAATCCATTTTGTCACGTGTGGACAAAGGCCTGAATGGTTGAATGAGGACCACCCCAAATTGCATCTGGTGAATCATGCGGATTATATGCCCAAAGAGTACCTTCCGACATTTAACTCGAATGCAATTGAGCTAAATTTCCATAGAATTGAAGAACTGACGGAGCATTTTGTTTTGTTTAACGATGACATGTTCCTTTTAAGGCCATTAGAACCCACATTTTATTTTAGGGATGGACAACCTGTATTGAAAACTAGTTTACAGTACTATGGAAATGTAGGGTATAATAATTGGAGCAGGATTGTCTTTAATGACTATTGTTTAGTCAATCATAGTTTTAATATTCAAAGGTCTATCTGGGAAAATCGTAGGAAATGGTTTAACTTCAAGGAACTTGGCTACAGGAAGGCCAGAAGAAATTTGTTGTGCTATTTGGCTAATCGAACATTGCCAATTAGTACATATGGACATGTAGCACTCCCTCATTTAAAGTCTACTTTGGTGGAATTGTGGGAACACTATCCAGAGATAATGCATCATACTTCGATGTGCAAGTTCCGCACTGACGATCAGGTGAATCAATGGTTAATGTGTGCATGGAATCAGGCAAAAGGTAATTTCTACCCTGCTACTGTAGAAACTTTGGGGAGGGTTATACCTGTATGTCCTCAAAGATTAGATGACCTATGTGGTTTTATTGAAAGTAAGACAATACCGCAGATATGTGTCAATGATTCGCCTATGAATACGGATCCATATTACTGCCTGCAAGAGGTAGCAAATTCTTTCGGGACCATTTTACCTGAGAAATCGAATTTTGAGAAATAGTATTAGGGATGCCTTGAAAGACAAAGCATGGTTTATGAAAACAAAAGTAAGTTTCATAGTTGCGGTATATAATGTGGCGGAATATATAGAACAATGTGCCCGAAGCCTATTTGAGCAAACGATGGAGGAAATTGAGATAGTCTTTGTAAACGATGCTTCAACGGATGATAGTGAGGGAATAATACGTCGGACACTGGAAGAGTATCCTCACCGAAAAGGTCAGGTTAAGATTCTAGCGCATGAGAAAAATAGGGGGATTGTAGAAACTCGGAAAGATGGTCTTTTTGCTGCTATGGGGGATTATATTAACTTCATAGATGGTGATGACTACGTGGAACGTAGAATGGCTGAGTTGATGTACGGCAAGGCTGTTGAGACGGCTGCCGATATTGTGGTGTGTGACATATTTTGGCATGAACGAAATGAGATGAGAGTTGTCACATTGGCACCTAATGGGATCATAGGTGATGGAGAGAATGTAAGGGATGATACGCTCAATAGGAGAGTAATGCCAAATATATGGTGCAAATTGATTCGAAGGAAACTTTTTGAGGAGAATTGCATAGTTTGGCCAGCCGCTGCACATATTGAAGATATGGTTCTGAGTGTGCAAGCTGTATATTATGCTAAAAGAATTGCTCATGTGTCTGAACCTCTGTATTACTATCGGTTCAATCCTCATTCTATAACCAGTGTGAATAATCTGGAAAATTCTGAGAAGAAACTCCAGATGTTTGTACAGAATAACAAAGTGATATTTGACTTTTTAGATAATAAAGGTTTGACAGAGAAGTATTCACAGGGAATACTGATAAATAAGATTGGGGCAAGGAATCATATAATCCATTTCACCTCCCAAAGGAAGTATCTGAAATTATGGCTTAGTACTTATCCTGAGTTAAATAGATTGCTAGTGTTTGGGGATAAGAACCATAAGTCAACTTATAGGGAGAAGATTTGGTTTTTCGTTATCTGTATGGGGCTGTACCCTAGATTGGAGCATCGGTTGAAGAGCAGACGTTTTAAACCGAATGCTATTTGGTTAAGAGGCACGTATAATAGATAATAAGTAAATGGGCATAAAAGTAAGTTTCATAGTTGCGGTATATAATGACTCGAAATACATAGAGCAATGTGCTCGAAGTTTGTTGGATCAGACGTTGGAAGATATTGAGGTTGTCTTTGTGAATGATTGTTCGCCGGATAATAGTGAGGAGATAATACGTCGTACACTGGAGGAGTATCCTCATCGAAAAGAGCGGGTCAAGATTTTGACACATGAGAAGAATGAACAAATCATGGGGACCCGCAAAGATGGATTATTTGCTTCGGCAGGGGAGTATGTCCACTTTATTGACGGAGATGACTATGTGGAGCCCCAGATGGCGGAATTAATGTATGGCAAGGCAGTTGAAACGAATGCAGATGTCGTAGTTTGCGACATATATTGGTATAAACAAAATGGTGTTAGGATTGTAACGTTAGCACCAAATGGCATTGTGGGAAATGGGGAGAATGTGCGTGACGATACGATTAATAGAAATGTAATGCCAAACAATTGTTGCAAGCTGATACGTAGAAGTCTCTTTGTCGATCATTGCATTGAGTGGCCTGTAGCTGCCTATGCAGAAGATGTTGTGATTAGTTATCAGATTGTCTATTATGCACGGAGAATTGCGAGTGTCCCCGTTCCATTGTATCACTACAGGTTGAACCCAAATTCCATATCTAATAATAACAGCCCAGAGCGTTCAGAAAAGAAGCAGCAGATGTTCGTTCAAAATAACAATGTGTTGTTTGGCTTTTTGGAAAGGGAAGGTGTGTCAGAGAAATATGCGGATGGCATATTGTCCATGAAGGTGAGGGCAAAGAATGAGGTGCTTTCCTATACGAATCAAAGGAAAAGTTTGAGACTATGGCTTCGTACTTATCCTGAAGTGAATAAGGTACTGATGTTTGGTGATAAAAGCCACAAATCTTCATATAGGGAGAAAATTTGGCTGCTGGCAATCTGTATGGGAATGTATCCAAGACTTAAACGAAGGTTGTTGAGTAAAAGGTTCAAACCGGACAAAAAATGGCAGAGAGGCATTTAATCGAAGAAACAACAGAAAAAGATGAACTGATATGGGCATAAAAGTCTCTTTTGCAGTTGCTATCTATAATGTGGCAGCCTATATTGAGGAGTGTGTACGGAGTCTTTATGAGCAGACGCTAGATGAGGTAGAGATACTCCTTGTTGATGATTGCACACCTGACAATAGTATTGATATAGCACTACAAGTTCTGGCTGATTACCCTAATCGTAAGGCTCATGTGAAAGTAATCAGGCATGAACAGAATCAAGGACTATCAAATACGAGGCGTGATGGCATCTTGTCAGCCACCGGTGAGTATGTTATAGTCATTGACGGAGATGATTATGTGGACAGAAGGATGGCAGAACTCATGTACGCCAAAGCTATTGAGGTTGACGCTGATATGGTGATAGCGGATTTCTACCGGGTGTACGAGAAAGGAATGACAAGGGATACCCTTTTGCCAGACGGGGTGATAGGTGATGGGGAAAATGTTAAAAGGGATTTTATCAATCGACGCGTTCCTCCTTTCCATGTGGTAAAAATGATAAAAAGGAGTCTGTACGACATGAATGGGGTAGTGTGGCCAGAGGCAAATTTGGGTGAAGATACCGTTTATGATGTGGTTACGGCATACTATTCTAAAACAATCGCCTATGTGGCTGAACCATTATATTATTATCGCTACAATACGTCTTCTATCAGTAATGGGATAAAGTCAGAAGAGAAATGTATGAGGAATTACAATGATTTTAAGCGTAACTTCACTGTAGCATGGGATTTTTTGAAACGAGAGGGTGTGAGTGAAAAATATAAAAGAGGTGCTATAATAAATAAGCTACGTACCAAGAACCGCTTATTGGATGTGACCAACAAATGGAAGTATCGGAAATTGTGGTGGTCCACCTATTCGGAAATAAATAAGGTGATACTTTTCGGAAATGATTGCTACAAAACGTCATATAAGGAATGGGTCTGGGTGGTGTTTATCATGCTTGGACTGTATCCACGATTCAGAAAACGGCTGAGGTCTAGAAGATTTCTCCCATCTGTCGAATGGATATAGTTTTTTGTAGGGAAGGAGAAGTGTACCTGATTGGAAGGATTGGAAATAGCTTGACAAACTATTGTAAATACCATATTGAAGACTTTTTGCTCTGTTTTGGTAGTATAGACAACATTCAGTAGGTTTTTTGAATTGTCATTAGAAAAAGTAAAGGCTCTAGTTTCGTATTTGACTGATTTTTCAACAGCCTCGGAGAGGCTGAATCTTAATAACCCCACACAAGGAACGCAGTGTGGGGTCAACAAAGTCCCTACAAATCAGCATGTCGAAGACACGCGACATTGAGCCTATATGCAAAACATCAGTCATACTTTATACTAGAGAGAAGGTAAACATCGTCAAAAAACCGTTTCTCATATAATTCGCTCTACCATGTTGCATCTTTAAAGTTATGTTTTATGAAAACACGTATTATAAAGATAAAAGGACCATTTAAGCAGAGTAAGCTTGGGAGGACGTTGGTTATTTTAAAAAATTGGCAAAGGCTTGTGGGTGGAGAATCATATTATCCTAACGATGAGCATAAAACAAAAGGAAGAATACTATTAGACCAACTGTATTTCTTATGGAAATATGGCTGTGACGAGCCTTTTTATTTTCTCTATGGTTTCGACAGAAAGAAGATGAATAGAGAAAGAATAGCCAATGAGTATTTGTTACCGTACTCTTCATTCCAAAAGAAAGTGAAGGAATTGAATCATCATAATCCGAAGTATAAATGGGATAGTTTTATCATTACATGGGATAAGTTCCTTACTGGCACTTTGCTTGAAAGTTTTGATATTCCTACACCTCATATTTATTGTTATATTAAGGATGGGCAGATTCATTACATGGATCCTCAGTTTAATACGCACGAAGGAGTTGGGGCTTATCAACAGTTGGCCGGTTTGTTATCGGGTAATATGAGCCTGTTCTGTAAACCATCATGTGGAGCATTGGGGAATGATGTTTTTTCATTGGACGTAAGGAACAATTGTATTTATATAAATGATGAAATATGTGAGATAGATGACGTGATTGACAGATTGTTGTCGGATGATTACATTATTCAGGAAAAAGTATATCAGCATTCCTTGATGAATAAGCTAAATGATTCATCCGTCAACACTATCCGGATACAAACTGTAATGAGAAAGGATGGGAGTGTACTTGCGTTCGGAGCCGGTTTGAGAATTGGAAGAAGAGGGAGCAGTGTTGACAATTGGTCTAAGGGTGGTATTTTTGTCGGAATAGATATGGAACAGGGAAGACTGATGGAAAAAGGATTCCTAAAGCCTCAATATGGGACAGTATTATTGCAGCATCCAGACACATTAGTGACTTTTAAAAATTTTGAGATTCCCTATTTCAAAGAGGTTGTACAACTGGTGACACGATCTCATAAAAAAATGTACTGGTGCCATTCGCTCGGATGGGATGTTGCGATTACGGATAATGGCCCTGTCATTATTGAGGCTAATTCGATGTGGGAGGTGTCTTTGATTCAAGCCGCGCATGGCGGACTAAAGGAAAAGATTGGAGGTTTCTTTTTAAATGAGGATTGAATCGTATTTGTCTGTGTGAAATGGGAGAAAAACAGATAGATAGGTCTTAATTTGTAACCAAGAATCCATGAAAATCACCGTTATTGGATGTGACCAACAAATGGAAGTATCGGAAATTGTGGTGGTCCACATACCCAGAAATCAATAGAGTGATTCTTTTCGGGAATGAATGCTACAGACCGTCGTATAGAGAATGGGTCTGGGTGGTGTTTATCATGCTAGGATTGTATCCTCGCTACGCTAAACGTTTGAGAACAAAGCGTTTCCTTCCTTCATGTGAATGGATCTAGTTGCAGCTGTATATTTTTCTTTGACTATTAATTGATAGGTATCACTTCGGATAATGTCAAAACCGATAAATAAAAACTTTTTTCCATATATTTCGTTCAATGTATGAAGTTTGCTTTAATTAGAGAGACAAAATTGCCAGAAGATAATCGGGTTGCTCTTACTCCAAAGCAGTTGTCACAGCTTCAAACTGAATATCCTCATCATACATTCAAGGTTCAGTCGAGTAGTATTAGGGCCTTCACGGATGATGAATATCGGAGAGAAGGAATTAGTGTAGTGGATGATGTATCAGATTGCGATGTGCTATTCGGAATTAAAGAAGCCCGAATAGACACGTTGATACCCAATAAGCATTATTTTTTCTTTGGACATATCGCCAAATTGCAGGAGTATAACCGTCCCTTGCTTCAGGCTATGATTCAAAAGAGAATAACTTTCTCGGATTATGAATATTTAGTTGATAGTAGTAACCAAAGAGTTTGTGCCTTTGGATGGTGGGCAGGAGTCGTAGGTGTCTATTATACTTTAAGGGGATATGGACTTAAGTATGGTCTGTATGATTTGCCCAAGCCTGACCGTTTCTTTTCTTTGGAGCAATTGTTTGGGTTGCTCCAAAAAGTAAAACTCCCACCGAGAAAGATTTTGGTTACAGGAACTGGACGGGTGTCGCATGGAGTACAATATGCTCTGGAGAAGATCGGGGCAGTAAGGCTGTCAGCGGATGATTATCTAAATGAAAGAGATGTACCAAGTCTGTCGTTTGTGGTTACGCCGTTATTGGACATGGTAAAACAGAAGGATGGGTATCCTTTTGATAGACAGGAATTCAGACTGCATCCAGAGGATTATGAAAGCGATTTCATGCGATGGGCTAAGAAGACAGATGTCTTGATTTCCGCTCATTTTTGGGGTCCAAGGGAACCAATATATCTTACTGCTGAGGGTCTTCGTAATGAAGGAATGCGAATAAGCATGATTGGTGATATCACATGCGACATAAAAGGAAGTATAATGTCTACAGTCAGACCTTCCACCCATGAGGATCCCTATTACGACTACAATCCTATCACAGAACAAGAAGAACCGGCTTTTTCTTCAGACAAGAATATCACAGTGATGGCAGTAGACACCTGCCCCAATGCTTTGGCAATGGACACGAGTGCATATTTTGGCGAGATGCTGCAAAAACATGTGCTGGCATCTCTGTTAACTGATACATATTCCGAGATTATTGATAGAGCAACGATTGTGAGGAATGGTAGCCTCACAGAAAGATACTCCTATATGAAGCCTTTTTCCGAAGGGAATAATACCAATTACAATATTATCACATGAAACCAAAAGAGCGTATTAAAACAATTTGCAAACTGCCCCATAAGTTCTCCATCCATATAAAAAAGAAGTTTTATTCTTATTTGAGTTGGAAATATCAGGAATTTGCCCGAAAATTAAGCCTTGAGGCTAATGAGAAAGACTCTAAGAGTGCCCTGATGAAGGTGAAACATAAAAGGAATCTGACTCCGCAACAGAAGTTAGAGATAACAGATTTCTATAAGAACCTCACCGGGCAAAAGGTCTCATTGTCTGACCATGAGTATTTCTATTCCAGAACGGGTGTATATGCAAAAGATTATATGCCTAGAGGTTTGTATGAAACCGAAATTCTAGGACGTGCAAATAGACTGGATTGCTATAATTCATATAGTGATAAGAATCTTAATGAGATGTTGCTGCCTGGGATAAAGCATCCCCATTCTTACCTAAAGAATATAAATGGCTATTATTATTTTGAGGGGCGTCCGGTCAGTATGGAAGATGCGGCTTTTTTATGTCAGAACCTACAAGATGTTATAGTCAAACCATCAAAAGGTCTTGAGGGCAGGGGAGTGAGAAAGGTATCATTCAAAAATGGAAAATCTATCCCAGGGGGGCATACATTAATGGACCTTTTTGCTTTATATCAGAGGGATTTCTTAATACAAGAGTCTGTAAAGCAACACCCTCAGATTAGTGCCTTGAACCCAACATCTGTCAATACGCTGCGAATTATGACCTATCGTTCAGGTATGGAGGTGATGGTCGTTTATTCAGCTGTTCGAATTGGAAGACGAGACCAGGTGATAGACAATCAGAAATCGGGTGGAATGAGTACGGTTATTAACCCCGATGGTACTTTAGGCAAGTATGCTTTTGGCAAAGCTGGGGACGACATGATAGAAAAGACAGACACTGGAGTGGTTCTTGAAGGATATCAATTGCCCTGTTTCGACCGAGCCATAGAGACGGTCAAGAATCTACATTATTCTCTACCTTTGTTTGATATAGTAGGATGGGATATTTCCATCGATGAAGAAGGAGAGCCTGTGTTGATAGAGTGGAATGGCCGCCCAGACCCTAGCCAAACGGCCTGTGGTACGGGATTGGGCAATCTTACGGAACGTATCATTAAAGAGGTATGGCCCCGTGAGAATACAAAGTTCTATGGTCCTCCTTCATTTTATTATAAAACCAGAAAGCATTAAATAGGTTTAGATGCATATGGCAAATGTTAGGTGTCTTACGTGGTAACTGCAGCTGAAACAAATATCCTTTCAATGAAGATTCTATTTTGTGGAGACCTGATGCCCGGTGGTGTGCTACCTTATCAAGGCCAGTATATTGATCAGCACTTACTCACATTTTTGAAGTCATATGATTGCCGAATTGGTACTCTGGAATGTGCAGTCGGTACATCCGATATGCCATTTGACGAGGTTAAAATGAAAGGCCGCCAAAATATTATTTATGCCCGAGAGGATGATTTTTTCAGGGTGAAAGAAATGGGATTTGATGTGGTTTCTCTTGCCAATAATCATGTGTTGGATCTCAGTGAGGAGGGGCTGATGAATACTATCAGATTACTGAATGATAATGGGATAAAGTATTGTGGGGCAGGTTTAGATATTGAGGAGGCATCTCGTCCAGCATTGATAGAGAAAGACGGTTTGTCGGTAGCAGTATTGGCTTATTGCATGTATGGAAACAAATATTTGGGACATGTGAAGTTGGCAGGGAAAAATGAGCCAGGTGTGAATCCATTAGATGTCGACAAGGTCGTTAGGGATGTCAGCGAGGCAAAGAAAAAATATGACAAGGTGATAGTGATGCCGCATTGGGGACGGGAATACAGGTACGATCCCATGCCTGAGTGTCTAGCTATCGCTAAACAAATCGTTCAAGCGGGTGCCGATGCAATTCTAGGAAGTCATCCTCATCAGATACAACCTTTAGTAAAATATCGTGGTAAGCCCATTTGCTACAGTATGGGAAATTTCCTCTTTCCGGATTTCTACATGCGCCCGCCTCGCCCTATGTGGTATCCGGCCAGAGATGAGAATACGTATAGTGTTAAGAAGGTGGTTGGCTATCCCTTTCCAATCGAAGAGCCAATGCTTCAGGTTTGGAATCCGTTGTCAAGATACGGCTGTGTTGTTTCGATGGAACTAAATGGCAAGGATGTGGACACTAAGGATTATTATGTACATTTATCCGATGATAATGTATTGTCACTGAGTGAGCTGCCGGCTGATATGCAAAACAGGCTTTTCAAGAATAGTTTGATGGCCAAGTACACGACTTTTCGTTTTATGAGCAGAATGAAAAAACGTTTGCTTGGGTAGAATGAATCGTATACCTAAGTTCACTATAGATTTATTGTTGGACGTTGAGCGGGTAAAATATGAATAAAAAATGGAATCTTTGAACCTCCTTCATGCTGCATTTATGCAATCCTCAGATATTGACATTTCTGGCAAATCAATCTTAGTCACAGGGGCCGCTGGTTTTATTGGTGCCTATTTGGTGAAGCGTCTTTTGCATGATTACAAAGATGTAAAAGTGGTAGGCTACGATAATATCAACGATTATTATGATGTGAAACTGAAATATTACCGCTTGGCACATTTGGGAGTTGGAAAAGAACATATTGTTGAAGGTGAGGCAGTAAAGAGTGAGATAAATCAGGGATTTGAATTCGTCAAGGGGGATTTGGTTGATAGAGGTTTGGTTGCTCAGCTGTTTGAGAAATATCAATTCGATATTGTCGTCAATCTGGCTGCGCAAGCCGGAGTACGTTATTCTATTGATAACCCCGATGCATATATAGACAGTAACATTATTGGTTTCTATAATATCCTAGAGGCATGCCGACATAATTCGGTTCAACATTTGATATATGCCTCCTCGTCAAGTGTGTATGGAGGCAATTCCAAGGTTCCGTTCAGTACCAATGACAATGTAGACCACCCAGTGAGCCTCTATGCTGCCACAAAGAAAAGTAACGAACTGTTTGCCCACTGCTACAGCAAGCTCTTTAATATACCTACTACGGGATTGAGGTTCTTTACAGTATACGGTCCAGCTGGTAGGCCAGACATGGCATACTTTGGTTTTACTAATCAATTGCGAAGAGGCGAAACCATCAAAATCTATAATTACGGTAACTGCCGCCGGGACTTCACTTATATTGACGACATAGTGGAAGGCCTAGTTCGGGTAATGAAACATCCACCCCTGCGAAAGACAGGTGATGATGGTTTACCCCTTCCGCCTTACAAAATATATAATATTGGAGGTGGACACCCCGAGAACCTCTTAGACTTTGTAATCATCCTTCAGGAGGAATTGCTGCTAGCAGGTGTGTTGCCGCAAGATTACGATTTCGATAGGCACAAGACATTCGTCCCAATGCAGCCCGGTGATGTCCCTGTGACATACGCTGATGCCTCAGATTTAGAAAGGGATTTTATGTTTGTCCCCAAGACGTCGCTTCGAGAAGGCCTGAGACGTTTTGCTAAGTGGTATAAAGAGTTTTACTAAAGTTTGACAAACATAATAACATATTGTTCTTCCGGTCAATTGGTCATATTGCATCTTATGTGGCAGTCAATAGCTTTTTTTTGCTGCTTGAAAGGTCGAAAGCGGGACTCTCTGCCCCCTTCAGGGCGATAGGAGTTGCTTTTTCCACACCATGGGCGGTGCCTTGGGTAACAGCGTGCTGGACTTTCTGACCATGTTTTTAACGCGCGAAAGCTTGTCAAACTTTTAGGTATTATGATTGTCCGCAATTATCACATAGGCAAGGTCGTTTTCGTTCTTCGTGGCACATTGTGTCACTAGCGAAAGTCCACAGGTCTTTCTCCACTCTGAGACGCACGTGAGGTGTTGATTATCAGTCACCGCACTGCGCTTCGTTAAATTCTCCGCTTCGCTATCGAAGGTCCACTGGACTTTCTTCACAGTGTTATTATAATTAAGCCTTTCCGAGACTTCTTTATGACAAATGCGGATAATCATTTAGGTTTTATGAATAGGGTGACCGGCGGCTGAAGAAGAACCAAAAGAAAAAGCTTAGAAGAATACCTATGCCATTCAAAGACATGGCAGAAGGTGATTTTTTGTAAGAGTGTGCACAGGAATTGTTTATACATGCCATGGATAATTATCGCAATAATAATAGAGCAACAGCCAAAAGCAGCTCTCGAAAGAAGTTGAAAAGAATTGTAAAAAGAATTCTTCGTCCGATGCTTGAGGAAAGACGGCTATGGCGATGGTCTAGAACGATAGCCGCTTCTTTCGTGGAACGAAAAAGAATCTTGAAAGACTACAAGGCTTTAAAGAAATCCAAAGGTCTGACAACTGATGAATATTACGAGTTCGAATTTGAAAAACGAGATGAAAAGTTCCGTAGGTCCTTCCTTGGATTGAATGAGCAACGTTATTATTTGGACTACCTCAACCCACTGAAGTATTTCTCTCTGGCGCGCAATAAGTATATGGCTCATAAGATGCTGGAAAATACAGGAGTCCGTAAATCTGAGTTGTATTGCAATTACCAGCCAGAGGCACGTTATCGTGATAGCACAGAAAATGCGTATGGCCTACATGGTGTTTTGCTTATTCTTAAGCAAAAGGATGTGCAATCTTGTGTTATCAAGACCACGGAGAGTTCCCATGGCGATAATGTATGGGTGATAAAGTCCATTCATTATTATGATAACGATGCAGATATGACTCGGTTTGATGGCCAGATTATTAAATTAAGTGGAATCCTTGGGGACGAGGCACTAATCTTTGAAAGTGTTGTGAGGCAGACCAAACAGTTCGCTTCGTTTAATGAGTCATCAGTCAATACGGTTCGATTCATGACCACGCTATGGCCTGATGGTTCAGCAAGGGTGATAGCAACATGGTTTAAAGTAGGTCGTAGCGGCAAATGTGTCGATAATGCAGGAAGTGGGGGGAATGTAGATGCAGGTATTGATGTGGAAACGGGAAGGATATATAATGTTTGTCAGTTCGACGGTTGGCGCAACAGCAAGAATATCGAAAGACACCCTGACAGTGGCAGCCAACTAAATGGGATCATCATAGAAAATTGGGAGGCGATTAAAGAGGAGGTGATGGGATTCCAGCAGGCGTTTCCATACTGCAAAGCTGCAGGATGGGACATTGCAATTACTGATGAAGGACCAGTTATCATAGAGGTGAATGATTTTTGGGATCGGACGGGACAGTTCTTTATACAAAAAGGATGGCGAGAAGAGATAAGGGATTGCTTTCTAGCATGGCAGAAGACGGGGAGAAACTATTCGACTGGGACATGGAGATTGCCCTATAATGATATGAGGATGATAAAAAAGTTTAATAATCAATAGTTCATGCAGGGAAGCCACCAAGTTTATAAGATTATATGGAATAAATCAGTCGTAGGACGAAACATGGACAGTCTAAATCAACAAATCACATATATGCTGCTACAAAGGAAGACCTGCAATTTGACGAATTCCTTCCTATTGCTAGGAACATGCCAAAATCGTCTATCTCAAGATAAATTCCTTAAGCCCTAAACGCCAGTTGAACTTTTGTCCGAATAATTTCATAAAAAACTTATATTCAGTATTGTTCCCACATCAGGCAGGATCTATCCATTCGTTTTGAGAGCACTTGCCTCGGGCACACTGAGTTGTATCTACATTTTACACCCACACTGCGGAATAGTGGTTGCCTCCATGGGTAGCGACCCTTTGTGCTGGGTTATTGAGAGCTTGTCTCTCAGAGGTAAATAATAGAGTAACCCATTATAAAAACACTGTTAATCATTGATGCAGAAACGGTAGATTAGATATAAAACCTAACACAATAATCATGTTCAAGAGGCTTCTTTCACATTCGTACATCTATAGATTGTATCGTTACTATTTTCGAGGAAAAAGGGTTGAGATTAAAAAGTTTTGTGAGAGTTATTACGTGGGAAAAACTAGTGATCAGAAGTCTCGAATTAGGAAAGATATGAGACACTGGTTTCTAGTGAGAGGGATTTCCCCTAGTCAGTACTGGGAACAGAGATTTGACATAATTTCCAAGGCTAACAAAAAGAGTATGTTGCCTAAAAGCGAACTCTTTCAGTTCGACAGAAATATAATCCATCAGCTGACATTCATATCGTTGGCAACAAGTATGAATGTTACGAGAGATTTAAGGAATACTATGGGCGTGAGTGTCTCTTGGTAAAAGATCCAAAAGAACCAGGAAATGATTTCATAGATTTCTGTGAAAGAAAAAAGAAGTTTGTCATAAAGCCCTTATTCAATGATAGTGGGGTAGGAGTAGAGGTATTCACTTATGGAAATAGTGAACTCCCTGTTTATCCATTTATTGCAGAGGAGATGATTGTGCAGAGTGCGACTTTGGCAAAATTTCACCCACAGTCTGTCAACACATTACGGCTGAACACTATCAAGTGTAAAGATTCCATAGTTATATGGCAATGTATATTGCGCTATGGACGTGGAGAAAACAGAGTTGACAATGCGCATTTTGGCGGTTGCTTTTCTGTGATTGACCAATCTGGTTTTGCCGTTGCGGCAGGCGATGTGAAGCGACACCAATTTACAGTTCATCCGGACACAGGTGAGCCTCTTACAGGATTTAAAGTGCCTGACTGGGAGCAGGCCTGTAGTATGGTTCGTAATTTAGCAAAGCAGGTGGGAGGTTTGCGCTTTATAGGTTGGGATCTTGCTCATACTGATAACGGTTGGATAATGGTAGAGGCAAATACCTCACCGGGTATACTTCCCCCCATGGTTACAGGAGAAGGAGTGGCCAAAGAGTTCTATGCCATCAAACGAAGAATGTAATAGGCTGTAAATGTGGCTCGACGGTCTTCTGGACGTTAAGAATTCGACATGAAAGGCCAGCACGTAGTTGGCCTAAGGCATACCTTGGGTATGAGAATAAAGCCCGCTAACGTCTAGAGGTGGATGAGAGTCTTTTTTTGACCGCTACATACAATGAGATATGTCCAATAGACCGAAAGGAAGTATGCTATCCTCCAGTTGTTCTAATTGTCAAACTTTAGTTAGGTATTCAATCTTTATATATGCTATACGGAACATTGAGAAATGGAATACGTTTTCCATTGGTTGGACTTGGAACGTATAAGATCCCTGAGGATGAACTGCCGTCGGTACTCCAAGAAGCGTTTGAATGTGGGTATCGCAAAATAGATACCGCCCGTTATTACAAGAATGAGGAGGTAATTGGGAAAGCAATCTCAGAGATTGGAATCCCCCGTGATGAACTTTTCATTACGACGAAAATGGATATTGAGGTGCTGTATCGTAGATTGGAACTACTAGGCCATAGAAGGAGATTGCCAATTAGGAAACAAAGCCTACGTAAAGCGTTTTTCCAACAGCTAGAACGCCTTCGTACAAATTATGTAGATATGTATATGCTCCATGCCCCAATTCCTAGGTATTATAAATATTGGGGTAAAGAGGTGAAAAAATTATATGATGAGGGGTATGTCAGGAACATAGGTGTTTGCTCATTTTCTATCCACGACTTCGAGTTGTATGCTGCCGATCTTAAAGACGTCCCTATGATGAATCAGATAGAGATTTGCCCATATAACACAAACAAGGAAATAATTGCTTTTTGTAAAGATAGAGGCGTTCAGGTAGAGGCGTTTGCAACATTTGGAACGACAAAGAAGAATCCTGTGGCAGCAAACGATTTTTTGGGAAACAAGACGATTGTCGATATATCTAAAAAATATGGCAAAACTCCATCTCAGATAATCCTTAGTTGGGTGTTGGGGCAAGGTGCATCTGTAGTTCCTAAAGCAAGAAGTAGACAGCATCTTTCCGAAAATATAGATGTGTTCGATTTCGAGTTGTCGAGTGAAAAATGCAGTCAATCGACAGGTTGAATACGGGTAACAGTTATCGTTATTTCAGGTGAAACGAATGAGTGTTGGCATGTGTATGTTTCCTATGCTAAATTATAGTTGTTGTGAAAGTTGCATTTTTTCTTGGAGCATTGAATAGGGGCGGGGCGGAGACGCTTCTGGCTGATATTTTCAGCCGGAGGGTGACCTTACCTTTCGATGCCATTTGTGTTTATCGTAAAGAGGGAACTATGTCCGATTCGTTCCATTGCACAGGTGTACCTATGTTGCAACTCAATTGTGGAAAGAATTGGTTTCGCTATCTGATTCGTTTCCGCCACCTTGTTCTGAGACAGAAAGTCGATATAGTTCATGCTCAGACGGCCTTCAATGCAGCGCTAGCCATCATTTCGCTGGTATTTACTCGTGTAAAGGTGGTCACGACACTTCATGGATTCACTTTTGTCACGGCCAACCCACTATACAAAAGGCTGGTTTTCCGTAACAGCAGCCGCATTATTTGTGTCAGTCAGTCGGAGTGTGACGAATACCTTAGACGTGGCAGTTTCGGAGTGACTGACCGTTTTGTTGTAGTCCATAATGGGATTGATTTCAGCAAGTTTGGCCATACGCAGCCGCCAACTGATAACGGTGAAGAGATTAAAATGTGTATGGTGGGCAGTTTCGGCGAAGGCCGCAACCACCTCTTTGTCTGTCACTTCTTAGATGCGCTCAAGAAACAAGGAGTCCAATATCACTTCACATTCATCGGTGCTGCACGTGAAAGCGAGAAGGAGATCTATGACAGCTGTATTAATTATTGCCATGAACATGGTCTGGATGATGCTGTTACCTTTTACGGACTCAGCAACGATGTGCCAGGGCTGTTGGCAGGTATGGATGCTTTTGTTTATGCCACTCGCCATGATAGTTTCGGAATCGCAGTAATTGAAGCCATTGCAACCGGGTTACCCACATTTGTGAACGATACAGATGTAATGAGAGAACTGTCGGGCGACGGAAAGTTGGCCACATTATACACCACCAATGATGTCGATGCCTTGGTCTCAAAAATTCAACATTTTGTTTCTCATCGTATGGAATATTGGCAACGGGCTCAAAGTTCGGCATCACATGTCCGTGAACAATACAGTATTGAACGTAATATAGCAAACCTCTCAATTGTATATCAAGGGCTATATAAATAGATTTCAGTAATCACTGGCCTTTCAAAGTATGCCTCATCGTGCCGTGCCAAGTCTTTGGATGAAAATCTGCAATCAATAGAACATGAATATCTTAGCCGCATTTCAGTTAATTATTTTTGTGTTCTTCCCTATGAAAGTTCTTACACACATGGCCATCATATAATCTCGAGTGTACCAGTGGAAAAAAAGTGTAACGTTAAAAGCCCTAGGTGTTTGGACGAAATACACTTTTGCTAATTGTCATTCCTCGACATAATTTACTGGGAGTGCCTATAAACAAGTAGAGCTCCCCTTTTTTGTTCCAATAATAATGTGTGCAGGTAGAGCATTCATTGAGTAAAATATACGGTAATCTTTTGTTATTTCAAAGAAAAAACGTATCTTTGTAATTGAAATAAGGGGTAAAAAGTCCCCTATGGTTTTTATGTAAATAACTGTGATGTAATCGAATACGGCATTCACGGTTATATTCTTTTTTGTACTTAGTCTATTATTTTTGATTAATAAATATTAATACGAAGATGCGTTTCCTCGGTATATTTTCATTATTCCATTCTTTACAAAATGAGAAGAGTAGGTTGGATCGTTCGCCTCTAATGCTATTTTTTATCATCGCTATGTTGTTTATGCAATCTTGTCGCAGCAGTCAGGAGGTTGCCTATATCAGTGATGCAGAGCGTGACAGTGCCCAGGCAATGCTCTCTACATACAGCACCGCCATCCATCCGGGCGACCAGCTTTATATTTATGTCTATAGTCTAACGCCAGAGGCTGCGATTCCGTTCAACCAAGAAACCCATACTGTGGTGGCAGAGATAACTCACCAGAATACAGTACAGGGCTCCAACCAACCAAAAGAACTCGCAGAAACCATCCAACAGAGAAAATTCTCTCAAGTCACAGGCTATTTGGTTGACGAGGCGGGTTCCATTACATTCCCTATTTTGGGAACGATCTTAGCGGTCGGGCTCACGCAAGATAGTCTCGCGTCTAAGATTCAGCAATTGTTGGTTAAAGGTGGTTATCTCAATGACCCCGTGGTTACTGTCACCTCGATGAATTTCCGTGTGACAGTTATTGGGGAGGTGGCTAAGCCTCAGGAACTGCATATCACCGGCGACCGCCTCACTATATTAGAAGCCTTGGCCTTGTGCGGAGACCTGACCATGGACGGCAAGCGCGAGAATGTCACCGTCATGCGCGAAAAGAACGGTGTTGCCACGCCCATCAATATCGACCTGACCAAGAAGACCCTCTTCGACTCAGAAGTCTACTACCTCCAATCCAATGACGTAGTCTATGTCGAACCCAGCGAAGTCAAGAAACGCCGCATGCACCGCGACGAGAACTGGCCGAAATATGTCACATCCACAATAGCAATTGCAGTGTCGTTGGGGAATATTTATCAACTTTGGGTCAGATCCATTAGCATAAAATAGAAAGAGTACTTGGCTTTAGTTGTTTAGATGTGCTGTATTAAAATAGCATGAATGAACTCATCTAGTTGGGAATAGTTTTCTTATTCTTACTATTCACTATTTAATATATGCATATAATGGCAACATTTTTTTGATTAGATAAGCCGTGGCTTATATCTTTTTAGTGTGCGTGTATGTTATTTATATGCTACACACTATTATTCCGAAGTAGTGATTTGAAAAGTAATAGTATGGTTAATAATATCGATTGCTCTCAAGACTCTATGGTTGAGATCATGCTTGAGTTTGTCCGTGCTTCGGTATGGAAACGAAATCCTATTATTAATGGGGTAGACATAGTATGGGATAAGTTGATGAGCATGTCTGCTGAGCAAGGACTTTTGTCATGGGTGTGGGATGGTATTTGTAAACTTCCGATGGAATTGCAGCCATTTAGGCAAGAACGAATTAATTGGGGTCTTTCGTACCAAGAAATATGTGATACATACAACCAACAGAAATCTGTGCTGAATAAAATGGTCAAGGCGTGTGAGAAGCATGACGTTAAGATATTGGTGTTTAAAGGAATGAGCTTTTCGGTGGCTTATCCAAATTCTTCCTTTCGTCCAGCTGGAGATATTGATATTTTTCTTTTTGGAGATTATAATAAAGGTAATGCTATTTTAGCGAATAATAATCTCGAACGTGAAAATAGCAAGTGTTCAGAATTTTCCTATCAGGGTGTAAAAATAGAAAATCATAGACATTTTTTCCCTAATACATATAAAAAATATGCAGTTATAGAAGAATATCTGAATTCCAAATTATCCGAGGTTGAGAGAACATCAGATGGCTATTATGTTTTCACTTGTCTGGCAAATCTTGTGATAGGTGTTGTTCACGCTGTAACGCATTTGGTTAATACGACAGATCCTTTACTAATACGTTCAGTTTTGGATATTGCGATGATATTGAAAAATGATGAGTCGGGGTTTACCCCATCTCAGTGCAAGGCACTTATGACACAATTAGGAATAGACAGATCGTTTGATCTGTTGGTCCGTGCTAGTGAATGGATTTTAAATACTGATTTATCGAAGTATTATATCAAGGAAATATCTATAACCGATGTGGATTCCTTCAAAGAGTTGTTAGTGAGAAGGTCGTGGCCGATAATTGATAACGATGGGTCTAAGTTGGAAAAAATAAGACAATACCGTAAGAGGTATCAAATGATGCGGTGGGCGGATCAATACCGAGTTTGTTCTACTAAGGAAAGACTAGTGTTTCAGTTTAAAAAGCAGATGAAGATTCTATTTCAAGATATTTGGTCATAAAAAGGTGTTAAGTAAAATATGGGATTGTTTAATGTAATAAATATTTGTGTCAAGTGGCATTAATATGAGTGGTATTCTTATCATAATAAAATTATAGAAATGGCTTATCAGCAACTACATTTTTCCCGAAATTCCTTGTTTCTTGTTACGGGAGGAGCAGGTTTTATTGGTTCTAATCTTTGTGAGGCAATACTTAAATTAGGTTACAAAGTACGTTGTTTAGACGACTTAAGTACTGGTAAACAGTCCAATGTTGACTTATTTCTTAACAACCCAAATTACGAGTTCATTAAAGGCGATATCAAAGACCTTGACACCTGTATGAAAGCTTGTAAAGGCGTGGATTATGTCCTCAACCAAGCCGCCTGGGGCAGCGTGCCACGATCCATCGAGATGCCGTTGTTCTATTGCGCCAATAATATTCAAGGTACTCTGAATATGATGGAGGCTGCTCGTCAGAACAAGGTAAAGACTTTTGTTTATGCCTCATCTAGTTCTGTATATGGAGATGAGGAACATCTGCCCAAACAGGAAGGTGTAGAAGGCAATTTGCTTTCTCCATATGCATTGAGCAAGCGTGCCGATGAAGAGTGGGCAAAACAGTACAAAAGACATTATGGATTAAAAACGATAGGCTTGCGCTATTTTAATGTCTTCGGTCGTCGACAAGATCCCCATGGAGCATATGCTGCCGTTATTCCGAAGTTCATTAAGCAATTACTGAATGACGAACGTCCCACTATCAACGGTGATGGTAAACAGAGCCGCGACTTTACCTATATCGAAAATGTCATTGAGGCCAATCTCAAGGCCTGTTTGGCTCCCGATGAGGCAAGCGGGGAGGCATTTAATATTGCATATGGAGGTAGAGAGTATCTGATAGACATATATTATTCGCTGACCAAGGCATTGGGTAAGGATATTGAGCCTATTTTTGGCCCCGACCGCCCAGGCGACATCAAACATAGTAATGCTGATATTTCCAAAGCAAAACGGCTCTTGGGCTATGATCCAGAGTATGACTTTGCTCGTGGGTTGAATGAAGCCATAGAATGGT
>Ga0247611_10003093_pt1 | contig 25295 bp, 34 predicted proteins | sample 177DNAGHGhighgp2_FD_192422 | JGI IMG/M metagenome (GOLD analysis project Ga0247611, IMG submission 192422) | Sheep rumen microbial communities from Palmerston North, Manawatu-Wanganui, New Zealand - 1770 DNA GHGhigh gp2 | ecosystem: Host-associated > Mammals > Digestive system > Stomach > Rumen... | reverse complement strand
TTTGATGCTATGATTATTTTTCTAAAATGTTAAAGAATCATCATTCTTTAACATTTTCTCTGAAAAGCCCATAAAATCTATACTTTTGAAATCGGCTGATATGCTTATAATAAAAAAATGTTAAATTTTGTCGGGATGGATAGGAAAGTTTAACATTTTAAGAAAAAGCTCGCCATTAATTAATAGCGAGCTCTACTTTTATGTAGTTATATTAATCAAGTTCCGATAACTCAAGCCATGTTTTTTCACACCAGTCTTTTGTATGTCCAATTTGTTGACAGTCTTTTGTATAGGCATATTTTTGATAATGTGGATATAAGAAAAATAACCCGACGCCTAAAATCATAGCAATCACAATAGAATAAAGAACTCCCTTATAGATAAAACTAACTATTCTATCTAATATTTGCTTTACGCATATTCGGCGTTCTTCTGTCATCCAGCAAATCCTCGCAACTTGTATTTGGATTATAATAACCTAAATTACTTCCATAAAGATTATTTTGCAAGTCCTTTTGACTGTCTGCTGAAATTACAGACATCGGCATGGTTCCTTTCTTCTTATGATAATCTAGTATTTCTTTAGCATATCCTAGCCTTAGCCCCCAATCACGACTGGTAGGACTGATTTTAGCCAATTCACACTGTAAAAGCGGATGATAGTAGTTATCAATATCAGCACCTTGCCCAGAACCAAAAGTCTTTACAAGTTTATCTCCTGTTTGATTCATTTTCTGCCAATAATCATATGCTATTTTTGTGTCTGCTGCTAATTCTCCTAATGACTCTGGAGTGTATTTAATTGTATCAGCAGCAATTGTTGCTCCATCTTTTATGTTTTGCCACATATTATTTACTGTGCTTTTTATACTATTAAATACTCCACTTTGCTGCATACCACTTGGTAAATTGTTGTTTGGTTGTAATGTTGTCTGTATGATACTTGAACTTTGCGGCGTTGCTGTCATAGGTATTGGGGTTGTGTTATTTTGCATATTGGCGATGTTACCTGCAATATTCGTCATACCAAAGCCATAATTATTGGCAGCATTACCCCAAAAGTTGGTGCCATATTGCGGGTAATTTTCGGTGATGCCTTGGTTATTATACTGCTGCATCAGTTGGTTTTCACGCTTTTGGCGGGCAAACTGATACTCAATTTCATCACGCAGACTAAAATTGTTATGATTGACACCATAAGTGTCAATACCGCCCACCCCCGTTTGGTACCCAAACGGTGAAGTATATTTCGGATACATATCCATTATTTTACTCCTTGTTAAAGTTATTGCAAAATTTTGCATTTTTACTTTAATAAGAAGCAAACCCACTGTCTATCCGGCACAGCAGGCAACCGTTTAACTACATCATGCAGGAGCTTTTCTTAAATTCTCGGTTGTTGGCTTGGGCTAACTGATTGAGCTTGATTTCCCAATTGCTGTTTTTATATGGGATATCCACAACATGAGCCTTGCTTTTGAGAAAATAGCGCACAAATGCACTGGCGGAAAGATTTTTGCCCTGCTTTTGATAAGAAATAAATTTCTTATACTGTAAATTCTTAAAATACTCTCTAAATGGTGCGTATTTTTCATCTTTGATTAAAGCTTTTCTTTTAGCCTCTTTTTTGCGGTCGCAGGTTATTATTGTATCTAAAATACTATAGTTTTGAAAAAGTCCAAAATACCAATAATAAAAAAATGTTAAACTTTGCTCGGATTGAGAGGATTGTTTAACATTTTGAGTTTGTCCTTCTAAAATTTTCACGTTGACTTTTGAAATACAAAAATTATTATCACTAGAGTAGTGAGGTTATAATGAAAAAATTTGTTTTGATTTTAATCTTTTTAATATTTTCTAGTGTAAATACTATAGCCAATGAAATTAAAAATTCGGCTTGGGAAGGTATTTGGGAATATCAGAGATATGAGAAAAATCCATCCGGAGTTTTAGAAATAACTAATTGTCAAAACAATTTGTGCCATTTTAGTATTAATACTACTAATGGGGCACATACTTGCATAATTGAGGGAAGATTAGAAACAAGAACTAATACAGCTGTATATAAAGAAAAAGCAGAAACATCTGAAGGTGAGCATGAGAATATTGTTATCACATTTAAACTTAATACGGATAAAAACGTCATAGATGTAGATGCAAATTCGGCCTCTAAAATTTATTGTGGTATGCAAGGATATTTTATCGGAAAGTATGAAAATCAAAACAATCCTTTACGTTATGATACAGGGTTTGATTGTTGGACAAAAGATTTAACTGATACACAAAAAATTATTTGCAGCTCAAAAAAATTGGCTCGTGCTGATAAAGAGATGGCTGAAAATTATCAATTTGAACAAACAAAAGAATGGTATAATAAACGGGAAAACTGCCACAGCGATAAAAAATGTTTGTGGGATTTTTATATTTCTTCTATAAAGTTCGGCTATGAGAAGAAAAACAACAAATCTGTTAATTTATATGAATATATGGGGAATTTGTCAGATGATACCCCGTATTATCCGACAGATTTTTCTTTACTTCACGATTTTTTCATCAAGAATATGCAAAGCGATGATTTTGAACAATGGCAACTGGCCTTTTCTCAAATTTCAATGGAAAACAGTAAATGTAATCAATGTCATTATTATGAATATGGTTTAGCCGGTCTATATACCATTGTGGAATCAGCTTTTTATATCAACAAAAATGAAATATGGCTCGCTTTTTTAAACATTGATAATGATACAAATAAAAAGCATATCATAATATATGCCATGCCAGATAAGAAAGAAAAAGATATTCCTGCTGAATTTGAGAATTGGCTAAATCGCTTAAAGGAACATTTTCCTGATGGTATTAAACTAAAACATTTTACCTATACAAAAAACAAGTGAATGATATCCTGATTAGATAATAAATTGTGCTGCCAAGCAAAATATTGCTATGATGATGAGATAAATCAAAGTAAAATAAATCCAATATGCCAAAAATGTTTTAGGCTTAAAAATATTCTGAACTAACTTTCCTTTGAAGATATAAGTTATTAAAAATGCTATTCCTGAAAAGAAAAAAATTATCTTTTCATTTTGTGTTCCGGCAATAGAAGTTATTACACTTGTCATTACTTGCGGAACAATTGCAAATGATACCAAAAAAATCAATATATCACTTATATATCTCCTCATCTTTTTCCTCCTAATAAGGATAAACTTTGGTTTAAGTTTATCCTTATTATTTTTTTCAGTCTAGTAGTTATTTTTAATTCTATTCCGATAATTTATGTATTGATTTACTTTATTTTGTTGTTCCATACTATATGGATAGTTGGGATTATTAAAAACACTTCTTGCGTCTTCGTCATCCCATGTAGAAATATCTCGTTCCATTGGATGTCTCATTTTTATCAACTGTTTAACATACTCATCTTCTCCGACATTTAATGGTTTAATTCCCCTAAGTTCGGTATATATATTATTATATGTGTCTGATATACTTCGCAATGCTGTATTTCCAGCTTTCCTTGCTCCATATTGTAAACCCTTTTGTAATAAGTAATCCCAATAGCTCATTATCTTGTCCTCCTGTAAAAATTAAATGACAAATCAAAGATAAGAATAAATTTATATTCAGTCAATCGGCTATAGATTGCAATGAATCAGCTTTTGCTAACAAAAGCTTTTTTAAATTCTCGGTTATTAGCTTGAGCCAATTGAATTAGTTTGCTTTTTAGATTGTTCTTACTATAAGGAATTTCAATATTCTTAGGTGTATTTTCTAAAAACCATGTCACAAAACTATTTGCTGACATTATTTTTTCTTGTTCATAATATTTGACAAATCTCTTTTGCTGTAAATCCTTAAAATATTCTCTGAATGGTGCATATTTTTTATCACGGGCTTGTCCTCGTTTAATCGCTTCAGATTTACGGTCGTAAGTTATTATGGCGTCTAATATCGTATTGCGCATATCGTCCCATTCTTGACGAGCTTCTTCTAACATATCTTCTGCCCAAGCAATTATTTTTTCTTGCAAGCTTTTATCTTTTGCCAAAGCCTCATTATGCAAAATCAGCATATTTAACTTGCGTGCGGCTTTAAGGGGTAAAGTTTCTTTATCGGTCATTGTTGTTTCCTAAAACTATAAGATTATACTCTTTAGTTAGGTAACAAAACATCAGAATGCAAGAGTTTCCCATTATTTTCTCAGCTCTTTCAAAATCTTCTTTACTTCCTCCGTCGGGATATATCTGTCTGGATCTGAATAGTGAACAAATGTCATAAAAAACATTTGCATTATCGGATAATACTGTTTTATACTTTCAAACATTCTGAATCAACAACTGTCGGCATGGAAAAAAGCCGGTATAAGATAAAAGGACTAACTTAATTGCAGAACTATACTATTCAAACAAACTTTGTATGCGCTAAACAAATCTCTTTTTCTTTAGAAAACGGAAAGTTACACAACATCAAATTTTACGGCGGTTGTCCGGGCAATACTTTGGCTATCGGCAAATTGTTAGAGGGTGCTGATGCCAAAAAAACTGTTGAAATCTTAAAAGGTAATGATTGTGCCGGCAAAGGCACATCTTGTGCTGACCAATTAGCAAAAGGTATAGAAGAAGCTCTTAATCAATCCTCTATTGCTGTATAAACTAAAAAACCGCCACGGCTGCTTAATATCAAAAAATATTAGGGATTTTTTATCTTTTTTCAATTTTTTCGCGACCGATAAATTGACCGATATCAAATCCTCCGCCAGAATTAATTACATATTCATACAATTTTTTTATTGCTGACATTTGTTCTTTTTTGCCAACATTAAAACAAGCCAACAATAATTTTGTAAATGTTTTATCCGGCAATTGTGTGGCATGATAACGTTTGGCAAATTCCTTATCCGTTAAAATTTTTTGTATTTTGGCATGCGACACATGAGGCAAACAGTTGAAATCATAATATGCCTCAATCAATTTATCAACCAGTGTCCAATATAGCAAATCTATTGGATAGCCGTCATGTTGTAATGAAAGCATATCATCATATCGACACCATAAACCATATTTTTTGAAGTTGATGGAATATTTAGAAAAAGGCTTTATTTTTTTGTTCAAATCACGAATAGACTTTTGCCGTAATTTTTTCATAATCCCATGCTTGTCACGTAATATAACACCATAGGCGAACATATTTTGATCGACCGGAGTATGGCTTTCCATTCCCGATTGCATATATTCTTCAATTTTATAAACCGGATTTACGGTATATTCCATTAAAAAATTATCGACATAACAATTTGATTTTTCATGCCAACCGAGATTGTTCGAAGCTACAATAACCACATCAATATCCGAAAATTTATTTTGATTGCCAGCTGCATAAGACCCGCATAGCAACGCGCCCTCAAACCAAGGTTTATTTATATAACGTTTCAAAAATTTATCTAATGCGATTTCCCATTTTTCCATTTTACCAATTTCCTATATATTTTGTCGTCCATTATTTACAATATTTTGCTCCATCTTTTGTTGTTCAATCGGTTTATCCCAACGCAGCTGTGCTTGCCTTTTTATATAATCTTTATAAGTTTCCAAAAGTGCTTCATTTGAACAATCTTGTTGGGCACTCACGGTAAACAATCCGCTTATTTCAGGATTTTCCAGCCAAACTGCTACTTTTTTATTATCTTTACCGGCTTGGATTGTTGCTTGCCTAAAAATATCAAAAGTCATTCCAAAACGTTGTCCGCGATAAGGTTCAACCCCTGATTTTGTTAATCTCACGTCAGCATAACATATCTCCGGAGTACAAGCCCCGTATTTATCAATTATTTTTTTATCATATCCGGGAAGATTAAATCTATCAAATTCCTCGTCTCTTTTTTGCTCATCAACAGATTTACTGTCCCAACGTAAATCATCTTGATTTTCTATATAATAATCAAATTCATCAGTAGTCGCTCCTTGCTTTGGAGCTATAACAAAAAGTCCCTTTATTTTATTACTGTCGAAATAAACTGCTACATAAGAGTCACTGTCAACGGCTTGTTGTTGAGCTTTGGCAAAAACATCAACATCCTTATTATTTTGTTGCGCGATAAAACAATCAATTCCCAGCCTTTTCAAACGTTTCATGGCATAAACCACTTTATCATCTGAAGTGCCTAACAAATGAAATGTATTTAATTTATCTTGTACTGCGTTTGTCAATTTTATCGTCGGTAGTAATTAGTCCATAATTCAGCAGTATAAAATTAAAATAGCTAATAGTTAGTTAAAATAGAAAATTTTGCTTTGCAAATATCAAATTAATTGCTTAAAAAAACAACGTTGATTATCTCCAGCAAGATTTTTTCTAATCCGAAATTTAAGGTTCGATATAAAAAACGTTGACAATTTTAGCAATCGATATTAAAAAAAATACAATTTTTATTATTGTTTAACTTAAATATTATTAACCATGACAATTGAAATTAATCCTTATTTCCTTTTAGGAGAGATTTTCTTGACCGGGGCTGTGGTATGTCTGCTATGTGCATATTGCCGTGCTTGGTTTGAGGGGAAACGAAGCTTTTGGCGCTTTTTTGTTACAAAAATTTCCCATGATGACCCGGAGCTGCAAGGCTGGGTGCGTGGATTCTTTTTAGGGGGAATGATTCTTGCCCTTATTGGGGCAATTATTGTCACTCTAAATGATCCATTAATTCCAAAAAAAAGTGTTATAAAGTTTCTCTACGCACTTTGCTGTATAGTGGTTGCCTGGGTTCTTGCTAAAGCCGTTTTATTGGCGGCCATCATTGTCCATAAAATAGGGCAGTGGATTAAAGGCACACCCAAAGAACAAAACCTCGCCGATTAGAGCGAGGTTTTGTTTTAACTTTTGGTTCATTTTACATTTGTTTTGCACGAATCATATTCAAGTTGTTTCCTTGCGTTTTATGATATGCCTCCACAATCATCTTGGCAACTTGATATTGCGCACTTGAAACTGCACTATCGTATTGATGGTACCTAACCCAATTAAAAAATGCAACTTTTACCGGATTACTTTTATTTTCTCTGAGGCGCCTCGTAAAATCGGATTCACGCTTATCTTGCTCTCTTTCATCTTCTAAAGGACACGTAAATACTTCTGCTTCCTCTTTGGTTAAAACATCATATTTTAATTGCTTCATTTTTTCACCTTTGATTTCGTCAGCAATATAAATTCCGTTGCCAAGATTTTCATATCCTGCCATGTCATATTCATCTTTGCGCCGATACGGACTTACTATATTTTCCAATTCCGCAAGCATTTCTTTTTGATTGTCTTTATTTGCATATATAATTATCGGGTCAGTGCGCTGATTATATTGTTCTTTATTGATAATTTTATAATTAAAGGCATCATACTTCAGGCACAAATCATCAAGTTTCTTAAATAATCCCATACCTGGCTTAACATTTAAAGCATAGCGCACCACATTCATTTCTTTGCCCATGCCATACTCATTAATGGTCGGAAATTTCTTATATATCCAGTCTGCTTGAGTATCTATTTCCACATTTTCTTTCTTTGTATAAAGTTCATTCATTACAGACGAAAGAAAAAATTCAGTTTTATCATCCATTTCACGATAACGCATTTTTTGTGCTGTAAAATTAACTACTTTATACATAAAATCACTGCTGGCTGGTTTTTGTAATGTATCCGCAATATTAGGCTCAGTAAATTCAATTGTCCTTATTTTCTCGTCAAAATGATATGCCGCAGCAATCAAAACCAAATAATCAAACAGCTTTTCTTCTGCTGTTTTGGACAGATTGTTTTCTTTAAGATATAAGCTGTATTGTTCCCGAACATCTTTCATTTCCGGTAGATATTGCTCAAATGAATCATATATTCCCATCAATTTTTTCCTCGGTAATTGGCATTAATCTTATGTATATTTATATCATTATTCTAAGAATTTGTAAAGTCTGAACTTAAAGCAACTCAAAAGGTTGTTTTCTATATGCCTATTGAACAAATTATTCGCAAGAATTTAAAAAAATTAGGAGATAGTATTTATAATCTTATCTATCATATGAATCTTTTTCGTTAAAATAAATTTGGGCAAAATTATTTATAACTTGCTTTACTTCTTTCATTGTTGCACAAACGGCAATAACTCCTGCATCATGGCATTTTTTTCGATATTCAGGTGTATCGTTTCCCTCTGCGCCCACAAAGGCGATACTTCTTATTCCGGCAGCCTTAGCCGCGGCAAAATCATTTAAGCTGTCACCGATAACCAGACAATCCTCGTGTTTATATCCTTTTGTTTTTGCAGCCAACAAAAATATATCCGGAGCCGGTTTACCATGTTTCACCATATCCACGGTAAAATAATCATCAGGAGACATATATTTTTCGATCCACTTAAATTGTGTCATTTTCCAAGCGTGTTGTTCTTTAGTGGCTCCGGTGGCAATACAATGAGCAAAACGATTATCACTCATAACATCTTCAACGCCCTCAATCGGTTGCATAAAATGCATTCCTTTATAAACTTCACCTTCATCAATTTTTTGCATAAAATCAGCATCCAATTTAAGCGAAGGAAAATATTTTTCTAAATTTATTTTTTTATTTTTATCAGCAATACCAACAAGAAGATTTAACTTTTCTTCTTCGGAAAGAGAGATGTTTTTTTCTTTTTTTAATGTTTCCAACCAAACAGAAACCCATAGCTTTTCACTATCGGCAATAACCCCGTCAAAATCCCAAATGATTAATTTTTTCATATTCATATTTCCACGACATAAATCTTGTATTGCAAAATCAAATAATAGTCAATATCTCATCATTAAAAAAACCTCCGCAAGGGAGGCTTTTTAAATGGTGCCGCTAGCAAGAATCGGACTTGCGACCCCACCCTTACCAAGGGTGTGCTCTACCACTGAGCTATAGCGGCAACGACAAATGAGAACATACAGCATAAATTCTAAAAATCAAGCAATTTTTTAATCATTTTAATTGTTTTTTACATTTTATGTGTTAAAAATATCTCAAAACCAATAAAATTAAGGAATTTGCTATGGCTCAAAATCAAAATAAAAAAGCTCAACCTCGTGCACAACAACGTATTGCTCGTGAAGCCGAGGCTCTGCGTCGCAATTTAGCCAAGCGCAAACTTCAACAATCTCAACGCGAACAACTAAAGAAAGAAAAAAACAATGGACAAGATTAAAATTCATGGTGGTAAACAACTTAACGGCAAAATTTTTATCAGCGGAGCCAAAAATGCTGCTTTACCTCTTGTTTGCGCCTCTCTTTTAACCGATGAGCCTGTTACTTTAACCAATATGCCGATGCTCTCGGATATCAAATCACTTAATGCCTTGTTGTTGCAAATGGGCACGCAAATTGAAGAATTTGACGATTTTATTGATGGTCACCCCACCAAAACCTATACTTATCGCACCATTGAGGCCACCAGTCTGGTTGCTCCTTATGATTATGTGCGTAAAATGCGCGCCTCATACTATGTATTAGGTCCTTTGTTGGCACGTTACGGTCACGTCGAACTTTCATTGCCGGGTGGATGTGCCATCGGAGCTCGCCCAATGGATATTCATCTTAGTGCTTTAGAGCAAATGGGGGCTAAAATCGAAATCAAAAACGGTTATGTCCACGCAGATGTTGAGGGCAGACTTAAAGGTGCTGACATCATATTTAAGGTTGCTTCGGTTGGTGCAACTTGCAATATTTTAATGGCTGCTACCTTAGCTGAAGGTGTTACCAGAATCGAAAATGTTGCCAAAGAACCTGAAATCGGTGATTTGATAGATTTGCTTAATGATATGGGGGCTAAGATCAGCGGACGCGATACATCTACTTTAACCATCGAAGGCGTAAAAAGTTTGCACAAAGCGATTCACAAAGTTATTCCCGATCGAATTGAAGCCGGTTCTTACGCCGTAGCTGCCGCCATTACTCGCGGTTGTATCGAATTGGTTAATGCCCAAGCCTCAACTTTGCAAACCCCGCTCGGCATTTTGCGTGAGATGGGGGTAGATGTTAAGGAAACACCTAATTCTTTGATTATTGATGCTCGCGGCAAAAAATTGGTCGGCAAAGATATCATGACTGATTTTTACCCCGGATTTCCCACTGATTTACAAGCGCAGTTTCTGGCTTTGATGTTAACTTGCGAGGGAGCTTCTTTAGTTACCGAAACCATTTGGGAAAATCGTTTTATGCATGTTCCGGAATTGCTGCGTATGGGGGCCAATATCAATGTGCACGGTCATGCCTCGGCCATTGTTCGCGGAGTCGATAAACTTTCCGGCGCTCCGGTAATGGCTACCGACTTACGAGCCTCTTTTGCGCTTGTGTTGGCCGGTTTGGTTGCCGAGGGTGAAACCATCGTCAATCGAGTTTACCACCTTGATCGCGGCTATGAAAAGCTCGAAGAAAAACTCCAAGGAGTCGGTGCTGATATTGAACGTATTAAAGAAAATGACGATGAGTAATTTCTCATCGCCATTTTTATTTCTATACTAAAGATTTATTTCTTATTAATCGGAAATACCTGAACACTTGAACTGGAAGTCGGCGCTTTGGGTGTGGAATTTACCGATCTGCTTATACCGGTGGCATTAGCAGCTGAATTTTGCGCCGAGCGTTCCGGAGCACGTAAAGCCGGAGCTAACGGTAGTGCATTTTTACCTAAACGCAATAACATATATCCCGAACCGCCACCATAAGCCGGTCCCGAAATACCGATTGAATAATATCCTCCGATGTTTCCGTAATCCAAATCAATATAGTCAATAATAAATACTGTCTTAACGCTTGATGCGCCGATTGTGGTCATATTGCAGGTATATTGGCTGTCTTCCAACAAAATATGGTCAATATCACGAATAAACAAAATTGATTGAGCCGGAGAGCAGGTTGCAACCTGACCGCCGTAAGTCAAATTATAATTCAAAATAAGTTTCATACTCTCGTGCTTTTTACCCAAAATTACATCGGTAATTTTAACACTGTCAATATAAGCATGAGTCGGAACAGCTCCTACCTTGACCGGTAAAGTTATATAATTTTCCAAACAATTGTGAGTCGTATCGCTGGCCTGACAGACTAAAGCGGTTGAATAATTATTGTTATCCATCAACTGAACCAACGAATTGTATATATATTCATTAGTCATCGATAATTTAGCCGGAGCACATTGTTGCGATCTGCAAACCACCACCGGCATTTTTTTTGTTGCTAAATTTTTTTGCGGATCAGCCGGTTTAGGCGCATCCGAACAATCTTCACATTTCTCTTTAATCCATTGCTCAGCTTGGCTGAAACCTTCACCGGATAACACTTGTTTAGCGGTATGAGTGCGCAAATATTCACAACCGCACAATACCTGACCGATTGTCAACACTAATCCTATTGCAAAAATTTTTCGTAACATCTCACTTCAAGCCTAATCTTACCGAAATTACACCACAATAATATGCTCACTTAATATAAATACAAAGTTTTTTTTTAGGTTATTCTATGGGTTTTTGTTTTTTTATCTTGATAATTTTTTTTTAACGGAGCAAATTAACAAATCGGAAAAGGAAATTAAAATGAAAAAGATTATTTTTTTTGTAGTTTTGACGATTCTCATCGCAATTTTTTCTGCTGATGGTCACAGTGGTTACAAGGTTGTTGATGGCGACAGTCTGGAACACGGACTCGAAAGAATCCGCCTGGAAGGTATTGATGCTCCCGAATATTTGCAGGATTGCCATGATAAACACGGTAATAAATATCGTTGCGGTATTAAATCAGCCGAATATCTCCAATCTTTATTGCACGGTAAAATAAATTGTAATCGTTTAGGAAAAGATCGCTATGGTCGGATACTCAGTGAATGTTTCAATTCCGGAGGAATAAATATCAACCGTCAAATGGTTATCAGCGGCTGGGCAACATCTTACGGTAATCAATACATTGAAGAAGAAAAAATTGCGCGTAAGTCCAGATTAGGGGTTTGGCAAGGCAAGTTTATGCGGCCGGAATTGTTCCGTGCACTCAATCGTAACAAAGATAAGCGCAATAAAAAATAAAAAAAGATAGAGATTCTTGTTGACAGCGCAGAAAAGTTATGTATATTGCAAAGCAACGTTTTATTTTATAAAGGGTGAAAAATATGTATGCAGTAATTAAAACCGGCGGTAAACAATACCGCGTTACCTCAGGTGATGTACTGAAAATTGAAAAGATTGCCGGAGAAGAAGGTAAAGAAGTCGTTTTTAACGAAGTTTTGGCTTTGGACAATGTTATTGGCACTCCTTTAGTTGCCAATGCATCAGTAAAAGCTTTGGTTTTGAAACAAGCCAAAGATAAGAAGATTATTGTCTTCAAGAAGAAAAGAAGACAAAACTATCGTCGTAAAAATGGTCACAGACAAAATATTACATTGGTTAAAATAACCGATGTAATTGGTAAGTAATAAAGGAGATAAACAATGGCTCATAAGAAATCAGGCGGTAGCTCTTCGAACGGACGCGATTCTATCGGTCGTCGTTTAGGCTTGAAAAAGTCCGGCGGTCAGGCTGTTATTCCCGGAAACATTATTGTTCGCCAACGTGGAACTCAATATCATCCCGGTGCCAATGTCGGTATGGGTAAAGATCATACAATCTTTGCTGTTGCCGAAGGTAAGGTGGTTTTCACAAAGAAAGCCGGCGACAAGACTTTTGTTTCGGTTGTAACCGATTAGTTCGACTGAATAAAGTTGCCGAACAGCAACAACACATAGGGGATGTTTATTTTAGGCGTCCCCTTTGTTTTTCAACAAAAAGCAATTAAAGGTTAATCTTAAATATGAAGTTTTTGGATCAAGCTAAGATATATATTCAGTCAGGCGCAGGCGGAGCGGGGTGCGTTTCGTTTCGTCATGAAAAATATATTGAATTCGGTGGTCCGAATGGCGGAGATGGTGGCAAAGGTGGCAGTGTTTATGTTGAAGCAGTTCCCAATCTCAATACTTTAATTGATTTTCGTTATCATCAACATTTCAAGGCTCCCAAGGGACGTAATGGTATGGGATCAGAGAAAAACGGTCCCAAAGGTGATGATTTAATTATCAAAGTTCCCGTAGGAACGGAGATTCTCGAAGATGATCAAGAAACAGTCATTGTCGATATGGTCAGTCCTGGACAACGTTTTTTATTGGCAAAAGGCGGAGACGGAGGTCGTGGTAATACCCAATTTAAATCAGCTACCAATCAAGCTCCGCGTTATGCTGAGCCGGGTTGGCCCGGTGAGGAAAAATGGGTTTGGCTACGCCTTAAGGTTATAGCAGATATCGGATTATTAGGTCTCCCCAATGCCGGTAAATCAACATTTTTATCGGTTGTTACAAAGGCTCGTCCCAAAATTGCCGATTATCCTTTTACTACTATTCACCCTAACTTAGGTGTAGCATGGGTAAATAATTATGAAATGGTTATAGCTGATATTCCCGGACTTATTAAAGGTGCTCATGAAGGTATTGGATTGGGCGACCGATTTCTAAAACATATTGAACGTTGCTACGCTTTGTTGCATTTAATTGATTGTACTTCGGAAGATGTTGTTAAATCATATCAAGATATTCGCAGCGAATTGACTTTATATAACCCGAATTTAGCTGAGAAACCTGAAGTAGTAGTCCTGAGTAAAGCCGATTCGCTTGATGCTGCGGAAATTGTTAAAAAACAAAAAAAATTGGAAAAAGCTTGCGGCAAAAAAGTTTTTGTTATTTCTTCAATTGCCAAGCAAGGAATTTGGGAAGCTCTTCATGAAATCAATCAATTTATTACTCGTGAACGTCGTTCTAAAGATGATGAAGAAAATTTGACGGACAGTGAGCCGGAAGATAAAATATGGTCGCCGATATAAAATAAGGAGAAATAAAAATTGGTAAAATCAAAAAAACAATCAATTGATGAAACAGCCCAAGAGATATTATCAATAGTGCAGAAATCTTTAGATGATGGCAAAGCTGAAGATGTTACGGTTATTGATTTGGAAGGTAAATCATCTATAGCTAATTATATGGTTGTTGCCAGTGGAACATCTAATCGCCATGTTGCATCATTGGCTGAAAATATTCAGCTTAAATTAAAAGAACAGGGCTATAAATCAATTTCCGAAGGGGAAGAAAAAGCAGATTGGATTCTTATAGATGCTTATGATGTAATTGTTCATATTTTTAAACCGGAAGTCAGAAGCTTTTACAGTCTGGAAAAGATGTGGTCGGTTTCCCGCAAAAATGATTAATAATTCTTAGAACATCTCAACCATTGCTTTGGCATCATCATTCATCATGCTTATATCCCAAGCCGGCTCCCAAACTATTTTTACCTCAACTTGTCCAACCCCTTTAGTTTGAGCTAAAGCTTCAGCCGCTTGTGTCGGCATAACTTCTGCAACCGGACACATCGGAGAAGTTACGGTCATTTCCACATAAACATCGCCGTTGTCTTTTTGTTCAAGCTTATAAACCAGTCCCATATCCCAAATATTTATGGCTATTTCAGGATCAGATACGGTCTTTAAGGCCTCGATTAAATCATCACGTTTAGCCAACGGTGTGCCTTCTAAAGGTTTTCCGGCCTTTGCTATATAATCTTTTTTATAAGTTTCTAAATCAATATCGTTAATTTCTTCCATAGTCTGCTCTCAAAAAAATGTTCTGGCTTTTTCCAAGCTCTTACATAAAATATCAATATCATCTTTAGTATTATACAACCCCAAGGAGGCGCGAATCACCGATTCGAAACCCATGCGCCGCACTAACGGAGCCGCACAGTGATGTCCGACTCTTACCGCAACACCTTCCTTATCCAAAATAAAGGCCAAATCTTGCGGATGAATTCCTTCGATTACAAAAGAATAAATCCCGCTCCGGCTTTGATGAGTTCCTAACATTTTCAATCCGGATATTTTCTGTAGTTCTTCAAAAGCATAATCTGACAATTCATCTTCATACTGTTGAATATTTTTCATATCCAAATTCATCAAATAATTCAAAGCTTCTCCTAATCCTATAGCTTGAACTATTGCCGGTGTTCCGGCTTCAAAACGTGCCGGGGGTTCATCAAAAGTAGTGGAGGCATAAGTTACAACGTTTACCATATCTCCACCATATTGATAGGGAGGCATTGCGGTTAAAAGATCATATTTGGCATATAATACGCCAATTCCGGACGGTCCGTAAGTTTTATGCCCTGAAAAAGCTAAAAAGTCACAATCCAAGTCTTGAACATCAATTTTTTGATGGACGGCCAGCTGACAAGCATCAATCAAAACTTTTGCACCTTTGCGATGGGCTGAAGCAATAATCTCTTTTATCGGAAACAGCGTTCCTAAAACATTGGATAACCCGGTTATAGCCACTAATTTGGTTTTTCCGCTTAATTTTGCACAAAAATCATCCCAATCAAATGATCCGTCATCATTTACCCGACAAATTTTCAACTCAAACCCTATTTCATCACGTAAAACTTGCCAAGGAACCAAATTAGCATGATGTTCCGCTTCCGATATAATTACTTCATCTATTTTGGTTAAAAATTTCCGTCCCCAAGTGAATGCAACTAAATTTATTGATTCGGTAGCATTGCGTGTAAAAACGATCTCTTCTTTTTTTTCGGCATTAATAAATTTTTCTACTATATTGCGAGCATTTTCATAAGCCGAAGTTATTTCTTCCGATAATAAATACGAACCGCGATGCACATTAGCATATTCTTGGCTGTATACTTTCATCATTTTATCAATTACACACTGCGGTTTTTGCGCCGAAGCGGCTGTATCTAAAAAAGTATTAGGCTTAGAATTTACCAATATCTTAAAAATCGGAAAGTCATTACGAATTTTTTTTACATCAAACATAGCAATATATTTCCCATAATCTAGTAATTTTCTTCCGGCAATTTAAGTAATAATCTAATCCAATTACTTATTTTTTCATCATCAACTTTAGCAATAACCTCTTCTATATAAGCATTAATCAACATTTTTTTTGCAACATCTTCGCTCATTCCTCTTGATTTCATATAAAAAAGTTGCTCAGCGTCAATCTCTCCGCAAGCCGAACCGTGAGAGCATTGCACGTCATCTGCATATATTTCCAGTTCCGGCTTTACATCGACTTCTGCATCGTCGCTTAATAATAAAGCACGATGTTGTTGCCAACCTTTAGTTTTAATTGCATTTTGAGCAATATGAATTTTCCCTTGAAAAATTCCTTTAGCTTGATCTCCAACAACTCCTTTAACCAACTGTTGTGAATATGTTTCTGAAGCCAAATGTCGTATTTCGGTAGTAATATCTAGGGTTGCCCAGCCATTCATCATATAAACGGCGTTAACTTCTGCATAAGCCCCGTTTTCAATTAAGTCAACCGCAGATTCATTTCTGGCTAAATCTGCTCCTTTTTGCAGACAAAAACTTTTATAAACAGAATCTTTTTTGCTGTTAACACAGCTGAGTGCCAAATGTATTGCCTTAAAAGCTTCATCTTGAATTTTATAGTGTTGTAAATTAGCCTGTTCTTCAAGATAAATTTCATTAACAATATTATTAAAATAACAGGATTTTAATTCTCCCGCATAATCAAAATATTCGATTATTTCGGCTTGAGCTTCTTTTTCTAAAATAACCAAGTTACGCAAATTTTGCATTAAAAGCAAACCGCCGGTCTCGGTATGATAAATTAAAACAATCGGTTTATCTGGTTTAAATCCTTCCGGAATATGTATATAAATTCCTTCATTTAAATAAAAGGCATTCAGCGCCGCAAAAGGATGCCGATTAATATCAGCCAAATTGCCGATATTTTTTCTTATATCGGGATGCAACATAATTGCTTCGATTAATGGCATTATTTCAATATCATTAGGAAAATTCGAAAATCTCGGAGCAAAAACTCCGTTTACGAAACACACTTTATAACAGTCAAAAGGAATATTGGCTTGATAATTTGTTTCAGAAGAGTTGTTTGAACAAACAAAATCTCCTTCTAAAAACATATTCGGTTTAGTGTATTTCCACGCTTCAACCTTTGCATTAGGCACTCCTGTTTGAGAGAAAACAAGCTTTCCCTGTTGCCTGAAATCATGCAGCCAGGGAATATTATCTCCCAGTAAATCAACTTCTTTTAACAGCTGAGTCATGCTTGTTCTTTCACAAATTCCGAATAACCGGTTCGTTCGAGTTCTTCTGCCAAATCTTTATTTCCGGTTTTTACTATTTTTCCGCCGGCATAAACATGAACATAGTCAGGAACTATATAATTAAGCAAACGTTGATAGTGAGTAATAACTAAAAGACCGGTTTTATTGTTGCGGCAAGCATTGACTCCTTCGCCGATAATTCTCATTGCATCAATATCAACTCCGGAATCGGCTTCGTCTAAGATTGCCAAGTCAGGTCGTAATATAGCCATTTGTAAAGTTTCCAGCCTTTTAGCTTCACCGCCGGAAAAACCAACATTTATTGAGCGTTTCAGCATATCCGGACCCAAATTAAGTTTTCTTCCTTCTTCACGCAATAACTTCACAAACTCCACGGTATCCATTTCTTTTTCACCGCGATAAGCCCTGATACTGTTTAAGGCATGTTTCAAAAAAGGAGTAATTGAAACGCCAGGAATTTCTACCGGTTTTTGCATTGATAAAAACAATCCTTCGCGTGCTCTTTCTTCCACCGACATCTTTAGCAAATCTTTGCCCTTAAAAGTAATTTTTCCCGAAGATACGTAATATTCCGGTTTTCCGCATAATATATTGGATAAAGTCGATTTACCGGCTCCGTTAGGCCCCATAATTGCATGAACCTCACCTTCGTTAATGGTTAGATTAAAACCTTTGATAATTTCTTTTCCGGCAACCCCGCCGTATAAATCTTCAATTTCCAGTAATGGTGTGGTCATTTTTGCGCACTCCAGTCATCTAATCTTTTATCGATTTTTTTCAGCTTTTCTTTTTTATAAGCATCAACTTGACTATGAATATCATAGCAATACTTTAATTGCTCCAACATAATTTCTACATCGGCCGTTTCTTCTATTAATTCGGCAATATTGTCTTTATGGCGATTAATGTTTTTTAGAATCTCTTTGGTTAACTCGCTCATTTCTTCAATAACTTGCAACATTTGCGGCTCTTTACCCCAAGTTTTTAAAGCTCTTTGATAAGTATTCATTACCCGATACTCCCTTCCAAACTTATATTAATCAATTTTGCAGCTTCTATGGCAAATTCCATTGGTAATTGTTGCATAACCTCTTTACAAAATCCGTTTACAATCAGGCTGACCGATTCTTCTTCCGATATACCGCGTTGACGGCAATAAAATAATTGTTCATCAGATATTTTAGAAGTTGTTGCTTCATGCTCCAATTGCGCGGTTTTGCAGCGGCTTTCTATATAAGGCACGGTGTGTGAACCACAGGTCGTCCCGATTAATAAGCTGTCGCACCTTGTATAATTACGGGATTTTTCTGCCCCGGGAGCAATTTTAACTAATCCGCGATAGGTCTGATTGGAAAATCCGGCAGAAATTCCTTTAGATATGATCCGCGACGAGGTATTTTTGCCGATGTGAATCATCTTAGTTCCGGTATCGGCTTGTTGACGGTTATTAGTCAATGCTACCGAATAAAATTCACCATGAGAATTATCTCCTTGCAATATACACGAAGGATATTTCCATGTAACTGCCGAACCTGTTTCTACCTGTGTCCACGACATTTTTGCATTAACTCCGCGACAAGCCGCACGTTTGGTAACAAAATTATAAACTCCGCCTTTACCGTCCTTATCGCCCGGATACCAGTTTTGTACCGTTGAATATTTTACTTCGGCATTATTCATCACCACAATTTCTACAATTGCCGCGTGTAATTGATTTTCATCACGTTGCGGAGCTGTGCAACCTTCTAAATAAGAAACATAACTGTCATCATCGGCAATAATCAAAGTTCTTTCAAATTGTCCGGTATTACGGCTGTTTATTCTGAAATAGGTCGATAACTCCATCGGGCAACGCACGCCCTTGGGAATATAAACAAAAGTACCATCCGTAAATACGGCTGAATTAAGGCAAGCAAAAAAATTATCCGTATAAGGCACTACTGATCCCAAATATTTCTGCACTAATTCAGGATATTCTTTTACTGCTTCCGAAATTGAGCAGAAAATAATTCCTTTTTCGCGTAATTGAGCCTGATAGGTGGTTGCCACTGACACACTGTCAAAAACCGCATCAACTGCTACAACTCCGGCTAAAATTTTTTGCTCTTGTAAGGGAATCCCTAGCTTTTCATAAGTCTTAAGCAGTTTTTCATCAACTTCATCTAAACTTTTGGGGGCATTTTTTTGTTTTGGCGCCGAGTAATAAGATAATGCCTGATAATCTATCGGATCATAACTCAACTTAGCCCAAGCCGGTTCATGCATATTTTGCCAAAATTCAAAAGCTTGCAAGCGTTTTTGCAATAACCATTCCGGCTCTTCTTTTTTCTTTGATATAAGCCGAATTATCTCGCTGTTTAATCCCAAAGGGACAGTATCGGCTTCAATCTCGGTAACAAAGCCGTATTTATACTTATCGCCGCTTTCATCGGTTATTTCAATATTATTCTTTGCATCAGTCATGTAATGGAAATTAGTTTCTTTTTTTTATAAAATCAACTTATATTTATGCAAATTTAGAAAATATTAAGCCTTAATGGCATATTATAATGCCGGATTGGTTTATATGGAGTATTAATGCGTATCAGAGTTTTATTGCTTTTTATAATAGTTATGCTGCTCGGTGCCTGTTCCGGAGACATCGGAATTTTCGGTTATACACTTTGGGGCGGGCAAAGTTATTATCGTAATACTTCCAGTGTAGTGGTTAAGAAAGGGGACACACTGTATAGCATAGCCAATCGTTATGACGTCGCTTTACGTAGTCTTATTGAGATAAACAAATTGCAACCGCCTTATCTTTTGCGAGTCGGTCAAATTTTACGACTGCCTGCAGCCAAGTATCATATAGTTTCAAAAGGCGATACTCTCTACAATATCTCCAAACGTTACAATGTCGATATGCCGAAACTCAGCGCCGAAAACCATTTAAGTGCACCATATATCCTTAAACTGGGGCAAAAACTGACTATTCCCGATAGCTTATATACTAAAACAAATTCCTCAACTTCGGTTCGCGCCGATTCTGCTAACAACAATGCCAATAAGAAAAGTTCATCTGCTAAGACTCAATATACCTACACGCAACCATCGCTTAATCGTAAACAGAAATTTGCTTGGCCGGTAAAAGGTAATGTAATTATGGGATTTGGTCCTATTGCCAAAGGACGTCATAATGACGGAATCAATATCAAGGCTGCTGCCGGAACTCCGGTTAAGGCTGCCGATTCCGGTACGGTTGCTTATGCAGGGAATGAATTAAAAGGGTTTGGTAATTTGATATTGATTAAACATGATGATGGTTGGGTAACTGCTTATGCACATAATCAGCTGCTTAAAGTTAAAAAAGGTCAGAAGGTTAAACGCGGCGAACAAATTGCTACAGTCGGTTCCACCGGAGGAGTAGGGACACCGCAACTTCATTTTGAAACCCGTGCCGGCAAAAAAGCCCTTAATCCGCGAAATTATTTACAATAAAAAAATAACTTGTGAAATAATAAAAAATTTCCTATATATGCTTTAGAATTTATTTTACAATAAACCAAATTTTGTTTTTTTATGGAGACATTAGATATGTTTATTAGTCAGGCATTTGCTCAAACAACTGCGGAGGCATCGTCTTCCGGCAGTCTTACCGGCATGATATTGCAGTTGGTTCTTATTTTTGCAATTTTTTATTTTTTGCTGATTCGTCCTCAGCAAAAACGTATTAAAGAACATGAAGCTAAAGTAAATGCATTGCGGCGAGGTGATGAAATAATAACCGGCGGTGGTGTAATAGCCAAAGTGGTTGATATTGATGATAATAACGATGAATTAAAAGTCGAAATTGCTCCTGCGGTTGTTGTCAGAATTGCCCGTTCCACCGTGCGTGAAGTTTTAACCGAAGAGGTTAAGGCAGCTAATAACAACAAAAAAAATCAGAATAAAAAATAGGATGTTAAAAAATGTATAAATTGTCTAGATCAAGAATAATCATAATTTTGGCTATATGCTTGGTTGGTGTGTTTTTTGCCGTTCCCAACATTATGCCTAATAAAGACAGCTTACCGAAATGGTGGCAGCCGATCAGTTTAGGCTTGGATTTGCAAGGCGGATCCAATTTGTTATTGGAAGTTAAGCTGGACGAGGTCTTAAAAGAACGTATGTCCTCTATTGAGGATTCGGCTCGTCAGATTTTGCGGGAAAATCGGATTCGTTATAAGAGTCTTACTTCCGGTGAAGATGGTGTAAAGGTTGTTATTGATAACGCCGCTTCGCGTGCCAAAGCAGCTAATCTGTTTCGTAAGATTGACGAGGGAATTATGGCAACCGATGAGGGAACAGACGGCTTATTGATTACTTATAGTGAAGTTGCTCTCAATCAATTAAAAGCTAAAGTAGTTGACCAATCTATTGAAATAGTTCGTCGTCGTATTGATGAATTGGGAACTAAAGAGCCGTTAATCCAATCTCAAGGCACCGGTAGAATTGTTGTTCAGCTCCCGGGTTTGCAAAATCCTGAGCAAGTTAAAGCCTTATTAGGTAAAACTGCTAAAATGTCATTCCATTTGGTTGACAGCACTGCCAAGATGTCTGATGCTAAGCGTGGAATGGTCGGTGGAAAATATAAATTGGTTTATGGTGAAATGGGGGAGCCTTATTTTGTAACTCGTAAACCTGTCGTTGGCGGTGAAAATTTAGTTGATGCTCAAGCCACTTTCCAAAACGGTGAAGCAGTTGTGTCTTTCAGATTTAATTCTTTAGGCGGTAAAAAATTCGGCGAAGTTACCAAGAACAACATCAATGAAAGATTAGCGATTGTTTTGGATAACGAAGTTATTTCCGCTCCGACTATCCAAGGTCCGATTATGGGCGGATCCGGAGTTATCACCGGTAACTTTACTATTCAATCGGCCAATGATTTGGCTTTGTTGTTGCGTTCCGGAGCTTTACCTGCTCCTTTGGAAGTTTTGGAAGAACGTACGGTTGGTGCCGGATTAGGAGCCGATTCGATTAAGGCTGGTGTTATAGCATCTGTTATTGGTTTAATTGCCGTAGTTGCTTTTATGGTTGCGGCCTATGGCTTGTTTGGTGTATTTACTACTGTTGCAGTATTTACCAACCTTGTTTTAATGATGGGTGCACTCAGCGTTTTAGGGGCGACTTTAACTCTTCCCGGAATTGCCGGTATGATATTGAGTATTGGTATGGCTGTTGATGCTAATGTTCTGATTTTTGAACGTATGCGTGAAGAAGTTAAAAATGGCCGTTCTACCCGTGATGCGGCAGATGCCGGATTTAATGAGGCATGGGCAACTATTGTCGATTCTAACCTTACCACTTTGGTAGCAGCTTTAGTTCTGTTTTATTTCGGAACCGGTCCGGTAAGAGGATTTGCGGTTACTTTGGCTATAGGTATTGCAACCTCAATGTTTACCTCCGTAACGGTTACTCGAGTTATAATTACTACTTGGCTTAACAAATTTAAGCCTACCAGATTGCCTATATAAAAAGGAATACGAAAATGATGAATATGTTTAAATGGGTTACTTTAGATACCAACTTTAATTTTATGAAAGCCAAAAAGCTGACTTATATATTGTCATCGACAATGGTAGTGCTTTCATTGATTTGCATTGCAATCAAAGGATTTAATTTCGGTATTGATTTTTCCGGTGGTATCTTAATGGAAATAAAATCGGAAAATGTTATTAATGTTGACGAATTACGCAGCACTCTTAACAAACTTGATATTGACGACTTAAACTTGCAGTCCATGGGTAACGACGGCAAAGAGATTGTTATTCGTGCTCAAGCCAAAACCTTGGATGAAAAGGCTCAGATGGCTATTGTTAACCAAATCAAGTCAACTTTAGGCAGTGATTATGAATATCGCCGTGTGGAATTAGTCGGACCTCAAGTCGGCGGTGAATTGAAAAAAGATGGTATAATCGCTTCGGTTATTGCTATTTTAGCAATTACTGCCTATGTATGGTTCCGTTTTGAGTGGCAATTTGCTCTCGGTGCAATTGTCGGTTTGACGCATGATGTAATCATCACCGCCGGCTTTTTGTCGTTATTTGGTTTGGATTTCAGCCTGACTACGGTTGCTGCAATTTTAACTTTAGCCGGTTATTCGGTCAACGATACTGTGGTAACTTACGATCGTATCCGTGAAAACTTGCGTAAATACAAAAAGATGAAACAAACTGATTTATTGAATAAGAGTATCAATGATATTTTATCACGCACATTTTTGACCGGATTAACAACTTTGTTTGCCGCATTGGCTTTGTTGATTTGGGGCGGCGACGCTCTTCGTTCCTTTGCCTTTACGATTTTCTTCGGAGTTGTAATCGGAACTTATTCTTCAATTTATGTTTGCACCACCTTATTGGAATTGTTTGATTTGCGCGCTCATCAAAATGAGGCTGAAATCAATCCTTTCGGTAATGCTTAACTTATAATAGGGGATAAAAATGACCAAAGTATCATGGAAACCGGGAACTATGCTTTTTCCTTTGCCGCCTGTAATGGTTACTTGCGGCACCATGAAAAAGGCTAATGTGCTGACTATTGCCTGGACGGGTATCGTTAATTCTGAACCTCCGTTGACTTATATTTCGATTCGTCCGACGCGCTATTCTCATGCCATTATTGCTAAAAACAAAGAATTTGTTATTAACTTGGTTAATCTTCCTTTAGCAAAAGCTTGTGATTATTGCGGAGTAAAGAGTGGAGCTCAAACTGACAAATTCAAGGATATGAATTTGGAAATTGAGCCTTGCACTCAAGTTAAAGCTCCGCAATTAAAAGATGCCCCGATCACGTTGGAGTGTAAAGTCCTCGACAGTGAGAAAATGGCCACTCATGAAATGTTTTTAGCCGAAATTGTTAATGTAAATATCAACGATAAATATATTGAAGAAGATGGCAGGTTGGCTGTTGAAAAAATGGGGTTGGTTGCTTTTGCCCACGGACGTTATTATACTTTAGGGCGCGATTTAGGGGCTTTTGGTTTTTCGGTAGATAAAACTAAAGAAAACAAAACCAAACCGCGTAAATCCAAATTTATGGCGATTCTTAAAATGGAAGAAAAATTAAAAGAAGGCACCTTGAAGATTAAGGAGAAGAAACCTTCTTTGCAAAAGGCCTTAGCCGAGAAAAAGGCGCGTTCCGTCAAAGCAAAATCCGGTAAACGTAAACCGTTAAAGGGCAGGGGCTTTTTAAATATTAATCACAAAAAAGGTTTATCTGCAAAAAAGGCGGATTCGCATTCTTCCAAGAAGCCTTCTAAATAATAATACCAAAAAAATTGTGGATTAAATCTTGCTATTTTTATTAAGATAATATACATTCCAAATAAATTTGAGATGTTGTAATTTTAACTGTGAGGATTAGACATGAGCACAATTACCCGTTCCGATGTTGTAGATGCTATCTATAGCGAGATAGGTTTGTCGAGGAAAGATTCCGGCGACATATTGGATATGGTTGTTGATGAAATTGTTAAAGAGCTTAGCGCGGGTAACGAGGTTAAGTTATCTCGTTTCGGCACTTTTTCTCTGCGCGATAAAAATGCCCGTGTCGGTCGCAATCCTAAAACCGGTGTTTCCGCAACCATCTCGCCGCGTCGCGTTATTTCTTTTAAAGCCTCACAGACCTTGCGTAATCGCATCAATCGTCGCGGCAAATTTAAAGCAAGTTAGTTTATGACAGTCAACAAAAGTAAATCAGCCTTTCGCACTATTGCCGAGCTCGCCGAGGAACTCGGAGTTGCGACTCACGTCTTGCGCTTTTGGGAAACCAAGTTTGAACAAATCAAGCCGATGAAGCGCGCCGGCGGACGTCGTTACTATCGTCCTGACGATGTCGAACTCATCAAAGCTATCAAAAGCTATCTTTACGATAAACGCTATACTATTGAAGGCGTGCAAAAACTGTTTAAAGAAAAAGGGCTTAAAGCGATTCTCGGGGATGAAATCCAAAAAGATTTTTTTGCCGAAGCTCCTCAAGAGGTTGAATTAAATCAAAGCTCTCGCGACATATTAAACAGCATTAAATCATCACTTGAAGATATTAAAAGCAATCTTCTCAAAAATTTATAAATCT
>Ga0247611_10003092_pt1 | contig 25304 bp, 41 predicted proteins | sample 177DNAGHGhighgp2_FD_192422 | JGI IMG/M metagenome (GOLD analysis project Ga0247611, IMG submission 192422) | Sheep rumen microbial communities from Palmerston North, Manawatu-Wanganui, New Zealand - 1770 DNA GHGhigh gp2 | ecosystem: Host-associated > Mammals > Digestive system > Stomach > Rumen... | reverse complement strand
AAAAATTTAAACAAAGGGTTCGATTTCCATAAAAATCATCATTCGTTTAATGGCGACTTGTCAACAAACCTTCAACAACACTGAAGTAATACTTCGCCATCCCAACCGACCGTAGAACTTCATTTATCATTCATTAGGGTTCGCTCTTGTTGCGAAGATATTGGCGTCTTGGACGCTAATCGGTCAACGACCGATTATTTGTATGGATAAAATAAAAAAGGGCAGAAATAGCCCCATCTGTTGAAGTATCGAATATGTGGATTCTTTGAACGGCTTGATGTATTCGAGTGGGCAAAATATGTTTTTCTGTTGGGATTTGCGGGAGTCAATCCCCTTTTATTTTTGACATAATAATACAAGTCATCATCTAATAATTATAAGGACCCTTGTATTATTTAATAGAATATGCTTGTATGATAAAGTCAAAAACTGAATGAACTGTGGTAAATGTCGAACCACAGCAAAAAATGGTTTCTGAATGGCTCTCTGGCGTTTTATAGCCGTTGCGAAATGTTCGACCAATACACCACCCACCCACCCACCTTTGAAATTCTCGATTAAACTTTACGAATAGAGAATGGAATAGCAGCACGATTTTGGACGGCTATTATTTTTTCATCAAACACCACATTTGCAAGATGTTCGAAGAATTTGTCGGTGTCGCTCAGTTTTCCATTGAACCAAACGAAATTATACCACAGCAAATAATTTCTCAGATATTTCGTGGCAACACCCCTGAATGGCTTGAACCATTGTTTTAAATTAGAGTGATAGCTGTTGATTCGTTGAATGTTGAAATAGCCCGATTTGGTTTTACGGTCATCAGATTTGAACATAAGGAGACCCAAGTCCATTTTCTCGCATACCCTTTTATATGCGGGGTTTTTGTCGGTACACATAATCGTTCTTTTCTCGATTCTGTTATCAAAAGCCGCTTCGATATGTTTCATTCTACATTTGCCCAAGTTTGTCGGGGTGGCAATTACTTCATGATTGTGATCAATTCCACAGCAAACATTTACCATTCCATTCATAGCCATAGGCGTTTTATTTGGGTGGTCTTTAAGCCATTTTCTGTATTCGGGGGCATACATTCCATAGAACGCCAGATGGTTGTACATATTACCCTTAAACGACAAGTCGAACCCAGTTTCATCAGCTTCCACCACACCCCCCAAAATCGTTTTTTCGTTCGGTATTGTGATTGTGTCCAATATTTTGTGACGCCATCTAAAGGAAGTTCTCGATGAAATTTCACATTTTCTTGCTGATTTGCGAATAGAATCCTGTTCGAGCAAGCAACGCACATATTCGCTCATTTGATCGGGCGACATATGGGAACGATAGAATACAGATTTGGCAGTAGAAACGAAAGTAGCCCCACAGTCTTTGCATTTGTAGCGTTGATGTTCGCCGATGTAATCACGACCGATTTTCTCGCCCTCGCTGTTTTTTAGCGTTCTATAACGGGCTACAGTCCCAAATTTGACGATATGGAGACATCCACATTTTACGCAGGCGTGTTCTTTTTCCATTCGGTTTGATTTCAACAAGTCATTTACGGAATTAAAGCCCATGTTGAGCTTTCGAATGAGCATTTGCTTTTCGGAAGGTTGCAGACCGTGAATAAGCTGGTTTATGAGTTCTATTGGTTTTTGTGTGGAAGTTGACATTTTTCGCCTCCATTTTGAGGGATGTTTATTTGATTGGAATCTAGAAAAAGCGCTTAGAAAAGCAACCCGTTTACACCTCTTTTTTTTACAGATAAATTAGATATCATTTTCCCCGTTTCGGCCATTTCCGGCGCTGCATGTGCCGTTTTTAGCTCAAAAACGCAATTCCGACCGTAATTTTTTTACAAATGAAGCCATAGCCAAAATAAAAAAATAATGTATATTTTATTCGTTATGTGGGGCGGTCACACGCTCCCGAACACAAGAAAAATCGAACATTAAGCGGTTTTTGGGGAATGTTGAAGACAATCGTCAAGATTGACACTCTGCCCTAATTGCCATAAAGAAAGAGGTGAAAATGCTTGTAATTGAACAATTCAATTTTGGTAAAAAGGCTTTCTAGCCTTAACGAGTTTTCGTTAATTTAATTTCCAATAAAAATTAAATTCAGCTTAATGCCGTAATTGCGCCTTCACATTATCGTGGTGCGCCTTTATGCGGACTTTGCTGTTTGCGAAAATCCAAACCTAATTGAGTTTGGCAATATATCCTTTACGGCGTCCATACTTTGCGAGTATGGCGATTGGGGGGGTATTGTCCATTTATGAAGTTACAAACAAATTCCATAAGCAAAAAAAATAAGGAGTAATATGACTGTTGACGAATTAATCGACAAATTAAAAAAGGAGACCTTTCATAATCCGCATGGAGAAGACATGAGTATTAGCGCTTTGGAAAAGTTTAAAAACGACAATCCATATCTGTCGCCAAGCGATATGAAAAAATTAAACGATGAGATAGAACGCTTGAAAATAAAAGAAAAGAAAAAGAAAATAAAACGAGAGTTGAGGAAAATAAAGGAAGATTTTTAACATAAAAGGAGATAAAAATGAAAAACATAATTCAAAATAAAAAGGCCGTCACTTCCAAAGTGGCAAAAGTAAACTCAAATAATGGAGAAAAAAAGATGAAAAAATACTCATTCAGCAACGAATTAACTCGTAACACTCAAATAGCTAAAGTTTACAATCATTTGTTAACCTTGGCAAAAAATAAGAACATGGACGATTTTGTTCCTCGATCTTTTGATGATACAATCAAATTTGATGACATCATTGTTGTTCTTGTTAATGAAACCGATGAAGAATTGGTTGTTGCTTTGTATGACAAGCGAAAATATCAAAAGTGCTGGTCATATAGAGGTGGAACATACGCAAATTCCGTTGGCATGACAGCACTCGTTTTCTTTGATATATTAAGACCCATTCGTGGCTTAGACGATTATTCGGCTATCGGATACGGTGAGTTGGATTTGGCTCATTATAATCTGACAAGAGATTACGACAAGTTCATGTCATTTAAAGAATTCGTAAAAGAGCACGGAGCCCGCATTCTTGAACAGAAATAAGTTTTGGAGGATATAAATGAATATCGAAAAGGATATATTAGACGATATAGAAGGTCTTGATTTGACTGAAAAAGAAAAACAAGAGCTAATCAAACGGATTATGGATAATCCCGAATGTGAAGAAGTTCGTAAATACGCAAAAGAAAAAATGATTGAATCACGAATGAGGGAAATTGAAGAGGATTTCAAAACGGAGGTAGCATATGACATAAAATCTAATTTCTAATAAACCGAGCTACACACTCGTAAACCGTGATAACTCCCCACCTAATCTGTGGGGTGTTTTTTTATACCCATAATTTCATAAATAAGATAAAACGATTTTTTATAAATAAAAAGAAAGGGGTGTTATGAAAAGACAGGCTTTGGAAGAATTGGAAAAATATAAGCAACAGCAAACATTGCAGGCTATGCTTAAAGAAATTCTCGCTTTATTGTTTCGCATGAATGAAAACATAAACAAAATAGAAACTGTGCTAGAACAGCACGCAAAAGATACAAGAGGGGGCTTTTAATGGCGTTTAACGGTTGGTATAAATCTTATACAGATGAAAAGCGGAGTATTCCACCCTGCAAGACCCAAGCCACTTGTTCCTGAAAAGAATACCCAAAAGAAGATTGCATTGATTGAATATCTTTTGGAACACATTAAGGAACCGGTATTCACTTACACAAACAGTTCTTTAAATGATGAATTTTATATCGCCGATGAAGATGATGGCTTGGATATTCCAAAAATAACATTCGCCATTTTGAATTATAAGGGACACATCGGAAATGAAATAAACAACAACTTTGAGACTTTCGGAAGTGTAATTCAGAATTATGTTCCCGAGCGTTTTAGAAATATAAAGTTCAACATCCATTCAAGTACGAAAGATTACAGCCAAGCATATTTGGACGCTGTCGAAAAGTTTCAAGGCTGGATTTGTTCGATGAAATCTAAAATTGAAAATGCTTTATCCGAGGAGTATTATTTACAAGGTCGAATGAAGAACCTTGAAATACTCAAACGAAGATATAAACAAAATTGGAGCGAGTCCAAGGTTGTTGATTTAACAGCCGATCAAAACATAAGAATGGATGGTGATTCTAAAATCGAAATAAAGATAACGGACGCTTAATTTTTTCTCCATAAATGAGGGCCTTACATCGCTTTTGGTGTAGGGCTTTTTTATTGAAAAGGGGTGTTATATGGATTATGAAGTAAAAATGTTGCCACATCAAAAGTCCTTATATCAGTCGAAAAGCAATATTGCTGGGCTTGTGTGTGGTCGTGGTTCACGGGAAAACAGTAATTCTTTCATGGATTATCGTCTTTCATCTATTGCAAGAGAAACGAATACTTGCGTTTTCTCAAACATACAAATCTCTTTCCCAAAATCTCTTTGATGAAATTTTGAAGCGATTTGACGAATTAAAACTTAAACCAATTTACAATAAGGGTGCAATGACCATAACATTCAACAAACGGCATTTGCTTTGGCTACAGTTACGAAAACTGTGAATCATCAAGGGGTCTGACAGAAATAAATTTGCTGGTTCTTGATGAACTGTGCTTGGCTCCAGCCGATATTTTGGCGATTACAGCACCTTGTTTGCGAGGCGATTTTAAGCCAATAATTCGCTTTGGAACTTCGCCACGACAAGGCTCTGTTTGGAATAAGTGGCTGTTGGATAACATAGCTTCAAAAAATATTGAAGTTTTTACAGCCAAAATGAGCGACAATAAGTTTTTATCCAAAGAATCGCTAGAGCTTTCGATGAAAGCAATTACAGATGAAAAAATGCGATTACAGGAAATCGAAGGCGAAATTCTATCTGATTTTGACGAAAGTTGTATTCTCTATGAAAGTGATTTTCCAAAGACATTCATCGACAGTTCCGCAAATTATCCAATCAAAATAGGTATTGACGGTTCTGGTCAAGGAAGGGATAAGTCCGTAATCTGTATTCGTAAAGGAAACAAGATTATAAGCATAACGAAATATGATAAGTTAGACCCGTTCGACTGTTCATCGGCTATAAAACTTATCCTATTGAGAAACAAGCTATCGACTGACGATGTGTTTGAAATAAACATTGATATGGGTTATGGCGAACGGCTATTATGCAGTTCTAAACAAGGAATATCCTAATGTAAATCTTGTGCCGTTTGCAAGTAAACCCAATAACGAATCATACGCAAATAAAAGGGCGGAAATCTATTTCAATCTCGCAAAGGCTGTGCGTAATGGCTTGTTCATAGATGACCCTATGCTAATCGAAGAACTTACCAATACAAGATTCATGCTTGACAAGAACGACAAATATATTCTTATGCCCAAAGCCGAATTGAAACTTGTTTTGAATCGTTCCCCCGATACTGCGGACGCTTTGGCATTGACATTCTGCGATGAAGATAGAATGTATGAAAAACGACTTAACAAACGACAAATAAAACAATATGCCCGATCTATTTTAGGCGACCCAAACGATTAAGATTAATAAATACTTGTGGATGGTGTAATGCCCACATTGTCCGCTAATTTTCAAAGGGCACAAGGGAGACTTAATAAATGAGTAATTTAGATAAGGTTACAGACGAAATCAAGACTGAAAACGAAAGTGAAAATCAAAACGAAACATCTGCCGTAGAAAATACAACCATTGAGGAAAACAGACGGTGCAAGCGATGACACAAATGGCGAAAAGACGAAGGTCGATTTAAACGCCATTTCAAAAGAAGATAAAATCACACATTCTTTCAAACAGCAATTAAACAAGCAAAAAAATAAGTATGAATCTCAACTTGCGGAACGCAACAGAGAATTTGAGGAATTAAAGAGCCGTTTGGAAAGACTCGAAAACCCCGACAAATACAAGGAAAAATTCAGAAACGACTTTGAAAACGATGACAAGTACATTGATTACTTGGTTGAACAGCGAATGAATAAGATGTTTGCCGAGCGTGAAGAACAATACAAAAAACAACGAACCATTGACGAACAAAAACGAGAACGAAGCAACAAGATAAACGCGCGAATAAATAAGTGCTTTGCAACAGATGATGAAAAGCGTGATTATTTGATAACCGTTCAACAGGCTTTTGACCAAGGGCTTGAAGAACTTATCGACAAGGAACAATATGTGTCCGAATATATCCAAAATTCAGAAAATGGTCCTCGTTTGCTCTATGATTTGGCATCAAAGCCCGAATTGGTAAAAGCCGTATTCTCACAGGCTGACCCAATGTCCCGAATTTTGGAACTTAAACTTTATGAAAGAGAATTGCTCAAGGGCAATGAACAGAAAAAAGCTGTTCCGACAATTAAACCAAATTTGGTTATCGGCAAGCCCGGAATTTCAACCAACAAAACGACTGACATCTTTTCAAACGATGCTGAATTGAAAGCCTTTATACGAAAAAGATAAATGGCTTTTTTATAAATACAATAAGGAATTTTGAACGATAAAGCTAATCGTTTGAAATTCCAACAGTTTAAGGGGTTCTGTTTCAAAATCTCTTTATTTATCCATGCCCTTTATGGCGAATGGTCTAAGGCGTAGCTGACCGAACGACCCACTGAAATGGACAGTGAATCATTGGAAAGTCATGATGAGTAAAATTATTCACAACAATTTATAGAGGTGCTTTAAATGGCAAATAATAAATTCACAAATAACGATAAGACAAAAATGGTTGCCGCAGTTGTAAGCGACAAAATGGATTTTGTAAAAAAATCCAAGAGTGGTCTATCCGAAAATGAGCTAAAGGGAAAAAAGTTTCGGAAAAAAATATAAGGTTTACATTCCAGATCCTGGTCAAGTAAAAGATGGTTTGGTTGCTGAACCTGATTCCATTGAAGAAATCGAAATGGAAATCACATTACAGAATAAGAACACTTCTGTTGAAATTGATGCATGGAATGACTTGACCGATATGGAAGATTTCAAGAAAGAAATCGCCATTCCTCGTGGTAACAAACTCGCTTTGTCTGTTCAAAAAGACATTATCGACAATACCGTATTCCAAGCCGTTCAGGCAACCGTAACATCTGCCGCTAATTTTGCCGCTTTAAGCGATGTTTCAAACAAGCTAGGCGAACTTAATGTTGCTGGTCAGTTGGTTATGTTCAACTCTCCAACTGTAAACGGAAAAATTGCAGCCGCTGGTTTAAGTAATTTCAATCCTGATTCTATTCAAAAGGATATTTACGGAAAAAATTATTTAGGCGAATACGCAAATGCTTCACAGATTACATTGGCTGGTCTTCCTACAATTACCGCAGGGGCATCGGCATGCACAATTACAGGAACAGCAATAAGTGGCGAAAACACTTTAAGTTCTACTGTTGTTGGTTATGAGCCGATTACCGAAGTTACTTGTGCTGGTGGCAAGAAGGGTGAAGCATTTAAAGTAGCAGGTTTGAAGGTTGTCGATGTAAACGGCATGCCGACCGACCAAGATTACACTGTAATTCTCGCAACAGACGCAAATACAGCAAATAAGTGCTCCATTGCTCCAATTCGTGCTACATTAAACGATACAGTAAGTGGCGTTAAGGTTGATAATGTTGGAAATCCAAACGCTTGGTTCGACCATACTTTCGATTCATTCTCTGCAACTCCGCTTTTGACATCAGGAGCTTCTTATTATGTCGGTGTATGTCGTGAAGAGGATGCACTTCTTTTTGACACATATAAGTTCTCTGACCTTCCAGGCTCCGAAAACTCTACACAGACCGTTGATGGTGTATCCGTCAAAATGAGCGAATACGGTGACGGAAAGAACATGACTTCTCTCGTTCGTCTTGACTGCCCATTTGCCGCTGGTGTTCCTGACGCCAGACGACAGGCTGTCTTGTATGTCAAGAAATAAGGCTTAGGTGTTACTCCTTTCACCTTGAAATGTTGGTGGGTTATGCTCACCAACATTTTTTATTCCGCAATTATAAATATAGAGAGGTGATTATAAATGATTTCTGTAAATGATTTAATTCAAAATGCTTTTTCAAGATGTGGGCTTGTTGGTGATGGTCAAGCCGTTAACGGAACGAAAGCCAAAACAGGTGAAAACGAACTTAAAGACCTTATCTCTATTCTCAATACGCAAGAATACTTAGCTGACAATTTTAAAATTTTTGATGTGAACGGCAAAAGCACCATTACAATAGGAGATTCCAAAGAGTTCGATATTCAGGTAAAAACTCCACCAAGCACAATTAAATCTATTGGTCGAAAAATTGGCGACAGATACATTCAGTTGATAAAGACAAATATAGAGTCCATTTTTCGGAGAATCAAGAAACCATCTATCTACTCAATACTCATATACGGTCGCTTACGATTCAAAGGCGATTACATCGAGAACGATTAAGCCAAGCATACTTCAATATCAAACCGAAAACGATATGCCCGAAGCATCGTCAAGTTTATTTCATAAGACCGCATATGTCATTGACGAAAACATCGTCTATGTTTGCACACAGACAGGTCAAAACCTTTTTGCTTGGACTCATTACACCTATACGGATTCCAATGTTTGGAGAGACGCCTATTTGTATGATTTAGAAAAGGGTGCCTTGAAAGGAACAATCTATTTGGATTCCAATATAAGTTCATCATATAAGGTTTGTTTCGTTGATGATATTGACGAAATCAGTCTTTCAAGCACCTTGAATCTTCAAGACATGTATCGTTCGCTTTTATTGACTGGTCTAACTTATAGACTTGCGATTAGATACAAGTTGAATGATTGGGTGACAACATTCAAAGACGATTTCGAGGAACAGAAATCACTCATTAAAAGGCTTAATTCGTCAAATAGACCGATCGTTTGGCAAAACATGGATGGTTCATACCTTGATGATTACAATAATGGCTTGTATGGTGTGGGGTGGTAAATGTCGAAAGTAAGCGTAATATCAAACTTGATTGGCGACCAAACAAAAGCAAAGTTCCCATCTACGATGGGTTCCGCACTTTCCATAAACATGTATCAGGAATCGAATGGCAAAGTTGTGTATCAAAAATCGGTTCCACGGAATTAGATGGCTGAAACAACTTGAAAACACAAAAGAAGGATGTCACGGCTCGTTTGTTTCTTCCACAGGTTTAGATGTGAACAATAACGCCCCTGATGCGTTTTTCGTTGTTCACTCAAAATTATATAGGATTGATTACAAGTGGGAAATAGAATGTCTTGGAAACTTAAACACAGGTTCATATCCGACATTTGCCGAAACAGGTGGTGAACGCCCATTGCTTTTAATAGCTGATGGCGTCAACCTATTTTATTACAATCTAAAAGAAGGTGGTTCTCTCCATTACATAAACTTACCCGATCGCATAAACGAACAGGGTGCAAAAATTAAGCCTACACATGTCCAAGTTGTTGCTGGTTCCATCATCGTAAACGACAAAGGGAGTGGTTACGCCTATTACTCCATACCCTACGCTCTTTCTCAGGATACACGACAGGTCTATAAAATCGTGGGTGGCAATGTTCAATATAAATCCGACAATATAACGCCAGAGACAATTACAGTTCAAAGTGACCAATATGTATTTTTAGACGATTACGGCTTACCGCAGTATAAAAACGGTGAGTCCAACAGCGATGCCATAAACGCCCTTTATGCCATTGGTTCAAATCTAATCGTATTTGGTCCGAAATCTATTGAGTTCTGGCAAAGAGGTGATGCAGAACAGTATCAGACTTGGGTTAGAACATCATACACATTCAATAGAGAAATCGGGCTGGACTCGCCCAATTCTGTGGCAAGCGTGAACAACAGCGTCTGTTTCGTATCAAATGGTATGAACGCAGGAAGGGCTGTTTTTGCAATTTCGGGAACTGAATTCCAAAAAATTTCTGAAACATGGTTGGATGACATCTTGGATAACTCCGACACAGACAATGCCATTGGATTTGCTTATAGCCGTTCGAACCATTCGTTTTATGGTCTATACATTCCGAACGCACAAAACAAAAGAAGTAGAACCTTCATTTATGATTTTTCTACACAGCAATGGTCGGAAAGAACTTCAAGAAATTTCAATACAGGGCGTGATTCAGCGTGGAACTTGATTTATCCTGTATGGTTTGATAACAAGACTTTATTTGGTCACATTGCCGATGGCGAGCTTGTTTATTTGGATGACAATTTCCATCAAGAAGAATTAAATGAAAATCAAACGGTTGCTTTAATTCGTAGAAGGCAAAGCCCCGTTATTGTGAACAATTACCAAAATTTCACTTTTGACGAGTTAGGGATAGAACTTAATACGGGAACCATTGAAGATTATGATGCGAATCCAAAAGCTCAACTTGAAATTTCGGACGATGGAGGTTTTTCTTTTGGTAACACGATACTTGAAGAATGTGGTAAGACAGGGCAATACTTTTATCGAGTTCGTTTTCTCAATTTGGGACTTCAAAGATTATGTGTAATTCGTTTGACATTCTCCGAAAATATGGATATCACATTGACAAACGCAAGCATTCGTGTATCACCGACAGGATTTAGCATATAGGGTATTTTATGAAAAACGGCGAAATAAACAACACCACACCGATCGAGAATTTGAGAGAAATCCTTAACGGAGCATATTCCATAAACAAAATAAATGACTGGTCGGTTATCGTCATCGGTTCCAATTTAGAAATGTGGGAACTGTGGTGTTCAAAAGAAGGTTCTTATTTGCTCCCTTCAAAAGCTGATAAAACTTTAATGGCGAAAGTGTTTTATAACGATGGTTCAATAGAATGTAAGGTCGTTCGCTTGGGGCAAACAGCTATTTGTGTTTCAAAACCATGCAAAATTGAAATACAGAAAATCAACGACAAAAATTTAATCAATAACGGATAAAATTTGGAGGATTATTTATGGGTGTTATGTCCAGTATTGCAAACGCCATTGGTTTCGGCAATGCCGACCAAGTGAAGGAAGCAAAGAAAGCTATAAAACAAAATAAAGGGCTATGGCAGAGTAATTATAACGAAAATCAAGACACCTTGAAAAAATATCTTGATTCTATCTCGCAAGCGCATGATGAAACTTTAAAAAATCAATACACACAAGCAAAGCAAAACTTTGCGGATATGGGAACATATAACCCGTCAAAGTTTGAATACAATAAGTCTGTCGATGATTTCATGTCTCCAGCGGTTGATATGAGAATAAAAGCCGCAAATGAAGCCATAACAAATTCACAGGCGAACGCTCGGCAACTTGTTCAGCTCTGATTATTTGAACTCCCTGAATGCAAAATCACAAGCTATTGCAAGTGAAGAATACGAAAACGCATTTAACAGATATGCACAGGACAAAAATCAGGCGTTACAGGAACAGCAATTCAATGCGAACGAAAACCAAAACGCTTATAAATCCCAGAGCGACTTATATAAAACTCTTATGACCCAATTAGGCAACGATTACAACACCGACACAACAAATTGGCTTAATGGTTTAGGCGATTATTACGGTGGAATGATAAACGCAAACAATGCTTACACAAACGGCTTGGCAAATGTAAACACATCACTTGCAAATGCTTCGCTATCGGAAAATAACGGTGTTGGCGACATGCTTAATTTCGCACTCAATTCTTTCAATTCTGTTATGGCTGGCTAAGGAGAAGTATAGATGTTAGGAAATTGGAATTATTCTTCAAATACAGTAAAACCTGTTCAATCACAGAACCAAATCAAGTTTGACAATGGAGCTTTGCAAAACCATAAAAAAGCCGGTGACGAAAGACAGGAAATGTTAAACAGCATTAAGTCGATGATTGAACTTAATCCCGATTTAGATACTTCAATGGCAAACGATGAACCACCTGAATTTGAATCGGAAGAAGTTAAAAACGAAGTCGCAAAACAGTTGCTTAATGGCGAGGAATTGGAAAAGCTCGTTCCCCATGATAATTCAACACATATAGACTTTGACCAGAACGCTCTTGAAAATCATCGACAAAATGGACTCAAGGGAACGATTAAACAAATGCTTATGAATATAGGCGGTGGCTTAATGGCTTTGTAATGGGGGGTATTATGGCATTAAACATTCAATGGCGATTTCAAGAACCGATTGATTTCTCAAACGCCTTAAACAAGTCCCTTGAAAACAAACAAAGGACATATAGCGAAATTGCGAAAAATCTCGGTGAGGGAATAAGAAATACACACGATTATTTACTGGATAGGGACTTGGCAAATTTGATTGAAAATCAAATGAAGCAAAAACAGTTCGATTCAAGTAATAAGGAACAGCTTGATAAAGAAACCACCTTGGTTAAGCAAGAAATAGAGCGATTGAAAACAGAAAGAGCAAAATTGCAAAATGAACTGAATGAAATTGAAACGATGGCAAATGAAGCGCCTGAAAAATCAAGTGCAGATTACAATGAGCTTTTCGATACAGGTCGTTTAAACAACGAACTCCCAAGATTGGGCAATACAGGGGGCAGACAATATGGATTCTAATATTATAGAACAAAAAAAGATTGACCTACAGAATCAAATACAAGCGATTGACGAACAAATCGTAAAACTCGAAAGTTCGCTCTCTGAATTAAGTCAAAAATATGCCCCACAAGCAATGAGTGATGATGATTTGGAAGCGCAAATTGCTTCAAATAGAGCTAGGCGAATAAAAAAAGACAACAATGCACAAGTCCAATGGAATTGGCTGAAAAATAGAGAAGATGCCGAGCGTAGATTTCAACAATCGCTTAATAATACGAACGCAAGCCAAATGAGAATGAAGGTGAATGGCGCTGCAAACGATATCCGACAAAAACAGATATCTATTGCAAATGACTTTAGACAGATGACGACAACCATCGACCCTTTCCAGCGCAAAGCTTACGAAGATAAAATCCTGACCGATTTAGACCAAATGAAGCTCTCTTATGATTCATTGGCAAAGGCTTATTCTCCAGAACAGTTGGCTGGTTTTGGATTGACAGAACCATCGAGCTATATTGCAAAAGTCAAGGAAGCTATAAAGAACGGCAAGTTTAGCGCTGATGCCGATTTTGCCAAAGTGGTCGATATTCAAACCGAATATGACAAGCACGCTAGATCGGGTGATTTGACCGATGAAATGAAACAGTCAATGCTTACGATGTTGGAACCATTGATCGACAACGGCTCAAAGGAAGCGTTCGCTCTAAAGCAGAAAATTCTTGGTGGCGAAACTGAAGATGAAACATTTACAAGAGAATTGAAAGCCAATAATCGTTCAAGGGTTATTAACAGTGGAAATGAACAAGCTGACGCAAATAAGATGTCATTGGATGAACTTTTGACCAAGTGGCCTTTGAGTAAGTTCGAGCAAAAAGCGCTTGACAAAAAATACACTCCGACAGCACAAAATAAGGATGCAACCGAATATAAGTCGAAAGTCATTACCGAAAGAAAACTCTGGGCAAAGCGAAATCCAAATAAGTTCAATTATTTAAGAAAGAAGGGGTTAATCTGATATGGCTACAAATAAGGAAAGTTTGATTGATGAACTCATCGACACTGCGGTTCTATACGAACCAAACAGTAATGAAGAACAATATCTTATGGATATTGCCAAGAGATTGAACGAAATATCTGATTCGGAGATGGCAAAGTTCATAGCAGTAAATAGGGATGGACTTTCAAAATATATGCCTCAAGATGCTACCTTATGGACTTTGGCAAATTCCAAAGACCCTAATTGGAAGGATAAGCCACTTGATTTGCAAGAAATGTTTAACGACAAGGACATTTTGTATAAATGGAACAATCCTGACGAATACCCCGAAGAAAGACTTTCGAATATTGCAAAGCAAAGTGGGATTCCACTTCCTACATTAAAAAAGGAACTTGAAAAACAGTCGCTTATTCAATCACGAAAAGACAATATGTGGCCCGAATGGGCTGTTGGTCATTCCGTAATGAACCCGATCATGAACATGGTTCAAGAAATTTTTACCCCTCGCTTATATGAAAAGCGACTTCGTGAAGGTGTTGATACGGAAGTTTTTACGGATAAGAGTGGAAACTTTGACCCGAGCTTATTACTTGATGTAGGCGAAAATGTCCTTTATTCTACACCATATGGAAAAATTGCTGGGACAGTTTCTAAACCAATAGCAACGATGCTTAGGGCTGGTGGTAAAAAAGGTGCTGTAGCTCGTGGCTTGAATTTTGCTGTCGAAAACGGTGCAAATCCATTCATTATGGAAGGATTAGACGCTCTCGCTTATGATGACCCTGAAAACGACCGATCTACATTCAATGTGGGAGACGCCTTACAGGGGGCGGCAACAAATATCGGTGCCCCAGTTTTATTGAAGGGTGTGCCAATGGCAATTTCAAGATATAAAAACGGTGCCGGTCGCCCTGACCGTGGTTTACTCAAATGGCTTTATGAAATTGGCGAAGGTGGCGCTGATGATGTTATGGCACAAATAAAAACCAATAACAGACGTTTCGATGAAATCCAATCCAAGGCAATGAAATTCGGTAGAAGCGATTTAGACGAAGCCGAAAAAGTGTTCTTGGACTCTTACCCACGATATAAAATAAACGATGACATACTTGAAAACATATTCGAGCAAAAAGGAAAAACTTTCAAGGAAAAGGTCGATAATTATTTAAAATCAATGCCCGAAAGCGATTTAAGAACTTTGGAACTTGATACAGACCCGATTTTTAAGGAATTGGTCGAAGGTGGTGGCGACACATATAAGCCATTTATAGCGAACCGAAAAATGGATGCCATGAAAGCTATTTCACATGATGAGAAAATCAAGCAAGCGGCTGATGATATCTTACCAGCATTGGAAAATTCGCCTTATAAAGCATTGAATGATAAAAAACTTAAAACCAATAAGCAAATCCTTGAAGAAAACGGTGCAAAATCTTTCATTACAAACAAGTATGGAGATTACGGCTATGAACAGGATAAAAATTCCAATATTCCCGGAATTGGGGCTTTGATTAACTTCCTTCAAGAAGCAAAAACCGAAAAGGAAGAACAAAAAGCTAAAGAAGAAGCTTTAAAACGATATAGGATTAAATTGATGTTGGGGGAATAAATGGCAACAAGTAGCGAATACAAAAAGCTGATTGAAGGTTTCTTGGGTGGCTTACTTTTGGCGGCTGGCGGTGGAAACAGAGAAAAAATTTCAAGTATGTTACCCAAAAAGAAATCTGATTTCACGCATAGCTTGAATTTTACTTACTCAAATCAGGGCTATGTGCCGAACAGTGTTTCACAATGGCTTGATTTTGGGAAAAGAAACCAAGATGAAAATAAATCTGTAAATCAAAATGCAGAAAATACTTCGTCAAGTTCGAAAAATAATTCTGTTTCAACAATGGTAAGTTCAAACGGTGGAACAACACCCACAAACGCAGAAACGAAATGGATTTTTATTGCAAATCCTAATTGTTGCCCTAAATGTTTGTCAATGAATGGGCGAACAGAAATAGGACCAAAAGAACCGTTATTTTATGGTCATGTTCCCGATAGAGAAGGGCGTTTTAATTGCCGTTGTCATTGGGTTAGAATGTCATAAATAAAACGAACATTTTATTTATTCTCTTTAAAAATCATTGCTGTTAAAACAGCAATGATTTTTTTTGCTGTTTACAATAAAAAAATTAATCGCCAGATTTTACAGCATTTAAAACTTATAGACCTCCTTTTGTAAAATGTTAATTTGTCTGCAAATTATGGGTTTACAAGCGCTCTTGTTTTTCTAAGATTCGTATTACAAACAACTTAACAAAAAAAGGATAAATCTAAATGATTTCTAAAACATTAATAACCCCCGAAATTGTGGACGCAATCCACAAAACACCTTACTGCAAACAGGACGGAATTCCGAACGATGAAAAGAAAATCATTGCCCATTTTATGCTTATCCAGCATATCCCTGGTGATAATGTTATCGGTTTCACCAACTGCCATTGGTTTGTTTTGGAAGATGATGACTTTGATTCACCATCTGAGAATTACTGCAATAATTTCGGTAAGGTGGTTTTTGGTTGCGTTGATTTGGGAATGGGGCTTGAGCTTGGTTCATTCTCTATTGACGAACTTTCTCAAATGAAAATTCAGAACATGATGGTCGTTCGCAATACGGAAATCAAACCATTGGAAAAAACAATGGGCGAAATCATGAAACGCTTTAACCTTAAATGGATGGTTTAAAAATGGTCAAATATACTCTGGTCGGTATCAATGGCAATGCTTACGCAATTATGGCTTATGTGTGTGATGCTCTCAAAAAAGAGCGTGAAAATATGGAACTTGCCATTGACGAATATGAAACCATAAAAGCAGATTATCTCAAGGACGCAATGTCAGGCGATTACAACCACTTGCTTTGTGTGTCGTTCGATTTGATTCAGAAAATCAATCAGGACATCGGTTGCGACCTTAACGATGAAGATTTACTCACTCTCAACAAATCCAAAATGGAGGCATAAAAATGAACAACTTCAAAATCACATTCAACATTGAAATGGCGGAAGAAGTCACCTCGGCTTTCGTTGCCCACTTGGTGTCACAAATCGAAAATGTGGCATACAGCGAACTCGGCAAAATGGGCGATTTCAACATGACCACTTCTTTCGGGAGCATTGGGGCGAATGGCCGAAAGGTTTCTATTTCCGAACCTACGCCCGATCGCCCCGTTGTTCCCAATGTTTCCAACATTGGACCTGTTCCCCCTGTGGAACCCGAACGCAAGAAACGCCGTCACCGTCGCACGAAAAAGGAAATCTTGGAGGGCAGAAAATAATGGTCAATGTTGGCGATAAAATAAAGATTTTGGGATTTGCCCCAAACATGGACGGAAGCCACGACCCAGCCGAGGGCGAATACATTGGAAGAACCGGAGTCGTTGAACACATAGACGACAGCGGTGAAATACACGGAACTTGGGGTGGCCTTGGCTTGCTCCCTGTGGATAAATACGAAATCATCTCAACCAAAAAGGAAGGTTAATCTATGGCTAAAGAAAAAATCAAAAACACTTCGGAAATGTTCGACTGTTTGGCTGTTACGAATGTTCAGGTATTCCCCTTCGTTGAAGGCGCAAATATGGGACACATTAAAGGTTTGGCGGTGATTACTCTAAACGACCAAATCGTAATTCGCGGGCTTCGCATTATGGAGGGCGAAAACGGAATGTTTGTCGGTTTCCCCATTGACCCATTTTTCAAAGGCGAGGAATGTCGGCATTTGGTAACTCCTGTTACTCGACAACTGCGTGAACACATCGAAAACTGCGTTTTGGAGAAATATCAGGCGTCAATCGCATAAAAAAAACACATTTCCCCGATAAATCATAAACCACGGCCTAAAAACCGTGGTTTTTTCGTCAGAATGGGTGTCAGAAACGGCAGATGCCCCCAAATGTGGGTAGATGACCACCCAAACGCCCAAAAACGCTCTTAGGGGCGTTTTCTGCGATCCTTATACATAATGAACCAATGTTTATCAAAAAGTGAGGTGAAATAATGAAAAAAGGTCGAAAAAAGGGGTCTTCTATGCTAATCCATCGTAAATCTACAGGCTATGTGAAACAACCAACAGTAGAGAGAATTCACGAACTTTTAGAATGTGATTATATGGACGATGTGGAAATAAGGATTTTTGCGTCCGATTTCGTGAATTGGTTTACTGCTCTATATGGTTGCTCAATGGTTTCCGCTTATAGAATGGTTCGCAATCTCGAAAGAGTCTATAATTACAATTTCATTAGACGAATAATCCATTAAAAGGGCTTTTTTAAGAAACCTCCACATATTGTATAAATATAAGATAAAAACCACAATATATAGGGTTTCTAAAATTCAAATCTCGCAGAAACAAAAAAAATGTTAGGTCGGCTCGCAAATAAAAAATCGTTGCTACATTTATGCCATAAACTCCCCGAGATAGGCGTAAAAACACATTTTTTCAAAGGGAAAGTTATATACATACAATATAACGAAATCTATTCAAGCGTTTAGGGAATAGATCGGTTTATACCAAAATTTCGCTCATTATCCAAATGTCGGGTCTCCTAGACGCATTTTCGCCCACATTTGGAAATGAGCTTTTTTTATGGAGAATGAATAAAATGAAGAAGATGCGGAATTAGGGCCACTGTCAAATTTGACCACATAAACAGAAAATCAACATTCCAAATAAAGAACGAAATACTTGAAAATCTCGGGGCAAAAATACTCCCTTTAAACATTCATTCAATGATGGAACGAGTGGAGTTTCTTTTGAACACCCCAAAATCTAACAACAGTACAAAAGTTTTTGACATTGCAACACAAGACCATCTATTAAATATTAATAAGGATAATTCACTTATATTATCTAAAAATAATTCTTGTATAACAAAGTCAATAATTCAAAATTACTGCCGAAACAGATTTATTGATACCCAATGTTTCCCTGCTATTCACTTGTCTAAAAAAGATGTTAGACGAATACAGTGGCACTTGAATTATGCTTTCCAATCGGCTATTATAAATTGGTTTAATATGGAAGATGTTATCAGCCATTTTTCGCCATCATTTCCCAAAATGCAACTTGAATATTCTGATGTTATGGTTACTGTTAGAAACCACATGAATAAAATCGCTCCCAAAGCAGATGATGTTGTGGAACATTGCTTAAAAAGGTTCGATTTAAACTTGTTCAATGTTTGTGTGGAATACGCCAAAGAAAATTATCAGAACTTTGATAGAATGAAAGAATTGATGCTTATTGCCGACAGAACAAAACATTATCTTGACGATGAGCATAAACCGAAAATAAGATTTCATGTCTATGGAGCACCTAACAGAGAAAGAGCTTATGAAAAAGTCGTTTCATGGGATGGTTCCCGTAATTTAGAAATTCCATCATATTTGAAGAACGATTTATACAAATGGTATGCAACGGAAAAAAGAGCCTGTGTGAAATGGTTGAAAAATAAGCTGGAACCATACTTCGTTAAGGGTAAAGGCTGGACAGCATACACAGTAGAAACAAGGGATAAAGAAGATAGAGTCGGATTGCAAAATCTATTTGAATCGCTCTCCAAAAATGTCAAACGCAACTCCATTAAAGCTGTTGATGTAAAAGAACTTGATAGAATTAGGAAGGATATAGAATCGTATTTGGACAAGTTTGTTTCTACAATCAGCGACCAGACGGATGCCCGAAATTATGTAGAAAATTACAAGGACGAACCTATTGATTATAAGCCACAGCAAAAAGAATGTTTTGCACTTCCGAAGGATTTGGAGGATTTCTTTAATGATTGTATAGGGTTATCAAACGATAAGCCAAAAGAACCTAATAAGATGGGGACTGATGAATTTATGGCTTATTTTTTGAATGACGACTCCGTAAACGAAAACGATTCAACAAAATATATAAGCGACAAGGATTTCTTTCAAAATCTTAAAAATTTTAAAGTTGATTCTGTCGAGGAACCCGATCCACCTATGACATCAGAAAATGATGAACAGTTCTGGAAGGATTTGAAAGCTGGTAATGTATGAGAAAGCCCAACGATAAAGTGTTAATGCTGTATAGAGTTTTTCGAATGTATCGTGACCAACGGATTAAGCGATTCTCAAATCGAAAACTTATACATAAATACAGAATGGAAGCTAAAGCTATTTCGCCATTGGAAACAAAAACAGGACGAATATAGGCTAAAACAAAAGCTGTTTCAAATCGAACTCCGTAAGCATGAAATCGAAAACGATTTTTCCGTTTCATTGGCAGATGAAGTTCTCAATAAATATAAATCATTTATAGGAGATAAACAAAATGATAGAATATGATGTGAAAGAATGTAAGTGGCTTAATGTGTGGGCTAAAGATTATGGTCAATACACATATATTTTCACTTCTTGCAGGGATATAAACAGCAAATACTCAATGCGGTTTAACCTATGGTTCAAATGGTAAAGCAAAGGGACTTGAAGCAAAATTCAAAGAAATTACTTTCAACTGCAAGTTTTCAAGCAACCGTAAAGCAAACTTCTTGGATTTGGGAAAATTTCAGTTCTTGGGAAACATCGAGTGCCTTGACGAAAACGAATGTAAGTATCTTCATCGTTTATTGAATGTTTTGTTTAAACGCTATTATGTGAATGACTTTGGCGGTATTCGCTTGCGAAAAATAAAACATGATGTTATTTTAAAAGTGTTTCAACTTTTTTTAGAACATTCAAGGCGTTCATCTTACGATATTGTAAGCGACATGGAAATCATAGACGATTCTTTTTGTGAGTCAACAGACATCGAAGATGGTCAAATCTACATCATTGATAATGTTACCACGATTAAGGTTGGTGCGGCAAAAAATGCTCAAATCCGTTTTGATGGACTTATACGAAATGGTGAACTTTCACCACAAGCGAAGTTGAAGGTTGTTTATGAAGTTCCCGATGAATTCGGTTTTGAAGCTAAAGCTCAAGCGGTTCTAAACCAATATAAAGCTCAAAATCCAAATAATGCGGGCAACAGAAACGCTTTATGGGGTGCTTTGGATGAGCATTTCTCTTGTAGCGTTGAAATCGCTATGAACGAAATCGAAAAAAAATTAAATGGTCAATATAAAGCCAAGACGATGTGCTAACACCAACCAGCGCATATTTTACTTAAAACAAAAACAGGGCTTAAAGCCCTGTTTTTTACTGTTCTATAACCAAATTACCATTATAAGCAGATCGTGCCAAACTCAGCGATTCGTAAAAGTCTTTAAATTGTGTTTTTAAAGTATATAACATTTCAATACTGTTTTTATTCCAAAATTTTGGCCTGTCAATCCACTTCGACAAAGGGATTAACTCGTTTTCTATTTTCTTTAAAATTTGCAAGTCTTTTTTTGCTATTAAATTTAATTGTACATTCACTTTGCAGTGTACTTTTTCCACAGGTTCATCTTTAGCTGTGTAAAAGTATGTGTCCCTTAATTTGATAATCTCTGATACTTTTTTCATGAGATCAACATAGAGTTCTTGATTTTTTACATTATCATAGCTTATCCTGTAATTGTTTATATCTGCTCGCAAGTTGTTTATTTGCTCTTGTGTAAAAAGAATATAATTGTGAATATCAATATACAGTTGCTGTTGTTCTGCGCTAATATCTCTGAATATTGGCGGGTCGTTGGGATTAGGGGGAATCATAGACTTTTCCATAAATATTCCTTTTTTATTTTGTTTATAAATTCAAACACCAAAGGAAATCTAATCAAAGAAAACAGTAAATAATTATTTGTAATGATAATAACAGTTTTTACGGCAATAATTTATTGAATTTTTCTTCGCAAAATTCTCGGCCCTTACCTTTAAAGGTTTCTTTTTTCTCAAATCCGTATTTATCTAAATAGCGATAAATTGTTCTGTCGTTATAACAGTATAACGATTCTATATCATCAATATCGCTGAATAAGTAAGTTATGTTCCCTCTTTCCCCCTCAAAAGTTTCATAGCCTGAGGCTTTATGAATAGAATAAATTACAGACTGCGTGCTAGAACGCATAACATACAACTTTTGTTTTGCCGGAAAATAAACAAAACCTTTAGCGTCATAGCTCTTTTGGGAACAAATTAAACGGTCTTCGGTTTTTGAACATTTGCGTATATTGCTAAATTCACGAGTTTCAGCGTTTGCAACAAAGGCAAAAGCCAGTAATAGAAACAAAATCTTTCTCATATCTTAAATTCCTTTTTTATCCACTTTCCGAAATCATCCAACTTCTCGAAAATGGTTTTGAGTTCTTCCATAGATTTGGAATTTATGAACTTGTATAATCTTTCTTGGTTAAGTTCTGAAATGAAAGCTATGTCGGAACTCAAATCCGAAAGTTTGTCGAGCAAAGTGGTCACAGCTTCCAAATGCTCGACATCCTTTATTCGACCAGACATTAAATCATTAATGTCTTCTTGGGCGTTTTCCAAGAAGTCCATTTGATTTAATTTTTCGTGTTCGTCTTCGGTCATAGATTAAATTTCTATTCCGATTTAAATTAAAACATTTTCTGGTTCAATGCCAATCAAAACAATTGGAACGGTGGGATTTGATCGACCTTCTCTTATTACATTGGCGACTTCATTTTCAAACCAAGCCACGCCTGTATCCATTTTCGCACACATTTTTTGTGTGGGTATAATTTCTATCCCAACATCAATATCATTTCTTAAGAAAAAGAAGGTGTGTTTTACATGTAAGTCGTATGCCACGCTAAAATATTTGCCAAATTGAACTTCGACGGCGACTCTATTTTTTACAAAATCAACCTGATTGTTTGTTCTGTACGCTCTTAATCCACGCCCTTCAATGATACTTCGTTGTTCCTTTTCATCACGAATATTGGCGATTTCTCTAGCCAAATCTATATCACCAGTCACATAATAAGGTGTTGTAACGGATTTCCATGAAAGCGGAAAAAGAATTTTTTCAAATTCGGCATTTATACTTTTTTGGTCGTAGAAAGTCTTACCCAAAGTTGGTTTTGCTTTACTCTGTTTCGTGAATTGGTTTGCGTCAATGCTTTCAATAGCTCTGACGATTTCATTCCATTCTTGTTGCCTGTGAACCAGCAGATATTCGTGTCCATTTAAATGGCTATAGAGATTCGCGATTTTCAAGTTATCCCTCCCATTCTTTAGGTTTTTGTGCGACTTTGTCGTTTTTGCCTGGTGTCCAAATCTTTTGATAAATCGGTCTGGTTGCTAGAGTTCCTTTTTTTAAAGAATCTATTCTTTTCAAACCAATGTTTATATAATTCTTTTCTAACTCAGTTCCCAAAGCATTTCTTTCATTTTTTAACGCACCGATTAGAGTAGAACCAACTCCCGCAAAAGGATCATAGACAACATCACCTTTATTCGTTAAGGCCAAAACACATCGTTCTACAAGTTCGATAGGGAATTGGCATGGATGATCTACTTTTTCAGGATGATTGTTTTTTACATTTGGTATATCCCAAATACACGATTCCCAATCGTCGTAAAGCCTATCCAAAGTCAATTCCCAAACATCTTCTGGATTTTTCCCCTTGGGGTTTCCGCTAATTTGTCCCTTTTTTGCTCCCTTATAATATCGCTTGCCAGGATATTTAGAAGGGATTCGAACATCATCTAAATTAAATGTGTAATCGTCTGTTTTTGAGAACCAGAGTATGGTTTCATATCTTCCGCTAAATCTTTTTGAACAATGTAAACCATGACCAAAATGCCATATAATTCTGTTTCGTAAATGGAGACCCAATTTTTTGAAAATAGGATAGAAGTATAAATCCAGAGGATAGATTTCTCCATTATCAACATAATTTCCTGTTTGCCAGCATAAGCTACCCTTGTCAGATAGGATTCTTACGAATTCTTCTAACATTGGTTTCATGTTTTCGATGTATTGCTCTATGCTGGTTTTCGACTCGTATTCTTTACCAATGTTGTATGGAGGCGATGTGATGATTAAGTCCACAGACCCTTTTTTAAGTTTTTTACAAAAATCCAAAGCGTTTTTTTGTTCATACTTAAATTCGGCTTTTTTCTCAACTTTTGCCATTGTCGAAGTAAACTCCATTATTTTGACATCTAAGATACTTATTTTATAGGTCTTCAATCGACATAGGATTGGTCGATGTCGTTTGATAATCTGGAAAAAGGCCTTAACATTCGAACCGATGGTCTAAGTCTGGTTTTATTTTTATCGTTAAAAGGTGTATATTGACACAAAAGCGAGGTGAATGTGGATAAACACGACATGTCTGTTTTCGCAAAAGAGTCTGATTTAAATAAACATTTAAAATACACAATAGAGCATTATCGCCCTCACGACCCAGGGAGTTATCTGTACAATTTGATTTTCAATTACAAATTTTCACAAAAATTTGACAATCCATTTTTTGAATTATTATACGCGACTTTATCTTCATGGAATATGAATTCACGAGGAGCAGAGTTAAAAGATTACGATGAATTTGTCGCATCCATTTTATCGCATAAAGACGATTTCAAAAAACTTGAAAAGAAAACCATTATTGATTTGGAAGGACAAAAGGAAATCATCGAAAAACTTTTCAAAGAACTTTCTTTGGTTAATACAAACGCACCTCTTGTGACTTTTTCGAAAACGCTTCATTTCATTCTTCCCAACTTAATTGCTCCCATAGACCGTAGATATACTTTGCGTTTCTTTTATGGAAAAAATTCTGAAGGATGTTTTACTTCTATTTCGAAGCAATTTGAAGTTTTCTGGAAAATTGAAATGAGCTATTCCAAATACGCTAAAGCACATGATTTGAGTTTATTTGTAAAAGAAAACAGTTGGAACAGGAACATCCCTAAAGTAATGGATAACGCAGTAATTGGTTTCATTTCCCCAACGGTCAATCAGGAAAATGAAGAACGCAAAGCGAAAGAAAAAGCGAAAAGAGAAAAAGAAAAAAAGATTCTAGCCTTACATAAATAGAATGTAAACACCCCATATAATGGGGTTTATATTCTATGAGGTTTTGAATGATTGATGAAGCGTTATTGAAAGAATTTAAGGACTTTGAAAACCGTTCCCACGATTATTTCAGCGATTTCTACGACAGAATAAAAGACGATAGGCTGTTTCTTGGCGGTTCACATTTTGATGAAACCGACAATAAGCGTTTTGGTAAATCACGCCTTAAAATGCCTGTGGATGTTATATCAAACACCATTAGAGCCATCGTCAATCAGTATTCGTCAGCACCTTATTCTTGGCTCACGACTGACGAAGCATTGAATGATTTATCCAACAGATTTTTAAACACCACCGCCGTCAAAGCATCCATATATCAGGCTTTGCGAAATTCTACACGGCTATGGTTTGGGCTTTCTTAATCTTTCCATAGATTACGACAAAGACGGAAATGCTGTTCCCGTTCTTTATTCCATTCCCGATGTGACGAAAGTCTATTACGACCCCGATTCAATCGAGATCGATGGCTCTGACGCAAATCAAGCCATAATCATAGACATAAAATCAAAGGCGTGGATTAAGAAAACCTATGGTGAAAATTTCGTGACAGAAAAGGGCGACAAGCCCTTAATTGATATTTCGGACTCCTATGACGAACAGTCTATGCCCCTAATCACTTATTATGTTAAGTCTAATGGTGGCGTTACAGTCTATAAGCTATTGAACAAGGATTTGCTAGAAGAACCGATTACTTTAAATATTGATAGACTTCCAATTATTCCGGTATAT
>Ga0247611_10003091_pt1 | contig 25307 bp, 23 predicted proteins | sample 177DNAGHGhighgp2_FD_192422 | JGI IMG/M metagenome (GOLD analysis project Ga0247611, IMG submission 192422) | Sheep rumen microbial communities from Palmerston North, Manawatu-Wanganui, New Zealand - 1770 DNA GHGhigh gp2 | ecosystem: Host-associated > Mammals > Digestive system > Stomach > Rumen... | reverse complement strand
CGCATGGAATTTGAAAATTTTCTGTCGATTTTGTTTCTGCTTCATCGGAAAATGTGTACCTTTGTCATCAGAAACAATCAAAACGATAAAGTTATGAAGAACGTAAAATTGATTCTTATGTCTGTTGTCGCAGCGATACTGGTTGGTTGCGGAACAACGAAAACAGTGCCCATTACCGGACGTAAACAGAATCTGGTGGTGTCTGACGGTCAGATGCTGAGTCTTTCCAGTCAGCAGTACACAGAGTATATGAAGACAGCCAAGCCCTCTACCAATGCTGCTAATACAGCAATGGTGAAGCGGGTAGGGCAGCGTCTCGCCACTGCCGTGGAGACCTATCTGAGGAATAACGGCATGGCAGAGGACATACAGTATTACAAATGGCAGTTCAACCTGGTGCAGGATCAGAACGTGAATGCCTGGTGTATGCCCGGAGGACTGATCTGTGTCTATGAGGGACTGTTGCCCGTCACCCAGAACGAAGCATCCCTTGCCATTGTGTTAGGACATGAGATTGCCCATGCCGTGGCTCGTCACTCAGCAGAGCAGTACAGTACCCAGTACCGCCAGCAGTACGGTATGCAGATTGGTTCCGCTATCGCTGGTGCCGTGGGAGTCGGCAGCAATACAGTGGCTATCGGACAGAGTGTCTTGTCACAAGGATTGGGACTTGCCAATCTGAAATACTCCCGTAACCATGAGAGTGAGGCAGACCATCTCGGTATCATCTTTGCCGCCATGGCAGGTTACGACCCACAGGTGGCTGTAAGTTTCTGGCAGCGTATGGCAGCGGCAAGTAATAACAAGACCTCTGAGTTCCTGAGCAGTCACCCCAGCGATGCCACCCGTATCAAGCAGATACAGGGTTGGATGCCAGAGGCGCTGCAGTATTATAAGGGTAGTGGGGGTAGTTCTTCTAGTTCATCTAGTAAAACTAGTAGTTCTAGCAGTACCCCTAAGGCAACCAAGACGATTCATATATCATCCAAAAAGAACAAGAAATGAGAACAGCCATGATGCTGCTGTCTGTGGCATTCACCCTGACAGCAACGGCACAGACGGCTGGTGGCGGTATCTCCGAGCAGATGCTGCAACAGATGGAGCGACAGTATGCCGCCCAGCCTGCCAACAAGGCGTTGCGTAATGCGATAGCCTCGAATGCTATTGATAACCTGACAAAGAACCAGGAGAACGCAGGTGAGTTAGACACCTATTTCAGTATAGAGACCAAGAAACAGTCGATTCACGACCAGAAGTCGAGTGGTCGCTGCTGGATGTTCAGTGGACTGAACGTGCTGCGTGCCAATTTCGCCAAGAGTACCGACTCGCTGACAGTGGAGTACTCACAGGCATACCTCTTCTTCTACGACCAGTTGGAGAAGTCGAACCTCTTCCTGCAGGGTGTGATTGACACAGCGAAAGAGCCTATCGATGCCCAGCGGGTACAGTTCTTCTTCCATTATCCGATAGGTGATGGCGGTACGTTCTGTGGTGTTGCTGACTTAGCCGAGAAATACGGACTCGTGCCGATGTCGGTACAGCCAGAGACCTACTCAGCAGAGAGCACGTCACGGATGGCAGCGATCATCAAGTCGAAACTCCGTGAGTATGGTCTGCAACTGCGTAAGATGGTGGCTGACGGCAAGAAGGCGGCTGATATCCAGAAGACTAAGACAGAGGCACTTAGCCAGATTTACGGGATGCTCTGTCTGACTCTTGGAGAACCCGTGAAGGAATTCACTTATGCTTTCAAGGACAAGAATGGTAAACAACTGACGCAGGCGAAGAAATACACCCCGAAGTCGTTCTATGAGGAGACGGTGGGTGGTCAGTTGAACGGTACGTTTATCATGGTGATGAACGACCCCCGTCGTCCTTACTATAAGACCTTCGAGGTGGAATATGACCGTCATACCTACGACGGACATAACTGGAAATACCTGAACCTGCCGATGGACGATATCGAGCAACTCGCTATCGCCTCCCTGAAAGACGGTCGCAAACTCTATTCCAGTTATGATGTGGGGAAGCAACTCGACCGCAAGCGTGGCTATGCGGACACCGAGAACTTCGATTACGGCTCTTTGTTCGGTACCACCTTTGGTATGACGAAGGCGGAGCGTATCAGTACGTTTGACAGTGGCTCCACCCATGCGATGACCCTCACGGCTGTGGACATCGCTGCCGATGGGAAGGCGTCAAAATGGAAGGTGGAGAACTCATGGGGCGCCACATGGGGACAACAAGGTTGTCTGATCATGACCGACCGCTGGTTCCGTGAGTATATGTTCCGCTTGGTCGTTGATAAGCAATACGTCTCTGATAAACTCCTGAAGGACTACGAGCAAAAACCTATTTTGGTAATGCCGGAAGACCCGCTGTTTCAAAATGAGGAATGAGAAATGAGGAATGAGAAATGAAAATGAGGAAATGAAGAAGGAAGGCTTATTCGCCTTCCTTCTTTTCTTCTGTTCCCTGTAGTCTCTGCTCCTTTCGTATGACGAAACGCTGGTAGTAGGTCAGCAGCAGGGTGGTCATCGGCAGGGCGATAATCATGCCCATGATACCTAACAGCGAGCCCCATATAGAGAGTGACAGCAGGATGATGGCGGCATTCAGTCCCATCACCTTACCCATAATCTTCGGGGTGAGGACAGTGTCCTGGATGAGTTGTACGACACAGAAGACGATGATGACCAACAGCATGATAAACCAGAAGTTTTGTCCTGTGTCGGCAGCCTTGACGATGGCAAGCAGGATGGCAGGTATGAAACCAATCAGTTGCAGGTATGGTACCATGTTCAGCAGTCCGATGAACATACCCAGTCCTATTGCCATGGGGAAGTCGATAATCAGGAAGCCGATGCTGAAGAGGATGCCCACGCAGAAAGCCACGATGCCTTGTCCGCGGAAATACTTGTTCATGCCTTCCTGTACGTCGGCAACCAGATGGACAGCCATGTGACGGTACTTCTCTGGCAGCAGTTCGGGCCACCCCTGTGTGAACTTCTCGTAGTCGATCAGGATGAAGAGCGTGTAGATAAGTACCATGACGACAGTCACCAGTCCTGAGAGTGCACTGAACGACTGCATCAGCACGTCCCACACCTTCGGTGTCGCCTCCTTGATGGAGTTGATGAAACCTTCCTGGGTCACGATAGCCTTGATATCCTCTGCCGACAGATGCTCACGGACGAACATCTCTATCTGGTCAGGGATGTTGTTGGCAAGTGACTCTTTCGTAACATATTCGATCAGCATGTCCTTCACCCGCAGCGACTCCTCCACGATAGGAGGTATCATCAGCCAGAAAACCCCTGTCAGTACCAGTGTCACCGTGAGGATGGCGGCAATGACAGCCAATACACGATAGTGCATCTTACAACGATACTGGAAGAACTTCACCAGTGGGAATAGCAGGTAGGCGATGAGCCATGCGAGGAAGAAGGGTAGTAACACACTGCTTAGTCGGTCAAGCAACAGATAGACGCATACGATACCTGCCACTGTTAACGCACCACGTACAAATGAGTCAAATGTAATCTCTTTTCGTTCCATATCTTCAATTCTTCAATTTTAACCTCAGACTGTTCAGTACCACACTGACACTGGAGAACGCCATCAATGCCGAAGCCCACATCGGTGTGATCTGCCAATGTAGTCCGATGAGGTAGGGGAGTCCTGCCGCCAGTGGGATACATATTATATTATAGATAAATGCCCAGAACAAGTTCTGGTGAATCATATTGACGGTTTGTTTCGACAGACTGATGGCATCAGGGATACGACGCAGGTCGTTTCCCATCAGCGTCACCTGTGCCACATCCATCGCCACATCCGTACCCTTGCCCATGGCGATACTCACATCAGCGACGGCAAGTGCCTGCGAGTCGTTGATGCCGTCACCCACCATTGCCACGTGCTTACCCTGTTGTTGCAGTTCACGCACCAGGTTCTCCTTGTCTTGTGGCAATACCTGACTGCGGTAATGCCGGATGCCAGCCTCATGGGCTATCTGTGCGGCACGCTCCTCCTTGTCACCACTCATCATATAGACCTCGATACCCATGTCTTGCAGTTTCCGCATCGCTTCTTGGGCATGGGGTTTGAGGGATTCAGACCCCTCCAACCTCCCCTGTTGAGGGGAGGCTATAGGTTGGGTGAGTGTTCCTGTCTTGTCGATGACGAGGGCATCGACCTTACGGATATCCTCTAAGGCAGTAGCATCCTTGATGAGGATATTCTTCTCGGCAGCCTTGCCGATACCCACCATCAGAGCCGTTGGCGTGGCAAGTCCCATGGCACAGGGACAGGCAATCACTAAGACACTGACAGCAGAGAGGACAGCCTGCGGTAAGTATTCGTGTCCGCCGATGAGATACCAGGCGAGGAAGGTCAATAAAGCGATACCTCCCACGGCAGGTACGAAGACGAGGGCGATCTTGTCGACCACCCGTTGTACGGGAGCCTTGGAGCCCTGTGCCTCCTGTACCATCCGTATCATATTCGCCAGTACGGTCTTCTGTCCTATCTCCTCCGCCTTGAAACGGAAAGTACCCTCACGGACAATCGTTCCTGCCAAGACCTTATCACCCGCATTCTTCTCTACAGCAACGGACTCGCCTGTCATCATCGACTCGTCGATAAGGGCTGTATTATTGCCTACCATACGACCGTCCACTGGAATCTTCTCACCGGGTCGTACCTCAACCGTATCGCCGGGTTGGAGTGCTGACAGGGGCACTTCCACCACCTCACCCGTATCAACGAGATGTGCCGTCTTGGGAGCCAGTTCCATCAAGGAACGGATAGCGGAGGCGGTCCCATGCTTGGCACGCTCCTCCATCAGTCTGCCTGTCAGTACGAAGGTGATAATCATCACAGAGGCATCAAAATAGGTATGCCACTCGATACCCTGACTACCCCAATAGGACTCTCCGCAGAACGTGTTGAAAGTACTGAAGAGGAACGAGATACCTGTTGAGAGAGCCACCAGAGTGTCCATATTGGCAGAGGCATGCATCAACTGTCTTGCGGCATTCACGTAGAACTGTCTGCCCGAATATAGGATGTTCAGCAAGGCGAGAATCATCATCGTCTGGTTTGCCATATCGCGCGTACCTATATATATCCATCCCATGGAGATGGACATCACCAGTAAGGCAAAGAGCCAGGAGACGATGACCTTATTGCGCAGATGCTTATAGGCATGCCGCTCTATCGCCTCCACGTTACGGTCTTCCTCCACCACCATGTCATAACCGATAGCCGCCAGTGCCTCCTTCATCTTCTGTGGGGTGGTCACTTGCTCGTCATATTCTATCATCGCTGTGCGGGCAGGGAGGTTGACAGCGGCAGTGGCGACCCCCTCCGTCTGGTTGAGCCGTCGCTCCACATTAGCGGCGCATCCTGCACACATCATACCCAATACTGCAAATGTTTTTTTCTCCATATTGACTGCAAAGTTAAACATTTTCTAATAAAAAAGTGACAAATTATTTGTTTGTTTCATGGAAAAGTGTTACTTTTGCAACCAATAAAACAAAAACGACAGAACAATGTTGAATAGAAACGCTTACTTTTACGGTTATTACTTTTACTTTGCAGCAACCTGTGAAGCGGAAAGCCGTATGTAAGAAATAATGAATAGAAAACAAATGAATCAAATAAGGCTCCGCTTCACAGAACAAGTGAAAGCGGAGTTTCTTTTTAAATAATGAAGAGATGAAAAGAATAGCGATACAAGGACTGATCGGGTCGTTCCACGACATTGCGGCACATTTGTTTTTCGAGGATGAGCAGATACAACTGATCTGTTGCTCTACCTTCGAACAGGTGTTCCAGAGTATCAAGCAAGACCCAACGACCATTGGTATGCTTGCCATCGAGAATACCATCGCAGGCTCATTGCTGCATAACTACGAGTTGTTGCGTGACTCAGGTACTACCATTGTGGGAGAGCATAAACTGCATATCTCACACTGTATCTGTTGTTTGCCCGACGACGACTGGGAAACCATCACGGAGATCCATTCCCATCCTGTGGCACTGATGCAGTGTCGTGAGTTCCTTGCCCAGCATCCTACGATGAAGAATGTGGAGGCGGAGGATACGGCAGGTAGTGCCAAGATGATTGCAGAAGGTCAGAAGAAGGGGTGGGCTGCCATCTGTCATGCCGACGCTGCCAAGCAATATGGACTGAAGGTGCTGGAAAACCATATCGAGGACAACAAGCATAACTTCACCCGTTTCCTCGTGGTGTCGAATCCCAACAAGGCGGACCTGCTGCGTCCGTTGACGGAGGCTAACAAGGCGAGCATCGTCTTCTCACTGCCTCACGAGGAGGGTTCGCTGTCGCATGTCCTCGCTATCCTCTCGTTCTATAAGATCAACCTGACGAAAATCCAGTCGTTGCCGATCATCGGACGGGAGTGGGAATACCTGTTCTATGTCGATGTGATGTATGACGACCTGACCCGCTATCGTCAGTCGATAGACGCCATCATCCCCTTAACCAAGGACTTTAAGATATTAGGAGAATATAAAGACGGAAAACAAACGAATTGATTATGATACAGCCAGCAGATAGATTAAGTTTAGTTAGTGAATACTATTTCAGTCGAAAACTGAAAGAGGTTGCCCAACTCAATGCGGAGGGTAAGGATATTATCAGTCTTGCCATCGGCAGTCCTGACATGCCTCCCTCAGAAAAGACTATTGAGAAGTTATGTGAGGTGGCGCACCAGTCTAATGCGCATGGCTATCAGCCTACGATGGGAACACCGGAGTTGCGTGAGGCGATGGCTCGTTTCTATAAGCGTTGGTATGATGTCGACCTTGACGCCAAGACGGAGGTGCTGCCTTTGATTGGCTCGAAGGAGGGAATCCTGCATGTCACCCTCGCCTTCGTCAATCCTGGCGATAAGGTATTGGTACCTAATCCGGGTTATCCTACCTACACCTCTTTATCAAAGATATTGGGTGCTACCATCGTCAATTATAACTTACGTGAGGATAACGGTTGGCAACCCGACTTCGACGAGTTGGAGCAGATGGACCTCACGGGTGTGAAACTGATGTGGACCAACTATCCCAACATGCCGACTGGTGGTAATGCCCGTCGTGAGACCTACGAGCGACTGGTGCGGTTTGCCAAGGACCATAACATCGTCGTGGTGAACGACAATCCTTATTCCTTCATCCTCAACGAGGAACACCTGTCTATTCTGCAAGTGCCGGGAGCCAAGGACTGCTGTATCGAGTTCAACTCCATGTCGAAGTCGCATAACATGCCAGGATGGCGTGTTGGCTTATGTGCCACCAATAGCGAGTTTATATCGTGGATACTGAAAGTACAGTCGAACATCGAGAGTGGTACGTTCCGTGGTATCCAACTTGCTGCCGCCGAGGCTTATGACAACAGTGACGAGTGGCATCGTGAGGCGAATATCAATACCTATGCCCGTCGTCGTCAGTATGCCGAGCAGATCATGGATGTGTTAGGTTGTACCTATGACCCCCAGCAGGTAGGTATGTTCCTATGGGGCAAGATACCAGCGAAGTATGAGAATGTGGAGGACCTGACAGAGCGTGTGCTGCATGAGGCTCGTGTCTTCATCACCCCCGGCTTTATCTTCGGCTCGAATGGAGAACGTTATATCCGCATCTCCCTCTGTGCGAAAGAAGAAAAAATAAAACTGGCTTTGGAAAGAATCAAAAAAGCAATATAATTATGGAATTAGACTTACAACCACTGAAGTTACCAAGTGACAATGAACGCCCCTTCGTCATTGCAGGACCATGTAGTGCTGAGACAGAGGAGCAAGTGATGACAACGGCAAAACAACTGGCGATGTATGGTTGCCATATGTTCCGTGCCGGTGTGTGGAAACCCCGTACCAAACCAGGAGGCTTCGAGGGTAACGGTGAGAAAGCGCTGCCATGGATGCAGCAGGTGCAAAAAGAGACGAAGATGCTCGTGGCTACTGAGGTGGCCACACCAGAGCATGTGGAACTTGCCTTGAAATATGGTATTGACGTATTGTGGATCGGTGCCCGTACCTCCGCCAATCCCTTCGCCATGCAGGCACTTGCCGATGCCCTCCAAGGAGTTGACGTTCCTGTATTGGTGAAGAATCCAACCAACCCCGATTTGGAGTTATGGATTGGTGCTTTGGAGCGTCTGAACCTCGCAGGTATCAAGCGACTGGGTGCTATCCATCGTGGTTTCTCCAGTTACGACAAGAAAATCTATCGTAATATGCCGATGTGGCAGATCCCCATTGAGTTGCGTCGTCGCATTCCCGAACTGCCTATCATCAACGACCCCAGTCATATCGGGGGTAGGAGAGAGTTGATCGCTCCTTTGTGCCAGCAGGCGATGGATCTGGGCTTTGACGGTTTGCTTGTTGAGAGCCATTGTGATCCCGACAAGGCATGGAGTGATGCCAAGCAGCAGGTGACTCCTGATGTGCTCGACTATATCCTGTCGCTCCTCGTCATCCGTGAGGAGAACACGTCTACGGAGGGTATCACGCAGTTGCGTAAACAGATTGACGAACTCGACAACCAGTTGATGGAGTTGTTGTCGAAGCGTATGCGTGTTTGTCGTGAGATCGGTAACTACAAGAAAGAGCATAACATGACGGTATTGCAGACCTCCCGTTATAACGAGATTCTCGACAAGCGTGGAGCACAGGGTTCCCTGTTAGGCATGGGACCTGAGTTCGTGGCAAATGTGTTTGAGAGTATCCATGAGGAGAGTGTCCGTCAGCAAATAGAGATCATTAATAAATGAGAAATGAAGGAAATGAAAGGAATGAAAGAAATGTAAATGAAGGAGTGTTGAAATGAGGTCATTGTACATGGCATTCCTTTCATTTCCTTCATTCCATTCATTTCTTTCATTCCAAAAATTTGAATGAAATGAAAATTTTAGTTTTGGGTGCAGGTAAGATGGGTAGTTTCTTCATCGACCTGCTGAGTTTTGACCATGAGGTAGCCGTTTACGAGAAAGACCCGAAGCGGATGCGTTTTACATATAACTGTCAGCGTTTCACGGAGTTAGAGGAGATTCGCGGATTCAATCCCGACTTGGTGATTAATGCGGTGACGGTGAAGTACACCATTCCTGCCTTTAAGGAGGTGATCCCTTATTTGTCGAAGGACTGTATCATCAGTGATATCTCCTCTGTGAAGACGGGTCTGAAGGATTACTACGAGTCGACAGGGATGCGCTATGTATCGACGCACCCGATGTTTGGACCCACCTTCGCCAACCTGCAACAACTCTCTGAGGAGAATGCGATCATCATCAGCGAGGGCGACTATATGGGACGTATCTTCTTCAAAGACCTGTATCAGAAACTCGACCTGAACATCTACGAGTACACCTTCGAGGAACACGATAAGACGGTGGCTTACTCGTTGAGTATTCCTTTCGTCTCCACCTTCGTCTTCGCTGCAGTCATGAAGCATCAGGATGCACCGGGTACTACATTCAAGCGTCACATGCGGATTGCCAAGGGCGTATTGAACGAGGACGATTACCTGTTGCAGGAAATCCTCTTCAACCCCTATACCCACGACCAGGTGTCGCAGATCCGTACGGAGTTGAAGGAGTTGCTGGAGATCATCGACAACAAGGATGCGAAGGGGATGAAGGCGTATCTCACCAAGATCCGCAATAACGTGAAGCGTGACATTGAGATCAACAAATAATACCTTAGGCTATCACTTGGTAGCCTTTATGGTCGTCGCTATCTGGGGCAGCACCTTTGTGTTTACGAAGATGCTGCTTCAAGCGGGTTTATCCCCAGCCCAGATCTTCACGTTGCGTTTCATCATCGCCTATGTGTTGTTGGTATTAGTACCCCCTAAGTTAGGGGGCGATGGGGGTCTGAACAAACGAAAATGGTTTGCCGACACTTGGTTTGACGAGTTACTGATGGTCTTATTGGGATTATCAGGTGGTTCCCTCTATTTCCTCACAGAGAATGCGGCGATGCTCTTTACCACCGCAACCAACACCTCGTTGATTGTCTGTTCGAGTCCACTATTTGCCATGTTGCTCATCGCTATGTTCTATAGGCAGAGTGAACCATTGTCCAGACTGAAAGTGATAGGCTCGCTGGTAGCCTGTGCGGGTATGGCTGTCGTCGTACTCAACGGACATTTCGTATTACATCTCTCTCCCTTAGGTGATCTGTTAGCCTTTGGTGCTTGTCTGTGTTGGGCAGTCTATTCCCTGTTGATGAAGGCGGTAGCAGGACGATACAGTACGCTCTTCATCACCCGTAAGGTGTTCTTCTATGGGCTACTGACGATCATTCCCTATTATGTGATAGTCCCTGCAGACCGTTGGATATTCACCTCTTCAGTCTTTCAATTTTTCAACTCTTCCATTCTTCTCAACTTGTTGTTTTTGGGAGTGGTAGCCTCGATGCTTTGTTTCATCCTATGGAACTGGGTCATCCGCAAGTTAGGAGCCGTCGTCGCCACCAACTGGGTATATTTCAATCCCATCACCACCATCATCTTCGCCTGGTGGTTGCTCAACGAGCAGATCACCCCTTGGTTCCTTCTTGGCACCCTCTGCATCCTCTTAGGGATGTACCTCTGCGATAGAAATTCTAGAAAACTCTAGAATCATCTAGAACGCTCTAGAACAATATAGATAATTCTAGAACTCTCCCCCCAAGGGAATGCTCCGCCAGCCGTTATTTGTTGTTGAGGGAGTCGATTCTTTCCTTGGGAGGAATATACAGTGGGTCGTCCATAGCGTCCATTTCTTTGAAGATCTTCTCCATCTTCTTCAGCACTTTCTTGTCGTGCCTCTTCCTGCGGTCTAACATATTGGCAAAGTCGAAAGTTATTGATACCGTACCTGATGATGGACGTGGGGCACCAGCAGCGGCACGTCTTGCAGACTCCTTGTGAAATGCCAGCGACTGCTTCTGCCGGTCTACTCCATAAATGGTGACCTCCTGCAAGAGGTTCAATTTCTTTAGCAGGAAAATAGTATCAGGTAGGGCAGTGCGCTTTACTTTTGTACTGTGAAAAGAAGGATGACTGACTGTGGCACTGTCGAAAGCGTATTTCATCGCGAAATACCCATAGAGGTTTGTCCGTGCAGCGTGGTGGGTGTCCGTCATAATCAGCGCGTTCCTGATAGGCTTCCTGCTCTCCATATCTGCAACCACACAGGTGCGTTGAGCATGAATGGTTGTCATCCATGCCAGCAATAACCATGTAATCACGTGTCGTTTCATCTGTACAGTCCTTTTTCGCCTGCAAAAGTATAGTTTTCAATGGAAATGGAAGCAACATAAAATCTTATAAAGTCTTAGCGATAATTAAAATAATACTACTTTAATTCTTTTTAAACACTATACGTCGTATTTATGAGAATGGCACCTTCCTGTTTGTTCCATGGGGTGGAACACTTTGTTCCATGGCATGGAATAACTTGTTCCATAGGGTGGAACATGGAATCCCCTTGTTTCCGATAATACATCCCTATGCATGGAATGGTTGATTCCAGTGCCTGGAATAATCGACCGGAGTGCTGTCTCTCTCCCATAAGATAGTAATCAGCCTGGTTACGAACCCGTTTTTACCTCATTTTAGAGGCAAAAAGACCCCACTTTTGGGGCAAAATCGCCAATCCTTGTCACCGTTGCCGCTTCGTTGTTACCGACAATCCCCTGACAATCAAATAGTTTTGCAAGGTGGCAACGGTGACAAGGGTTTGAAAAATTACGTGTAGGGAAATAACAGCCAGGATCCTTGCTTCGTCAGTCGTAAGATGATACTTAAATGATGGATTCCTCTATCATCCCTATTTACTGTTGAGGGAGTTGAAATGAAAATGCACTCAAAAAACAGTCGCAGTCTGTAGCAGGATGGCAGCACCATTGTAGCAGGATAAATCCCAATCGTGCTACAGACTCCACCCTTTATTTATCGGCATTTCAGTCCCCTTGTAGCAGGGATAGCAGGATTTTTTGTTTTTGTATTATGGAGATAGAAAAACGACTGGCAGAATCGTTGCTCTGCCAGTCGTTTGATTGTTCTTGAATATTGTGGATTGTCCTGTACCAAATTTTGTACAGATTAATTGAGAATCGGAGAAAAAAGATTCTCTTACTGATTCTCTCCACACGACCAAAGGGGAGGGGGATTTTCTTTTTGTGTGAAGTTTTTGGTTAGGGTATGATAGCAAGCAATGGCATTTTAAAAACAAAAGGTTCACGCATGAAAGTGTGAACCTTTATTTATATAGAAACCTTTAGCCTGCACTAATCGATAATCAGGTCTTATCGGGATTTGATAGTTTTTGAATCAAACTATAACACCTGAATACAATTGCTCAACTGGGAATATCAGATCCCAGTTCTTACCCCACACCACATTGCCATTGTCAATTGTAAAACGGCTGAATTTTCGAGGATCAAGATACTTGTTGTATTGTGGATGAGGATGGCGACGGATAAAATCACCTATATCAATCAGTTTCGTTGTATTGTCACTGAATGTCAGGTTAATGGTTAGATCCCCGGCATTTTCTGCTTTTACAATGTATAATTTCTTCATGTCCTTTCCTCCTTATAGTTTTTTATTAATCCTTGTGCTGCGAACACTTTGTTTCAAAACGAAAAACGGCGAAATTAATGATTTTTTTGTACTTTCGCAGACGATATGCGGAAGATCGTTTTTCTACATGGGTTTTGAGCCAGTGGGCTGTGTGTGACAGCATTACATCATCTTGATGGCTTTCGCCATGATGTCACCATGGTCGAAGGCAAGAGGGGGTAAGGTACTCAATGGAAACCATGCTGCTTTGGCGGCATCGTCTAATCCTGTTACAGGAACAGCCTCGTCAATCCTAATGAGATAGGCAACGGTAATCGTTCGTCCACGAGGGTCACGGTCTACCTTCGAGAAAGCACCAATCTGCTGCAGGTCGTTGACTCGCAGTCCTGTTTCCTCCTCCAGTTCACGGATGGCACACTGCTCTGTCGTCTCATCCATATTCATAAAACCACCAGGCAACGCCCAACAGCCTTTGAATGGCTCGAACCCTCGCTCTATCAGTAGAACCCTTGGCTCCTTTTCTTTTGTGATTACTACGCAGTCGGCAGTCACTGCAGGTCTTGGATATTTGTAAGTAAATGACATGATATGATTCTTTATTGTTTTTTTGATGATGCAAAGATAGTAAAAAACCAAGGAATGCTCAAATAAATTTGGCGTTTCTCTCACTTTTTCGTAACTTTGTAGCCAAATAAAGAGTAATGTATCATGACAAGAGTTGAGTTTGAGGCATTGATGGAGAAATATGCCGAACAGATAGAACACATTCGTCAGACAGCACACGATTTGCATAAGAGTGTGAACCAGACCTATGGTGATGACCTCCCCTATGGCTACCATCTGGATATGGTGGTCAACGGTATCAGGAACTTTGGCCATCTGGTATGTGCCAAAGAGGAGGATATCCTGCCATTATTCTTTGGTGGTTATTATCACGATAGTATCGAGGATGCTCGACTGACCTATAATGACGTGTTGAAGACAGCAAGGGAGATGATGACAGAGGAACAGGCATATATGGCGACAGAGATTGCCTATGCGCTGACCAATGACAAAGGACGTACTCGTGCTGAGAGGGCAGGGGAGAAATACTATAAGGGTATTCGTGAGACCCCCTATGCTCCCTTTGTGAAACTCTGCGACCGTCTTGCCAATATCACGTTCAGTTGTTCGGGTATCAACGAGGATAATCTCCACATGAAGGAGGTGTACAAAGGAGAGGTACCTCATTTCCTCGCCTCAATCAATCCACATAGTGACGACAAGCGTTTTCTCGTGCCTCAGGAAGTAGTACTGAAACTGGCAGAGTGCTTGATTGACGACTTGGAGCGTGAGGAGCAGAACGCATCGGCATGGTGGCATGAGTATTAGTTGAGAGTTGAGAGTTGAAAGTTGAGATATGGCATTTGGAACTTGGATAGGAGGATTCTTAGGGTGGATGACGGCTGGACCGTTAGGCGCATTGGCTGGTATCGTGTTGGGCAAGATGTTCGACTCGATGATGGATGCGGTGAACTCCCCAGAGACACAAGGCACGTTTGAAAGTCCTTTCGGACAACAGGCGGCAAATAATTATCAGCGTACCACCAGACAGCGTACTGATTATGGACAGCGTAACAGTTTCTTGTTCTCGCTGTTGGTACTCGCCTCGTATATCATCAAAGCAGACGGAAAGGTGATGCACTCGGAGATGGAATTCGTGCGTCAGATGCTGCGTCAGAACTTTGGTGAGCAGGCTTCGATAGAAGGTAATGATATCTTGAGGAAACTCTTCGACGAGCAGAAAAGGGTAGGAGCATCCTCTTTCAAACATACGGTGGCAGACTGTTGTCAGCAGATAGCCCATAATATGGACTACTCCCAGCGTCTGCAACTGCTGAACTTCCTCGTGATGATCGCTCAAGCCGACGGCAAGGTGCCACAGAGCGAGGTTACAGCACTGAAAGAGTGCGCCCAGTGGATGCAGATGTCTGTCGATGAGGTCGACTCGATGATGGGATTAGGTAAGGATGACCTTGCCTCTGCTTATCAGGTACTTGGTGTATCGCCCAATGCGACGGATGACGAGGTGAAGAAGGCGTATCGCAAACTCGCCTTAGAGCATCATCCTGACAAGGTGGCTGCCTTGGGTGAGGATATCCGTAAGGCTGCGGAGAAGAAGTTTCAGGAGATCAATGCCGCCAAGGATAAAATCTGGAAGGCGAGAGGGCTTTAAAGTTTAGAATTTAGAGTTTAGAGCAATTTAGAGTTGAAGAGTCCGGCTATTATTGTACCAGAGGGATTGCATGAGGTGTTGTTGCATGCTTGTTGTGCTCCTTGCTCATCCGCTATTGTGGAGTGGATGCTGCAACATGATATTAAACCGACTATCTTTTATTATAATCCCAATATCTGGCCTCGTGAGGAATACGAGATTCGCAAGAACGAGAGTAAGCGTCATGCGGAGAGTCTTGGTATTCAGTGGATTGATGGTGACTACGACCATGAGGGGTGGTTGCAGGGTGTCTGCGGCTTGGAGGGAGAACCCGAACGGGGACGACGTTGTGAGCAGTGTTTCACCCTTCGTCTGACGAGGGCGGCACAAGAGGCGAAGAAACAAGGTTTGCAGTATTTTACCACCACACTTGCCTCGTCACGATGGAAGAGTCTGGAACAGATTAATCGTGCAGGACTACTTGCCCAGCAAGCCGTGGATGGCACTACCTTCTGGGATCAGAACTGGCGGAAGGGCGGACTGCAAGACCGTCGCAACCAGTTACTGAGGGAATACCAGTTCTATAATCAGCAGTATTGCGGTTGTGAGTTTTCCCAACGGAAAGAATAAAAACGAGGCACATTATTTGTGAGTCTCGTTTTTTTTATGTAATTTTGTCGCCCAAAATAAATAAGGTATATATGTTTGAGAATTTAAGTGACAGACTTGAACGGTCGTTCAAGATATTGAAAGGTGAGGGAAAAATCACCGAGATTAACGTTGCCGAGACCTTGAAGGATGTGCGTCGCGCCCTGTTGGACGCCGATGTCAACTATAAGGTGGCAAAGACATTCACGGATACTGTCAAGCAGAAAGCGATGGGTATGAATGTGCTCACTGCCGTGAAGCCCGGACAGTTGATGGTGAAGATCGTACATGACGAACTTGCCGAGTTGATGGGTGGCAAGGCGGTGGAACTGAAACTGGAAGGTCGCCCCTCCATCATCCTGATGTCTGGTCTGCAAGGTTCTGGTAAGACAACGTTCAGTGGTAAACTTGCCAATATGCTGAAGAACAAACAGCATAAGAACCCCTTGCTGGTAGCCTGTGATGTCTATCGTCCCGCTGCCATCCAGCAGTTACATGTAGTCGGCGAGAGTGTGGGTGTTCCTGTCTATTCCGAGCCCGACAATAAGAATGTCGTAGAGATTGCCAATAACGCCATCAAGGAGGCGAAGGCAAAGAACTATAATGTGGTTATCATCGATACCGCCGGTCGTCTTGCTGTCGACGAGGAGATGATGAACGAGATAGCCACCCTGAAAGAGGCTGTCAATCCTGACGAGACATTGTTCGTAGTTGACTCGATGACTGGTCAGGATGCTGTCAATACCGCTAAGGAGTTTAACGACCGTCTCGACTTTGACGGAGTGGTACTGACGAAACTCGATGGTGATACCCGTGGTGGTGCCGCCCTTTCTATCCGCACTGTTGTCACGAAACCCATCAAGTTTGTGGGAACGGGTGAGAAGATGGAGGCAATCGACGTGTTCCACCCAGAGCGTATGGCAGACCGTATACTCGGAATGGGTGATATCGTCAGTCTTGTAGAGCGTGCTCAGGAGCAGTTTGACGAGAAGCAGGCTCGTGAGTTGGAGAAGAAGATCCGTAAGAACAAGTTTGACTTCAACGACTTCATGCAACAGATTCAGCAGATCAAGAAGATGGGTAATATCAAGGATCTTGCTGGTATGATTCCTGGAGTCGGTAAGGCTATCAAGGATATTGATATCGACGATAATGCCTTCAAGGGTGTTGAGGCTATCATCAACTCCATGACTCCCAAAGAGCGTGCCAACCCCGATATCATCAACCAGAGCCGTCGTCTGCGTATCGCCAAGGGCTCTGGTACGAAGATAGAGGAGGTCAACCGCTTGATCAAGCAGTTTGACCAGACCCGTAAGATGATGAAGATGGTGGCTGGCGCAGGCAACTCAAAGATGGCGCAGATGGCTGCCGCTATGAAGATGCGTGGTGGAATGCCGAAAATTTAATTTAAGATATGCAATTAATAGATGGAAAAGCAACGGCAACAGCCATAAAGGCGGAGATTGCCGAAGAGGTAAAAGAGATTGTGGCACGTGGTGGCAAACAGCCCCATCTGGCTGCCGTACTCGTTGGTCATGACGGTGGCAGTGAGACATACGTGAAGAATAAGGTACTTGCCTGTGAGGCTTGTGGCTTCAAGTCAACCCTTATCCGCTATGAGGCTGACATAACCGAGGAAGAGTTGTTGGCATGTGTCGACAAACTGAACAAGGACGCTGACGTGGATGGCTTCATCGTACAGTTGCCCCTTCCCAAGCATATTGACGAGCAGAAAATTATCGAGGCAATCGACTATCGTAAGGATGTTGACGGCTTCCATCCCATCAATGTGGGACGTATGGCTATCGGACTGCCTTGCTTTATCTCCGCAACACCATTAGGTATCATCACCTTGTTGAAACGATACCATATTGAGACCAGTGGCAAGAAATGTGTCATCCTGGGTCGTTCCAATATCGTGGGTAAGCCCATGGCACAGTTGATGATGCAGAAACAATACGGTGATGCTACTGTGACCGTTTGTCACTCTCGCTCAAAAACACTCAAAGAGGAGTGCCGTGAGGCTGACATCATCATTGCTGCTATTGGTCAGCCCGATTTCGTGACTGCCGATATGGTGAAAGAAGGTGCAGTTATTATCGACGTGGGTACTACCCGTGTTCCTGATGCTACCCGTAAGAGCGGTTTCCGTCTGAATGGTGACGTGAAGTTTGACGAGGTGGCTCCTAAGTGCTCGTTTATCACACCAGTACCTGGTGGAGTAGGTCCGATGACTATCTGCTCGCTGATGAAGAACACCCTTGCCGCTGGTAAGAAGGAATATTATAAATAGTATAGAGTTGAGAGTTGAGGGTTTAGAGTTTGCTACCGCCCAAGAGTGGTATGAGCAAGGTAACGCCTGGCGGAAGCAGGGCAACTGGCAGGAGGCGATCAACTGCTATATCAAGGCGATAGAACTTGACCCGGAAAGTCCTGCAGTAGAGGCGAAACGGATGCTCGACGATATCATGAGTTTTTATCATAAGGATTACTATAATCCATAAACAAATACTAAAGAAATGGCTAAACTGAAAGGTGCTATTGTGGTGAATACCGACCGCTGTAAAGGATGTGTGCTCTGTGTGAGCGCTTGTCCACAGGGTGTCATCGCATTGGCTAATCGTGTCAACGTGCATGGCTATCCCTATGTGGAGCCGGCACAGATAGACAAGTGTACAGGCTGTACGTCGTGCGCTGTGGTTTGTCCTGACGGATGTATCACGGTCTATCGTAAAAAAGTAGAGGAGTAAAAAGATGGCAGAACAGGAAGTAACACTTATGAAGGGCAACGAGGCGATAGCCCACGCTGCCATCCGTTGTGGTGCTGACGGATATTTCGGATATCCGATTACCCCACAGAGTGAAGTGATTGAGACCCTTGCCGAACTGAAACCTTGGGAGACCACGGGTATGGTGGTGCTGCAGGCAGAGAGTGAGGTGGCGTCTATTAATATGATTTATGGTGGCGCGGCAGCAGGAAAGCGTGTGCTGACCTCTTCTTCCTCACCGGGTATCGCCCTGATGCAGGAGGGTATCACCTATATGGCTGGTGCGGAACTGCCCGGTGTGTTTGTGAACGTACAGCGTGGCGGTCCTGGTCTGGGTACTATCCAGCCTTCACAGGGTGACTATTTCCAGGCTACCCGTGGTGGTGGTAATGGTGACTATAACGTCATTGTCTTGGCTCCTAACTCCGTACAGGAGATGGCTGACTTCGTCGATCTCGCTTTTGAGTTGGCGTTTAAGTATCGCAATCCGGCAATGATTCTTGCCGATGGTGTCATCGGACAGATGATGGAGAAAATCGTATTGCCTCCTTATAAGCCCCGTCGTACGGAGGAGCAGATTCGTAAGGAGTGTCCTTGGGCAACGATTGGACGCACTAAGGACCGCAAACCCAATATCATTACCTCATTGGAGTTGAAGCCAGAGGCTATGGAGGCTCGTAATCTCCATTTACAGGAGAAATACAAGGAGATTCAGGAGAAGGAGGTTCGTTATGAGACTCTTTACTGTGATGATGCTGAATATCTGATTGTCGCTTTCGGTTCTGCGGCACGTCTGACACAGAAAGCCATTGAGATGGCTCGCGAGGAAGGTGTCAAAGTAGGACTGTTGCGTCCTATCACACTGTGGCCTTTCCCCTCAAAGGCAATCGCTGAGATGGCAAAAGGAAAGAAAGGTGTTCTCGTCGTAGAGATCAATGCCGGACAGATGGTACAGGACGTTCGTCTTGCCATCAATGGAGCACTGCCTGTTGAGCAGTTCGGTCGTCTGGGTGGTATCGTACCAGAGCCTGAGGAGATTATTGATGCTTTAAAGAAGATGATGTAAGATGGAAAACAATATCATAGCACCAGAGAATCTGGTATATCAGAAACCAACACTGATGAACGACAACCACATGCACTACTGTCCTGGTTGCTCGCATGGCGTGGTTCATAAACTCGTGGCTGAGGTCATCGAGGAAATGGGAATGGAGGAGAAGACGGTTGGTGTCTCTCCTGTAGGTTGTGCGGTATTTGCTTATAACTATTTGGATATCGACTGGCAGGAGGCTGCTCACGGACGTGCTCCAGCAGTGGCTACTGCTATCAAGCGTCTGTGGCCCGACCGTCTGGTATTCACCTATCAGGGTGACGGTGATCTTGCCTGTATCGGAACGTGTGAGACGATTCACGCCTTGAACCGTGGTGAGAATATTGCCATCATCTTTATCAATAATGCGATTTACGGTATGACGGGTGGACAGATGGCACCGACGACACTGATGGGTATGAAGACCTCCACCTGTCCTTATGGTCGTCAGGCAGACCTGCACGGCTACCCCTTGCATATCACAGAGATTGCAGCCACATTGGAGGGTACATGCTATGTAACCCGCCAGTCGGTAGAGACTGTTGCCGCTATCCGTAGTGCGAAGAAGGCCATCCGTAAGGCTTTCGAGGCTTCGATGGCAGGAAAGGGTAGCAGTCTGGTGGAGATTGTCAGCACCTGTAACAGCGGTTGGAAGATGTCACCAAAGGCTGCCAACGAGTGGATGCAGGAGCACATGTTCAACTACTATCCGAAAGGAGACTTAAAAGACACGACAAAATGAAGAAAGAGATAATTATCAGTGGCTTCGGCGGTCAAGGTGTCCTCTCAATGGGTAAGATTCTTGCCTATTCAGGACTGATGGACGATAAGGAGGTGACATGGATGCCTGCCTATGGTCCAGAGCAGCGTGGTGGTACCGCTAATGTGACCGTTATTGTGAGTGACGAGAAGATCAGTTCACCGATTCTCAGTAAGTTTGATATCGCCATCGTGCTTAACCAGCCTTCCTTGGAAAAGTTTGAGCCGAAACTCAAACCCGGTGGTATCTTGATTTATGACGGTTATGGCATCTTGAATCCCCCGACACGCAAGGATATCACTGTCTATCGTATTGATGCCATGGATAAGGCAGCGGAGATGAAAAATGCCAAGGTGTTCAATATGATTGTACTGGGTGGACTCCTCAAGGTGGCTCCCGTAGTCAGCACCAATGGTGTGGAGAAAGCACTCTATAAAACATTGCCAGAGCGCCACCATGCTATGATTCCCCTTAATATGCAGGCAATCGAGGAGGGTGGCAAGATTATTGAGCAGATATAATATATAAATAAGGTATAATAGAAGAGCGTGAGGATTATTCCCACGCTCTTTTATTTAGAAATTGCATTGCACACCTGCCATGAAAGTGGCTCGGGGCATGGGGTAACCGAGGTTAATTTCGTAACTTTGTGCCAATAGGTTCTCACCACGCGCCCAAAGACTGAGGTTCTTCATCACCTGGTAACTGACTGTGGCATTAAGCAATAGGAAGTTTTTCTTCTGCTCATTGTCACCAACGGTAGTGTAAAGACCGTTGATGTATTGTAGACCAGTCACAATATTCCAACGGAAGCAGTGGTAGTTAGCACCAAGGAATCCCTTATATTGTGGTGCGGCGATCACGGGGTTCTTCATGTGGAGGAAGGAGTGGTTGGTGGAGAGGCTCCAGTGATCGTCAATATGGTAGGCAGCCTCTATCTCGGCTCCATAGTTCTCTATCTCACCAGTATTCACATTCTTGCGCTCGATGGTTTGTATCATATTGTCACCTTTCAGGTAGAAGAGGTTGACACCATAGGAAAAGGCGCATAGACGATGCCTCCATGACAATTCGTAGTTCATGATACGTTCTGGTTTCAGTTCCTCATTGGAAGGGGGATAGAGGTACATCTCGCGCATGGTAGGATTGCGGAATCCTTTGCTGACCATTGCCTTTAGTTCGGCAGTGTCAATTGGACGAATGACGATGCCACCTTGTGGAATCCATTCGGTACCTGTCACGGAATGATGGTCGAGACGGATACCTGCATCGATGGTCAGCCAGGATGTGATGTCTTGACGGAAATCCACATAGCCTGCTATCTCATTACGATAAGACTTGCCACTTTGCTTGTTAGGTGTATCAAGTATTTCACCCGTCTCTTTGGAGGTATAGTAAGCGTTGCCGTAGATATGTTGGTAATCAATGCCGACAGTGAGGCGGTTGCCATCAAACAGTTGTACACTCTGATACCAGGAGACCCCCGTCAAGGCATCCTTGGATCGGAAATAGCGTGATGTGGGCTTTTGTGGATCAGCAGTGCCGTCATCAATTTTATGTCGACCGAAATTGGTATAGATACTGAAGGCTCCGCTGGTCTTGCCATAGTGATTCTCAAGAGCGGCGGACACTACACCACGGGTTATCCACTGGTCGGCATCGTAGAGTGGGGAAGTTCTGCTGCCCGGGTATGAGGCATTGAAATGAGTGATGTTAGCATCGACGTAGGCATTCCAGTGGTTGTTGAAGTTATAGCCCAGTTTCAGGTAACCGCCATATTGTTCAAACCCCATACGTGGACGATGGTTGTCTGTACGACTATATTGTGCGGCAATGGTACTGGAGAACTTGCCCATTCGAACTTGGTTTGATGCCTCTGCTTGTATGGTACCGTAACTGCCAGCCCCCACGTTGACTTGTGTTTTCACACCATCCTGACGCATAGAACGTGTTACGATGTTTAATACACCCCCCATGGCATTGGAGCCATAGAGCACGGAGGCAGGTCCACGCAAAATCTCCACACGTTCAGCCATCAGCGTCTGATAACTGTCGGCGATGGGGTGTCCATAAATACCATTGTATTGTGGGTGTCCATCAATAAGTACCATCAACTGTCCACTACCACCTGTGATACCACGCAGGTTAATACCTCCTGCAGCACCACTAGATACCCCATAACCCATCATCGAGCGACTGGTGATAAAGAGACCTGGCACTTGTTGCATCACAGTAGGCAAGACATTTGGTTGATATTGTTCTGTCAGTGTTTCCCTATCTATGACATTAACGGTCATAGGGAGGTGGCGCACATCAGTGGCAGAGCGTGTTCCTGTCACTACGACTTCCTGTAGTTGTTGTAGTGAGTCCGTCTGTGAATGTACACTAATGCTCGCAGCAATAACTGCGAGCATTAAAATAAGATTTCTTTTGTTCATTAGTTTATTGTGTTGGAAATTCCTTATTTGTCAAGATCAATGATGACATATTGTTTGCTACCCAGTCCAATCTGTTCCGCATAGTCGGTGATATAGGTTCCGTGCTGGCGGTTGATACGCTGGATGAGGGGCTTGTTGTCGTCACCAGGCTTCCCCTGATAGTTGAATACCTTGTCGAGACAGGCCTGATCGACGGCAACAGGGTCTAATGACGCCATGATCCCCATATCCTGCAGTTCTGGTTTGGCGGGATGTCCGTCGCAGTCGCAGTCTACTGACATGTTATTCATCACATTGATATAAATGACTTTACCGTTGAAAAAATTGTGTACAGCCTGTGCTGCTGCAGCCATTGACTCCAAGAACAAATCCTGTGTCTTACCAGCGGCGAGATAGTCGGGACCCCATGCTATCTTAGCATCATCGGTCTTGCCTGCCGTATGAATATATGCCTTACCAGCGGTAGAGGCAACACCAATGGAGGCGTTCTTCATCACACCGCCGAATCCGCCCATCGCATGCCCTTTGAAGTGGGCGAGGTTGATCATAAAGTCGTAATTAGCAAGATGCTCACCGACGATATCGTACTTCAGGTGCTTTTTGTCTTGAATAGGAATACGGATATCGTGGAACTCGTCCATGATATCAACTGCGAAGATGCTGTCAAAACCGTGATCGTGAATAGTCTCCCAGTGCTTCTTGGGGTCTTGACGAGAACCACCGTATGCGGTACAACACTCTACTATCGTGCCATTCACCTCATTCACGAGGTTACGGATAAGGGTCGGTTTCAGATAATGTGTATTACCGCCTTCACCTGTGGAGATCTTCACTGCTATCCGTCCGTTAGCCTCCACTCCAAGTGCCTTGTAAATCTTCACCAATGACTCAGGAGTAATCTCCTTCGTGAAGTAAACCTTCGACTGGGCGTAAGTCATTGTTGTTGCCATCATCAGGGCGACAGCCATCCAAAATTTAGTTCTTTTCATGTTACTTATCGTTTTTTAGTTTATATATCAATACATTGTATGCCTCCATAACTTACCAGATGGTCCCAGGCGTTCTCTTCAGAGAATAATTTTCCGTAGATACCCGCTGCGACCAACACACCACCATGAGCAAAGATGGAAACACGTTGGTAGTCCATTGTCTTTAACTCGTCAAGAAATGCAGCAACTCGTTGGCATTGCATCTGGAAACTCTCGCCATGGGGAGTAGGGAGGTGCAGGTAATCCTGATACCATTCCTCAATGTATGGGTCTTGGATATCTTCATAACGTTGCATTTCCCAGTCGCCCATATTCATCTCTTTCAGACGGTCGTCGATCCTCGCATCAGTGAAACCGCAATAGGCAGCCAGTTTGAGAGCCCTTGTCAGTGGTGAGGAGAAAGCGGTGTCAATCTTTCCATATGTCATCAATTGATGCTTGGTAATCTCCGCCTCTTGCTCAAAAGTGTCTCTTGTAGGCACATCTGTCCACCCATAGCATGTCCCAGGAGGGACATCAACACTGGTATGTCTGATGAGTATTACTTGCATAAATGACAAAGGTAAGTATTATTTCTAATATATCCAAACATTTCTTGTTGAATTACCTTTGTTTTTGTTCCTTTTGCGCATTTTATTGTCATTTTTTGCCGTTTGTTTCATAATTTATTTGTAACTTTGCAGCCGAAAACCATTAAAATAGAAGAAATGATAAAAAGAATTTTAGTTCTTACCGTAGGCTTTTGTGCCTTCCAAAGTGTCCGTGCAGGCGGACTGATGACCAACACAAACTATCATATTGCTTTTGACCGTATGATGGCGCGTGGTGCAACTTTCGACATTGACGCAGCATATAGTAATCCCGCAGGACTTGCATGGGGACATGAAGGGTGGCAACTCTCCCTCAACTTCCAGAAGCCTTGGCAGAATCGTGATATTGAGACAACAATTAACGGTTTCCTTGGTGCAGACTTCAACAAGAAATATCATGGTAAGGCGTCTGCCCCTATTGTGCCGGCGTTATTCGCTTCTTATAAGAAAGACCGTATTGCAGTGTCGGCAATGATTGGAATAGTGGGAAGCGGTGGCTTTGTGGAGTATAAGGAAGGGGTTCCTATGTTTAACTTGCTCGTGAACAGCATGCTTGCCAGCAATGGTATTACACCAAACCAGTATAAACTCGACTCGGAGATGAAGGGAAAACAATATATTTATGGTGGTCAGGTGAACTTCACCTATAAGATAACCGATTATCTTGCTGCAGCCGTAGGTTTTCGTGCCAATTATTACGATGGATACTATCGTGGTCATGTGATTGCGGCAGATCATCCTCAATTGGGTGAACTGGCAAAACTATTACTTGACGTAGACCAGAAAGGATGGGGTTTCACACCTATTATAAGCCTTGACTTCCACAAAGGTCCTTTGACTTTGGCTGCTCGTTATGAATTTCGTACTAAAGTAAATCCGAAAAATGAAACCAATGTTCTAGACGCGGGTCTGGGTACTAATGTCATTGCAGCGATGATGGCAGCAGATCCTGCTGGTGCTCAGGCAAAACTACAAGCGCTCAGTACACAGTTGGGTGCTTATACTGCTCCGTATGCAGATGGAGTGAGGACACGTTACGATATGCCGGCATTGCTCTCTATTGCTGCGGGTTATGAGTTCACTCCGAAACTACGTGCCACATTAGAGTATCATTTCTTTGACGATAAAAATGCGAAGATGGCAGGTGATCGTCAGAAGGAGTTGGAACATGGAACTCATGAGATATTGGCTGGTGTAGAGTATGATATTAACGAAAAATTCACTGTTAGTTGTGGC
>Ga0247611_10003090_pt1 | contig 25312 bp, 25 predicted proteins | sample 177DNAGHGhighgp2_FD_192422 | JGI IMG/M metagenome (GOLD analysis project Ga0247611, IMG submission 192422) | Sheep rumen microbial communities from Palmerston North, Manawatu-Wanganui, New Zealand - 1770 DNA GHGhigh gp2 | ecosystem: Host-associated > Mammals > Digestive system > Stomach > Rumen... | reverse complement strand
CATTGGTCTCGCTGCCATCAGGGTCACTGGCCTTGTTGCGCCAGATGCCGAAGGGGCTGATGCCGAAACGCACCCAGGGTTTCACCTCCCGGATGGTGTTGTGCAGTTGCTCGATGAGCAGGTCGACATTATGACGCCGCCAGTCGTCACGATCCCAGCCGATGCCATGGGTATTGTAGGATGCGGTATCGGGGAAGTCGGCGCCCTTGACGGGATAGGGATAGAAATAGTCATCCATGTGCAGGGCGTCGATATCGTAGCGCATGAGGATGTCACGCACCACCGTGTCTATGAAGTCGCGACTCTGGGGCAGCCCCGGATCAAAGTAGAGTTTGCCGTCGGCATACTTGAGGAACCACTCGGGGTGCTCATAATAGATATGTCCTGCGGCAGGCTTATCCTCCTCGCTGCTGGTGACACGGTAAGGGTTGATCCAAGCGTGGAGTTCCATACCGCGCTTGTGGGTCTGCTCGATCATGAACTGGAGCGGGTCCCAGATAGGGTCGGGAGCCTTGCCTGGCTCCCCCGTGAGCCATCGGCTCCAGGGTTCCAGCTCACTCACATAGGCGGCATCGGCTTGCGGTCGGATTTGCCAGATGATGGCATTGCAGTTGGCGCGCTGCAACAGGTCGAGCTGCTCGATAAGGTATTGGCGGGTCTGCTCGGGCGTCATCTTGGCATACTGGCCTTGCCCGATGATGTGCATCCAGGCGCCACGGAACTCATGCTTGGGTAAAACCGCCGATGGCGAGCTCTCGCCCGCCATCATACAACCTGTCAATGCCATGACGAGCATCGACAAGAGAAAAAATCGTTTCATATATACTGAGTTTTAAGTTACTGTTCCTCGTCGGGTATAAAGACCCAAGCATAGGCACCCAGGTCGATGGCACCGTTAGCCCTGCGGTCATTGCCATATCGGTCATAACGGGCCTCATCGGGGCACAGGGCAGGGTTACCCTTGCCGATGGCGTCACTCTCGTTACCCAGGCGGTAGTCAAAGATTTTGTCATCGCGCACGGTGAGGAAACACGGATCGGCATCCCAGACGCAGTTGATGAAGTGGGCATCGTTCGTGCCCGTGCTCTTGAGGAGGCAATAGCGCAGATAGACGTTAAAGTTGTCGAGGTTGCCCTCGTTGATTTCGCTGGACAAGCCATAGACGATGCAGTTGTCGAAGTAGGCCCTGATCTTGCCAACCGTTCCATCAGAAAATTCCACGTCAAACACGTTGAGGATCGGCAACGAGGGCACCTTGAAGAGGTAATTGTTGGTAAACGTACACTGGCTGGCCATCACCTTGCCGCCGGCAAAGTAGGCTACTTCCTCGGCCGCATCACTGAACTCGGTTCCAATGGCCTGCACATAGCAAGCCGCCGTTGCCAGGCATGTTGAGGCCGAGTTGGTGAGCACACAGTTGACCAGCTTGAGGGCACATCGCGAGGTGTCGCCATTGGCACTGCAGTGCATACCAATGGAGCTACCCTTCATCACGACATGCTTGAGGACATTACCCATGGTGGGTGGCGTGAAGATGATGCCGCCCCACTGTCCTGACATAATGTCAAAACTGGTGGAACCCACGATGCGGTCCAAGCGGTCGCCCCTAAAGGTGATCGGCTCCTGTGCGGTACCGTTAGCAATCATCTTTCCGGCACATCTCATTGCCGCCTTGTCATGGAAGAGCAAGGTGGCACCCGGGTCGATGGTCAACGTTGCCCTCTCGCTCACAAAGACGGTATCATAGATCAGGTAGGGCTTGTCGGCAGTAAAACGCCTATTGCGGGCAATCGTGTCGCCAGTCAAGCGAATCACATCCTGTCCCCATGCCGTGAGCAGGACACTCTGTTCCACCCCATTAGTGACAAATTCCAGTCTGTCCTCGAGCAATGTGGGTGTGTTCTGCTCCATCTCGTCGAGTTTAGCCTCGATGAAGATATAGATGGAATCATTGCCCCTGATTTCCACGTTCTCGAAGGAGTCGCCCCTGATGCCGTCCACATTGAGATGAAAATGTCCCTTGGGCGAAAGGCCAGCCACCTTGATCGACGAGATATTGATCTGCTTCTTGCTGCGGTTATAGACCACCATCTGCTTGGTTGCAGTGCCCTGCAGGGTGATCACCGTGTCGAATGCCACAGTGTCCTTGTTGAAGGCCAGCACATCGCCAGGCGATGTGGTAAAGCCGTCCTCGATGCACGAACTCATCAATCCGGTAAAGGCTATCATCGCCACAGCGATCCACAGGGGAAATTTCATCTTTTTCATGTTGAACGATCAGTATAAGCTATAACTAAAGAACGCAGGAACAGTCGATTTAGTGTGCACGAGGTCCTTTATTGACGCTCAAAGACTGCGACCAGCGGGTAGTGGTCACTCTCGCCCGCCTTGTCGCATCGACAAGACAACGGCTTGAGACTCCCCCGATACAGGATGTGGTCGATTTTCACATACAAGTGATGGGCATTGAAGGTGTGAAGGGGTCCCAATCCCGTCTCGGCCCATGCGTCGTTCATGTCATCGCCACAGACGGTGCGGTAGCAAAATGAGCCAGGCGTCTCGTTCATGTCGCCCATCACCAGCACGTCGCCGGCACTGTCGTCAAGCAACTGCCGCATGACACGTGCCTGGGCAGCATGGGTGTTGAATCCACCCGTCAACTTTTTCACCACCTGGCGTGCCCGCTCCCGCCTGCCCGACGGGATATTCATCGATTCTATAATCTGACTGTCGTTGTATGACAGCCGCATCGAGCTCAAGTGCATGCTCACTACCCGCAACTCGCCACCAGGAGCGTCCACATCCCAAGCCTTGATGAAGTAGCCGCAAGTATCCTGAGCGAGCAAGGGGGACTGCACCTCGGTGAAGGGGTACTTGGAAAGAATTCCCACATCATAGAAATGCTTCTTGCGATAAGGGTATTTCTCATAGAGTTCCTGCAACATGGGTTTCACCGTCTTGAGTTTCTCAAACGAGAAATAAATCAGCCCTTCCTGGATGACAACGATATCGGCATTCTGGTCGAGGATGTACCTCATGTTCTTGCTGGGCTGGTTGCCATCCTGCCAGTTGAACTGCGTCACGTTCATCGTGAGCACCTTGAGTTTCTTTTTCTCGGGGTCAGCGTCAGGATGGGTGAAATTCAATGGACAGATGAGGCGCAAGGTGGGCCAGGCCAGGAAAAAGGCACCCAGGAGTATCACCGCCGCCCTCCACTGCCTGAATACCGCCATCAAGAGCATGAGTGCCATAGCCACTATCGCCACTGCGGGCAATGCCAGTGTCGCCAGCGCGGGCAGAGTCATCACAGCAGGGTCAACCCGTCCGCCATAGGCGGCCAGCAGCAGCACAAACGCCAAGATGATGGCTAATAAACGGAAAATGTAGTTCATTGTCAATCGGGATTTACAGAGGGGCGCAATTTCCATCCCTCATAGAAGAACGGTTCCTGAGCGGTAAAACGTGGAGCCCAAGTCTTGAGCAGCCAGATAACGGGCCATTCTATCAACATTGTCGCCATAAACACTACTAGCGACAACTCTGCCCCCGGCTGCATGCCATAATGCTGGAACAAGAAGCGCAGGGGTTCATAAATCATCGTGTGGGTGCCCAGGATAATCAATGAGTAACGTCCATAGTGGCAAAAGACAGGAATCCGCGGCAGGGGCTTGCAGGCCCAGAACACGGCAACGATGGCAACAAAGGGCAGGAGGTAGAGTTTCCAATAGGCTGGCAGAGCCTGAACGAGCAAATGAATGTTCTCGCTCAAGAAATAGATCGGCAGGGCCACAATAATCAACACAAGCAATCCCCAGCAGTCATAACCCGAAGGCTGCAATGCCCCCAAGCGGTTCAGTTCATGCCCCAGGATGAAATAAGGAATCGCCACAAGCGAGGTATCCAGCATCCAGGGTAATAACACATGATAGATGCCGCACAGGTAGCCGATGACCGACAGACCAAATGCTGCCAGACAGATGAGCCACAGGGACTTGAGCCATCGCTGTAATGCATAATAGATGATATTGCACCAGAACAGGCTCAACAAGAACCAGATGGGCGTGGTCATATCCCAGTAGCGCAGGTAGAAAGGCTCGACCAGATGTACCGGGGAGATGTCAATGGATTGGGCACCAACGGCCCAGCGTACAGCAAATTGGGCCAGTCTGAGCCCATAGGCCAATACAATAAAAAAGCAAAACGGCACAAGGATGTTATTCACCTTGCGCCGCGTGAAATCGGCAAATCCGCCATACCGCTTGAAGAAGATGCCTGAAATAAAATAATACATGGGCAGACGGAACGCCTGCAACGCATTATTCAAGTTGGGGAGCAGATGATTGAAGAATTCATGGTCGATGTGGAACATCACGATGAGCATGATGCACATACATTTCATGAAGTCAATGAAGGGGATACGCTTGCGGCCCATGAGATGCTGTTAACCGGAATGTCGTGTGGTGCTTACAGCTTGGACTTGATCATTTCCACCACACGGGAGAAGTCGGTCATCTCGGCAATCTCCTCGGGCTCCAATTCGATATCAAATGCGTCTTCCAGCTCTGATGCCAGCATGAGGTGGTGCAACGAGTCCCATCGTTCACAATTCTTCTGGGACGCATCATCGCTGACCTCGTCCATTTCAAAGACCTTGCGCATGACATCCAATACGGTTTCTTCCAGATTCATAATACCCTGATATTATAACAATTCTTGATTTCAAAAACATCACTGATAGCCATCGAGTAGCGCTTGGCGCCGTCGGGGCCTGTTTCGACACAGGTCATCCCCAAGCGGTCATAGAAGTCGGCTGTTTGGCCATTCCTGGCCGTGGGCAGATAAATGGCCGTAAGGTTCCTGTAGCCGTCCAGTCGCAATAGATTCAGCACCGTCAAGACAAAGGCATCTTCAATGCCCTTGCCCAGGATGCGGCAGCTGAGCAGCAGCGTGTCGATGTTCACGCCATCCTCACCCACCGGCTCGAGGAAAATCGTCCCGGTGATGCCACTGTCACCAAATCGGTCGCTCACCCTGATGCAATAAATGATCCATCCGTTCTCAACAAGCTGTTGCACCTGTGGCTGAGTGTAGCGGCGTGTCGTGAGGTTAAACTGATTGGTCTTCTGCGTCATCTGAGCGATGCGAGGCATGTTGAAGTCATCGGCAGGCATGACATCAATGTGAATATCCAGGCTGTACAGATACTCATCCAGGTCGGCAAATCGTGATTGCTCGGCACGGCGCAGAGCATTGGCCTGATATTGTTCAGCCTTGGCCAAGTCCTCGCTAGTGACTGCATAGATGCGGAAATAGCGCTCCACGAGCTGCTTGAAGAAAGGCATGAGTTGATAAGGCTTGTCGGGGAAATCGGGCACCACGACCTGCGGCAGCAACTGCTTGACCAGCTCACGCTCTGATGGGTTATCATCCAGAAATACCATGCTGTCGAGTCCGATGTTCAGTTCATCGGCCAGAGCACTGATATTGCTTGCCTTGTCACTCCAATTAATGCGCAGGGCACTGAAGTGCTCACGCTTGAGCACCATGAAGGGGTTCTTTTCCCAAGCCTCGAGCACATCGGTCTCGTTGTTCTTGCTGCACACTGCCAGGATGACGCCATTGCGGGAGAGCTGGAGCAATGCCTGCTGCCAGCTGACATAGGCATTGCCCGGGTAATCCCCCCCGAGGCGGATGCCGTCGATGCCATCCTCTCCAAGCACCCCACCCCACAGGGTGTTATCCAAGTCGAGTATCAGGCATTTCTTGCGCATGAGAACCAGTTCTTCTTCGACCCGTTGCCACCACAGTGAAAAGTCGTGCCTGAGCTTGGGATTGAGCAGCATCTGTGACATGAAATAGTATTTCCAGTCAATGAGCATGTCACGGTCATAGCGGGCAACAAAATCGCCAAAGTCCACCCACTTGACATGAGCGTGCTTCCTAGCCAGCTGCACGGCATGAGCGTTGAAGGCTGTGATGGCTTCATCCACCTCATGATCGGTTCCCGTCAACTTTAACGGGAACAAGTTGACCAGCGAAAAGATGACAAACGGCTTGGACGCATCGGCTCCAGCAAGCACAAGGTCCAGCTTATCCTGATAGGAAACGATTTCCTGTGCCAGCAGGGCCGTGTCGGGACTGATGGGGACTTGATAAAACCAGATGTAACGGTCAACATCGACAGGCACCTGACTGATGTCGCCATAACCCGAGTAGGTCATTCCGTCATGGCCAAAGAGGTTCTCGACCGTGTGATTGCGAAAGACAAAAGTCGTCATCCTTTATTTCTTTATCTTGCAATAGATTGCACTTAAACATTTCCACAGTCGTGGACGCATCATCAGGCGATGGATAACAGCCCACTTCCTGCCATAATAATTTGCCTCGGGGCCAATGCATGGAAACGGATAGAGGCCAGCATGACGGATGCGCTCCAGCACCTCATCAACACAACCGGTGGTCAGGCCCTTGGTCATGGCGAAAAAGAGATACACATTGCGCAAACCTGTAACGCTGGCTGGCACCACACTGCCTGACAGTGCCTCGTGTTCACGGATGTGGCCATCGATGATCGCAGCAGCATCCACCTGGCTGAAGACACGCCGCTTGAGGTGTTGTGCATCAGGATTGTGCATCGCACTGTTGCTGCGGTTCACATAGCAGTACCCCATTGTGCCCTGATGAGCCACCCTTGAGGCTGCAAGCATGAAACGCGAGATGAAAACGCCATCCTCACAGGCAATGAGCGACGTGTTGAACCGCAGGTCAAGCTCCTGGATCAAATCGCGGCGCACAAGATAACGCCACACGTAGGGGCTCAGGACATGTTCCTGCAAATAATCGACGCCAGACATCACTGTCGAGGTGGAATAATTATCCCTTGCAGTGCCAGGGGCTGCAATGCCATCGGGAGCCACCCTGGTGAAATTGTACACCAGCACATCAAGGTCATCGGCCACAACCCGGTCAAGAAGCGAAGCAAAAGCGCTGTCCTCCAGATAGTCATCACTGTCCACAAAGGCGATATACCGTCCCCGCGCATGCTCCAAGGCCAAGTTGCGAGCCGCACTCACGCCAGCGTTATCCTGTACAAGAAGATGCACCTGAGGGTAATCCCTTGCCAATCGCTCAACGATGGCACGGCTGCCGTCGGTAGAGCCATCGTCAACGACCAGCACTTCACAGTCATCGGCCGCCACAGGCTGGTCAATAATAGACTGCAAACACCGGGTCAATAAGGCCGCGGTGTTGTAAACGGGGATAATATAAGAAAGCAACGGTTCAGCCATCACGTCTCGACAAGTTCTATCAGGCCTGTGTTCCGCTGGAACAAGAAGGCTACCCGTCTATCACTCATGGCACAAGCCGGCTGCGGCCCGCTAACGAGCAGGAAGCGCTGTCGCCTCAAGTCATCAATCGCCTGATCAATATCGTTCACCTGGTAACAGATGTGATAGGGAGTGACACCCGAATTATCGAGCGTGCGAATCACGGGACTGTGCTGGTCCAGTGGCTCCAGCAGCTCGATGCGCGGTGCTCCCTCCTTTTCCAGGAAACACACCTTGACATGCTGCAAGGGGTCATCGATTACCGCAGCAGGCTGGTAGCCCATGTTGACATAGAAACCCATTGTCTTGCCAATGTCATGGCAAGCAATGCCAATGTGATGAAACACTAATGCCGAATCGGTCACCATCAATACTCAATAACAGGGGAGACATGGCAGTCGCGGGTGTGCATGAGAGCTGCGGCCCAGCTCAAGCCCGCACCAAAGGCACTGAGCACCACGGTGTGGGAGCCGTCGAGCTTGCCATTCAACTCGCTGGAAATGGTGAGCGGCACCGATGCGCTGCTTGTGTTACCATACTTGTTGATGCAATAGGGCACCCGCTGGGGCTGAATCTTCAACTTCTTCACAAAGAAATCCATCATGAATCGGTTAGCCTGATGGAAAATGAGATAATCCACATCATCGACCGTCTTGCCAGTATCGGCCAGCAACTGCTTGATGCTGCGCGGCACCTTGCTGATGGCAAAGTTGAAGACATCCATGCCGTCCATGAACACTTCCAGTTCATTGCGCACATTCCCTTCCTCACACTCCCTGTCAACCAGCGACTGGGCAGTGATGGGGTTACGCATGCCTGCATGAATCTTGAGTTTATCTTCACCAGAGCCATCGGTATAAAGCAGGAACGAGGATTGTCCGTAATCACCCTTCTCGACGAGGGTTGCGGTACCGGCATCGCCATATAGAGGCCAGTCCACCTTGTCACGAGGATTAACAATCTTGGAGAACGTCTCGCCATCGAGCAACAAGACACGACGCACGCCAGGAAGCGAAGCGTAGGCAAACGCTGTGCTCAGTGCGTAGATGTATCCCGAGCAGCCCAGAGAGATGTCCATGCACATCGTTTCTCGCGGCAGCCCCAGGCGGTGCTGCAACAGGCACGATGTAGCAGGAATGCGGTAATCGGCAGTTTGACTCATGAAAAGCAGTACATCAATGGTTTCAGGGTCGATCTCATTGTCGGCCAAGAGTTGTTGCGCAGCCTTGAAACACAGGTCACTAGCCATGACATCGGGCGCAGCGATGCGACGCTGCTCAATGCCGATGTTGTCGATCACCTTGTCAATTTCTTCTTCTGGAATCAGATTGGTCAGGTCTCGGTTATGAAACACCTCTTGAGGCACGCATGCACTCAAAGCCTTGATTCCCACACCTTGAAACGATATTTTGGCCATATATCATTTATGCAAAAAGAAACTTAAACAACTTTAAGTTTCAAAAAGAGTCATCAATGTTAACAGAAAACGAAATTAGCCCCCACTAGATAGGCACTCACGCCATACAGCAGGTTTCATGTTGGAAATTCGGAGACAAATACTCTACACTTCTACTCTCGCGGCAACAATGTTGTACAGATCCTCGACAGTGCGGCTGTCACGGATATCATCGCCACGGAATTCCACATCATATTCCTCGTCAACCATCGCTATCACCGAGAGGGCAACAAGCGATGACCATTCTTCCAATTCCTTGAAACAGGTATCGGCTTTTATAGTGTCGGGGGATGTCTCGTCGAACAGTCCCGCAAAATTCTCTATGAATTGGTCTAAATTCATCTTCATCTTGTATAACGCAAAAACAGCGTCATTATTACACGAGGCGCAAAATTAAATAATTTTTTTTAAAAAGTGCCACCTCAACAAGTTTCAAATACACAATTTGATGCCATTTTGGCCATTTCTTGTGGTCTCGACCCGTCTCAACATAGAGACGGATTGATTATTATCAGTAGTCAAATCTGAGAGCCGGTACCCCCAAATAGGTACTGTTGTCCTTGGGTTGGGTCATAAGCACGCTGTTGGCTCCCAGTGTGACCCCGTTGCCGATGGTCATTCCCTGGAGAACGACACTGGCCACGCCCAAGAGGTTGTTGTCGCCAATGGTGATTCCACCCGACAGATGAGCACCAGGCATGAGGCCGTTGAAGCTGCCGATGCAATTATCATGCCCCACCACAACATGATCGTTGATGAGATTGAAGTCGCCCAGTGTCACGTCACAAGAAATCATGCAATCGTTTTGAATGATGTTCCCCTCACCGATGGTGAAAGTCGATGGGTCGACGAGGAACAACGTCGGGTCAATAAGGTTGGGGAAAGAGATATTGGGATTGGTAATACTTTCCCTGATGCGGCGCACGGCCTTGTTTTCATTGATGGCGATGGCAAGTGCCAGAGGCTCGTCAACACGCTGCAGCGCATCCATATTCCCAAGCACGGTGCCATATCGGGAGATGTGAGAGTCTGGTTTCTTGCTGTCATCAAAGAAGCCGACCAGATTCCAGTCACCACCATTGCGGTTAATTCTCTCGATGAGGCAAGCAGTTTCCTTACCGAATCCTCCTGCCCCATAAATGGCAATATTCATAATCCTTGTTCGTTACAGGTAAAACAATCGTGCCTCGATCAACTCACTTGCAGCAAGCAATGATTTCACGAGCCACACGCTCCACATCCTCATCACTGACCCATGGGCCACTGGGCAGGCACAGTCCCATGCCAAAGAGTTGCTCACTCACACCGTTGACATAGGATGGTGCGCCACTGAACACCGGCTGCGTGTGCATGGGCTTCCATAGCGGCCGTGACTCGATGTTGCAGCTTTCCAGGTGCTGTCGCACCGTCTCATAATCCACACCAGCCTTGTCAGGGTCAATCAGGATGGTATTGAGCCAGTAATTGCTATCACACAGTTGGTCAGGGTTGGTATGAACGGTGATGCCATCAACCTGGGCAAAGAGTTCTACATAGCGGTCGCACAGGTGCTTGTGATGGGCGAGATGCTCATCGAGCACGGTCATCTGCCCACGGCCGATGCCTGCACAAATGTTGCTCATGCGGTAATTGTAACCGATTTCCTTGTGCAGATAGTAGGGCATGGGTTCACGCGACTGCGTAGCGTAGAACATCACCTTCTTCTTAGCCGCCTCGTCGGGGCAGATGAGGGCACCGCCACCGCTGGTAGTAATCATTTTGTTGCCGTTGAAGCTCATGATGCCATAAGTGCCAAAGGTGCCACACAGTTGCCCACGATAACGAGAGCCAAAGGCCTCGGCCGAGTCCTCTATCACCGGAATCTCATATCGTCTTGCAATCTCCATGATGTCATCGATCCTGGCTGGCATGCCGTAGAGATAGACCGGGATGATGGCCTTGGGCTTGCGGCCCGTCTTGGCGATACGATCCTTGATGGCGTCCTCAAGCAGGTTGGGATCCATGTTCCAGGAGTCCCGCTCGCTGTCAACAAAAACCGGCACACCGCCCTGATAGACCACAGGATTGGCGCTAGCCGAGAATGTCATGGACTGACAGATGACCTCATCGTCGCGTCCCACACCCAGCATCACCAGCGCCAGATGGATGGCGGCAGTACCTGCACTCAGGGCAACGACATGCTTGTCCTGCCCACACAACTGCTCCAAGTCATGCTCAAACGCATTGACATTGGGTCCTAGAGGCACGACCCAATTGGTATCAAAAGCCTCTTGAATATATTTCATTTCTTGACCGCTCATGTGAGCGAGACACAACAGGATTCTCTTGTTTTCCATATCTTGATATTATTATTGATCAACTTAATGAAGCACACGGTCATTGCATGTGCAGGTAGTACACCGAGCCCTTGGGGAAAACCTTTTTATAGCCTTGAACCTTGCTGCACGAAGCCTGTGCAGCCCGTTCCACCACCTCGTCAAGGCAGTCGCCAAACATGGGACCGGCCATCATCTGCGGACCCTCGACACTGGGTGCGAGGTTGAACTCAATAAGCAACGGCTCTCCGCTGGGCAAGACCGTGACATCCCAGCCCACATAGTCGAAGTAGGGCAATCGCTTGTGCATGTCTATCAAGGTGTCAATCACACGCTGGTAGTGCGGAATGACGAGGTTTTCGATGCCGGTTTCCTGCTTGAGTGAAGACACTTCCATGTGCTTGAAGCGGAACACCCTGTCATCTACCAAGCCATTCTCGTCAATGAGGCATGTACCGCCCCCCTGCGAGACATTGTCCTTGATAGCCCCCTTGCCGCCAAAACGCAGGTGGGCATAGGGGTACAGGAATTGGTAACTGCCGTCGAGATGACGATAGGTGTAGAGTCGCATGGAATTGAGCGACGTGGGGTTGACCTGGCTCAATGCGGGATGCTGCTTCACCTTCTCCTGCACGATAAAGTTGAAGGCATAGTCGCTGAATAGGCCTCGGATGGCATCGGGACTGAAATCCCTTATCTGCTCCACGCCCTCGCCATTGCAAGTCTCGACTGTGGGCTTGATCATCAGTTCCACGTCAGCCCTCGCCACTGCGTCAACCGCCTGATCGATTGTAACCTGCAGCCCATCATGGTAGTATATACCGTGCATATTTTTAATGATTGTCCTGGGCTGCTTGACCTGGGGAAACAGGTCGCTATAGATGTTCTTATCGAGATAGGCATCCTTGAAGTCTGGCCTGTTGAGGGCCGGTATCACATAGAAGTAATACACGTCCATCGACAGGTAGCGGTCACTGTGGATGCCGTTGAGGTGCGAGAAATAATCGTCAAACATCATCGACACCTTGAATCCACGGGACGCAAAGTAGGCCGACAACTCCTTCTTGTGAGCCTTGTAGTTAAAGTCTTCAGGCATCACATGTGACTTGAAATACCAATCACCCCAGAAGAACTCCTTGTTATTATTGATATACTGCTGTTGTGCCATATCGGGAGCTCATTTCATTAATTAATAAGTCAAAACCTCGGTAATCTTCACGTCGCCAGCATAGAACTCCATGCTTGCCCATGCCAATCCAACACCAAATCCACAAGCGATGCAGTGCTTCATTCCACCCGATAGTGCCTCACGGCAACGTGACACCATTGTCAATGGAATGGATGCACTGGTGACGTTGCCATACTCCTCCAGGCAGTAAGGGGTCTTCTCGGCTGGTATCTTGATGGCCTTGCGGATCTTCTCGTCAATGAACTTGTTGGCCTGATGCAGCAAGAGCAAGTCAACCGTCTCGACATCGATCCCGAAGGTTGCAATCAGTTCCTTGATGGAACGTGGCGGCTGCTTGATAGCGAAGCCAAAGACGTCCATGCCATTAACGATCATATCCACTCCCCGGCGGTACACACCAGGTGCAACCTCCTTCTCCTCGAGCGAGTCATGGGTGACCGGATTGCGCATTCCTCCATAGGGAGCCCACACAGCATCAAATCCAGCCCCATCGACGCCATACATGAAGTTCATGGGCCGTGAACGGTCAGGGTCAAACTCAAGGGCTGTCGCCGTGGCAGCGTCGCCAAAGAGAGGGCGCACGGCAGTGTCGCGTGGATTGCGATTGCGGGTATTGGTCTCGGCTGCGACAAGTATAGCGCGCTTGAGGGTTCCATGCGACATGAGTGATGCCACAATGCTCATGCCATATACCCATCCCGAGCAGCCAAAGGGCAGGTCAAAGACGCAACAGTCGCTGCGCAGCTTCAATCGATCTTGCAGGATGCAAGCGGTTTGAGGTGCGATGTAGTCCCTGGAGGTGCAGACATAGGCCAGACAGTCCACCTGCTCAGGTTTCCAGTCCATCTGCTCAAGGAGGTGCTCAACGGCTTTAACTGTCAAGTCGGAGGCCGTGACACCATCGTCCACCTTGTGGTGACGCTCGATACCTGTCGAAGCGATAACCTTCAAGGCTTCGCTCTCATCCTTGTAGATGGGCAGAGTGCGGTTGTCCTCGACAGTCGCAGGCACACAGGCACTCATGCCTGCAATGCGCACATTATTGATCGTTAATTGTGACATATATCGTTATTTAGTTTCAATCGCTGAATTTTTCCTGAAGAAGTGCGCGGGATCTTGTCCACCCATTCCCAGATGGCGGGAATCTCATTGGGCGGCAACAGTTTAACCAGCTGCTGCTTGATGTCCTCAATCTCCAGCTTACTGTTGCCACGCACGAGAAATGCCCGAGGCACCTCACCCAGGACGCCATTGGGGTCAGGCGCTGCCGTGCAGGCACAGTCAGGAATCCCTATAGACTTGATGGCTTGCTCGATAGTAGCGGGGCTCACCTTCTCACCGCCGATGTTGATCAGTTCCTTTTTGCGCCCTGTGAGGTAGAAATCGCCATCGGGATCACGATGCCCCCAGTCACCAGTGCGAAACCAGTCACCAAAGAATGCATCCACGTTGTCCTGGGGCAGGAAATAGGAGCGGGTGACCATATTTCCCCGCACGCAGATTTCCCCATCATCCCCATCGGGAACGGCACTGCCGCTCTCGTCGAGCACACACACCTGGACCAGCGATGATGACGGTTGCCCCACCGCATCAAGATGTTCCTTGTGCTCGTGGAACTCGATGAACAGGGCCCGAGAAGCCTCGGTGAGGCCGTAGTGCATGCACAGTCGCGTAGTCGGGAACATGTCCATGAGCAATTCCTTGTCCTGACGAGGCAGGGCCGCACTGCCTATCTCAATATATCGCAACTGGTGAGCAAACCGCTCGATGCGCCTGCCGCTCAGCTTCTTGATATACTGCCACACGGCGGGCACCATGCCAAATCCTGTCACTCCCTCGCTAGCGATAATATTGAAAAAGGTTTTCAAATTGGCGAAATTATTGACCAGCACCAGTGTTGCTCCTGCAATGAGGACACAGCGCAGTCGTCCCAGGCCAAAGGAATGGCTCAACGGCAGAGCCAGTGCCTCAACATCGTCACTACAAGTGCCAATAAACCCATTGGTGTTGCGTGCCGAGCCAGCGATGTTGCTGTGAGTGAGCAAGACCCCCTTGGGGGCTCCTGTGGTTCCAGTGGTGAACATCACGTCGGCCACATCATCGCAGGAGATGGACGGCAAGTTGATTTCAGAGCCGAGAGGCTGCAATGGCACTTCATCGAGTGATTTACAGCATTGTCCGGCGATATTCAACCCGTTGCCGAACAGGATGACCGGCTTTGTCACCGAAATGATGTAGTCCAACCTCTCGCGCGGTGCAGCCGAGTCAATGACCACGTTAACCACCCCCAACAGGTGGGCTGCAAGGTACAGATAGACGAATTGAGCCTCCTTTTGAGCCGAGAGCAGTATGTGGTCCCCCGGATTCACACCCAGTGACACCAGATAGAGTGCTGCTGCCTCGATGTGCGAGACCAGTTGCTGATAGGTCACATGCGCGCTTCCATCAACAATGGCTACCTTGTCGGGGTTCTCCGACGCATGCCTAGCAATGTCGCACAACAGGGGGCTATGAGGAACATCTATCATGACCGTAATGAACTGACCTCATCAACGATAGACTGCACCGAAGTCAAGTCAAACAGGTCTTCAAGAGGGAATTCCACATCGAGTTCCTGCTCTATCGTGCTGATAATGGCAAGATTTCCCACCGAATCCCATTGGGGAATATCTCCCGATGACAATTCACTGGTAATCAATGCTAAATCTACATTCAGAACTCGTGCTATGATTTCCTTAACTTGCGATTCAATCATTGTCTGGATTACTTGTGTCCCTTCTTCTTCTCGACGACATTCAACAGGTCCTGGATGGTGTCGGCCCCCAGAATGTCATTGCCCTTGATGATGACGTCATACTCATCATCAACCATCGCGATGATTGACAACGCAGTGAGCGATGACCACTCGTCAAGCTCCTTGAACTTGGTTTCAGCAGTGAACAAGGCCTCGTCAGTGTCATCAAACTGTGCGGCAAAGTTTTCAATAAATTCCTGAATATCCATATTAAAAAAACTTACAATCTGATGTACCCCACAACGTTAAATTCTACATTTTTGGTTGGCAAAAGTACATACTTATATTAATTCTGCAAAGAAAAATCCTAAAAAACTCTTATATCGAGAAACCGCCATCAATGACCAGGTCATGACCAGTGAGCCAGCTTGAAGCGTCACTCAATAGATAAACGGCACCGTTGGCAATATCCTCGGGACGGCCGTAACGGCCCAGGGGGTAACGCTTGGCATCCTCGGCAAGCTGCTCCTCGGTAATGGTTCCGCGATGGATAAGCGGCGTGTCCACCATGCCGGGGCAGATGCTGTTGATGCGGATCTTGCGTGAAGCATATTCACGAGCCGCATACTTCATTGACGAGTTCAAGGCAGCCTTGGAAGCTCCATACACGCCATTGCCGGGCATGAAACTGTGGGTTCCACCAATGGAAGCAATGAGTACCACCGAGGCACCTTTCTGGAGCACCTTCTTCTTGTAAATCAGCCTCAATAGCTCTATCGGCGCAAAGAAGTTGACATTGAACATGTCATCATACTTCTCACGAGTGCCAAACTGCATGGGGAGCGTCATTGAATTGCCTGCACACAGCACAGCACCATCAAGTGGCGGCAGGGCCGAGACAAGCGCCTCGACATCATCAGCCACTGTCATGTCGGCCACGATTTGGGCCTTGGTTGCGCATTCCAGCTGATCGTATGTCGACTGCAAGCGATCGGCATTGCGTCCGGTAATCACCACACTGGCCCCCATGCGAGCGCACGTCAATGCAGTTTCCTGCCCAATACCCGACGAGGCACCGGTCACAAGAATGGTCTTGTCCTGTAACGAGAACGGATTTCTATAATTTTCCATGTCGCAATGATTTAATATTCAAATTTCTTGGCAGGCACGCCGATGTAGGTACAGCCGTCCTTGGGCTTGGTCATCAACACGCTGCCGGCACCCAAAGTGATGTTGTTGCCCACCTTGATGCGCTGCAATACCACACTGTCCACGCCGAACAGGTTGCAATCGCCCACTCCAACCGAACCTGACAACCTCACTCCAGGCATGAGAACGTTAAAATCGCCCAAGACGACATCATGGCCCAGCACATTAGAGCCATTGAGCACATTGAAATCACCCACAGTCACATTACAAGTCACACTGCAGCTGTCCTGGATGATATTGCCCTGCCCAGCCACAAATGTCTCGGGATCCAGGATCCTGAATGATGGAGCAATCAGGTTGGGATAGTAAATATTCTTGTTGGTGATGCGGTTGAGAATGAGTTTGCGCGTCATGGGGTCACCCACAGCAATGGCAATGGCAAGCGGCTGGTCAACGGCATTGAGGTCATCCATGCCACCCATGACAGTGCCATAGTGAGAAACCGGTGTACCCACGGTCTTGTTATCATCATAGAAGCCCACAAACTCCCAATTACCTTTCCCTGCAGCATTGATACGCTTAATGCCTCCAGCAACCTCACGTCCCAATCCGCCAGCACCGTAAATGGCAATCTTGCTGGATTTTTCCTTCTTACTCAAATTGGTATCCATCGAGCGGACGCGACAAGGATTACCATAAGCGACCACCCCATCAGGGATGTCATCGACCACGACACTGCCGGCGCCAATCACGGCCCACTTGCCAATCTTCACACCAGGGATCACCACTGCTGCAGCACCAATCCAAGCGCCCTCACCAATGTGAACGTTACCACACAGGGTGGCCTGGGGCGAGATGTGCGCAAAATCATCTATCAGACACTCGTGGTCGACCGAGGCACCCGTGTTCAAGATGCAATGCCGCCCCACAGCGGCACCGCTCTGGATGATAGCCCCTTGCATGACCACCGAGCCGGCACCTATTCTCGCCATGGGAGACACTATTGACGAGGGGTGTATTACGGTCCCGAATTCACAATCCAGTTTTTGGACAATCTGTTTGCGGGTTAGATTATTCCCGATGCTGACGATAATCGGGGATTCACCCTTCCATTCATGCCTGACAGGATAGGACATCAATTCATTGATTGATGTGTCGTCATCAAACATCCCCTTGAGTGCTATACCTGAAGCATTCAAGATGTCGATAATCACTTTAGCGTGTCCGCTTGCTCCGTAAAGATACATCAGTTTTTTCCGTTAAATTTTTCCATTGTCGCTTGTCCCTCGTGGGCAATGCCATCCCGAACAAGCACTTTCTTTATCGTGGTGAGAATGACTTGACAGTCGGTAAGAAACGAGCAGTGGTCGACATACCACACGTCCAGGCTAAACTTTTCGCTCCAGGACAAGGAGTTGCGACCATGGCACTGCGCCCAACCAGTGATGCCAGGACGCACCTCGTGCCGTCGTGCCTGCTCAGGAGAATAGAGCGGCAGATAATCGACCAGCAATGGCCGCGGCCCTATCAGCGCCATGTCCCCCTTGAAGACATTGAACAATTGGGGCAACTCATCGATGCTCGTCGAGCGCACAAAACGTCCTACTCGAGTCAGTCGCTGGTCATCGGGCAAAAGTTTGCCATCGACACCGCGCTCGTCGGTCATCGTCTTGAACTTGATGATTTTGAAAATCTTGCCATTCTTGCCAGGACGATCCTGGAAGAAGAAAACGCCTGCACCCTTGTTGGCAAAGTGCAACCAGATGGCCACAACCAGCAGTAGCGGCGAGAGGCAAATGAGAGCGACAAGTGAAAGCATGAAGCCCATCACCCGCTTGATACAATCTCGATAAATCCTATTCATGCAGTATCTCGTGGTAGAAGTCATAGAGGCACTGGCGCACGTAGCCTTGCTCAAATCGCGAGGCGATGAGTGGTCGGGCATTGGCAGCCAAAGCCGCGACCTCGTCAGGGCACTCAACAAAGCGTTTCATCGCTTGGTAAATGGCGTCTTCATTCTGTGGAGGGATAATGACACCATTCTGTCCGTCGATGATGATTTCACGGGAACCGTTGATGTCGGTGACAATACTGGGAAGCCCCATCGCTCCAGCCTCTATCACCACATTGGGGAAGCCCTCGCGATAACTGGGGAAAACCAGAGCGTCGGCCGCGGCATAGTACGGCCTCACGTCATGCTGACCGCCCACGGCGACGATGCCGTCACCCTGCGCGATGCGTTGTTGCGTTGCAGGGGATACCGGGTCCAGATTATCTTCCCATGGCCCCACCAGCACCAAGCGCACATCACCATGCTCACGGTGCAAGCGGTCGAATGCCGCCACCAGCTCATTGACCCCCTTGTCGCGCACGATGCGCCCCACGAACACAAAGGAGAAACCCTCATGGGCCGGAACTTCAACATTTGCAGGGTCAAAAAACTTCAAGTCGATGCCCTTCACGTTGCCATATCCCAGCACCTTGATCGGCTTGCGTGTAATGTGGTGGTTGAGCAGATCGCCCTTCACACCCTCTCCCTCGGGGATAATGTGGGTGGCGCAAGCACAGGTTATTCTATCCGTCATCATAAGGACACGACGCTTCAAGCCGGTTGACGTGGGCCACACCAATCCAGTAAACGTGTGTACACGTCGGGGCACCCGTGCCAGCCAACCTGCCAGCATGGTGATAAGTCCAGCCTTGGGGGTCATCGAGTGGACCAGGTCGGGTCGTTCGCGCCGCATCACCTTATACATCTTCCATAATGACCGCAAGTCGCTCATGAGAGATATGTGACGCTCCATCGGCACTGCGATGGTGCGCACACCCTCGGCCCGTCCATATTCCTCCAGCTCACTGACAGCTTGATCGACAGCACTGGATGCCGTATTGGGTGATGAGATGGCCACACACTCAAAGCCCTCTTGCGTCAAGTGCTGCAGGATGCCGCTGCAAAAGGCCTTCAATGACGTTGGTACCGTCGTTGTTCTGATTATTTTTTTCATTCATTCTTTTCTTTTAAATAGAAACGCATGTAGTGGGCCTGCTTGGGCACTTGCGCACTGGCAGGCGGCAACTGCATATAGTCACCATATAACAACCGGAGCACTTTGTCATACTCCTTGATGACCATGAGTTGATGTCCCTCAAACTCCAGCGTGGTGTATTCCTCAAAGTCTTTCTTCTCGTAGAAGCCATACTCGTCGCAGCAAGCCAATTGGGCACAATGCGACGAACTGAGATACTTAGGTGAAGTGATCTTTTTGATGAATAGCTCAATTGATTTCCTTACAAAGATGCCATTCAAGAAAATGATCTTCTTTACCCAAATCATATAATTGGGGCGTCTCCAGTGATAATGGTTAAAGGGGCTAGCCTTAGAACCCCGTGAAAGAGCGGTTATCGTCCAGAAACGACTCAATTTTTTCCAACGCTTCTTGTGGTCTTCCTCGTTATCTGAAATTGAATCCATCGGGAATATATCAACCCAGACTCCCGTCTCGTAATTGCTCCAAGGAGAGCGGGTTACTATCAAGGTATCTTTTACATCACAGACCCTGGCAAAAGCGAGAAAACTATTCTTATCATCAGGCGACACCAATTTAAATTGGTCATCTGATTGATACTCCTGAAGGAAGCGGTTGAAATTCTCCCGGGTCATGATGATGTCGATGTCATCATCCCATGGGATAAACCCCTTGTGACGCACTGCGCCGATGAGCGTTCCATAAGCCAGAGTATAAGGAATATCATGCTTCACACAGAAGTCATGCACATGCAGCAGGACCTGCAAGCTATATTTCTGAATCTCCTTTAAAGTCAATTCCTTCATCATGCTTGACGAATCTTTAAATACCGTTTCATTAACCATGTTGGTTTGCCATCGGCATGGAAACACATCCTGCATTTCAATGCTGAGAGCTGAAAACGAAACCAACAATAAAATGAATTGCTCCACAAGGGATGTGGAACCAATTGTTTCCTGAAAATTATGGAATAATAGTTAGTTGAAGAAAAAGAATGCAACTGTGCCTTTTTAAATCCATTCTTCAAGTGCCACTTCACACTGCTTTCGGCACCAACAGCAGTGTCAGAGGTCACATACCGACACCCGCAAGCATTAGCAATCTCGATGCGGCGTTTTTCCAGCATTGACCCGATGCCGCACCGCTTATAATTAGGGCTGATGGCCATATTTGAAAGATAGGCCCAAGGTCCATTCTTATCGTTAGCCACTTCTATAAAAGCGGTTCCCGCCAGGGCGCCATTATCTCTATCCGTTGCAAGCAGAACGACATTATTGGCGCTGCGACGTTCCAATTCTTGAGGAGTATAAAATGAACAAGTGAATTCAAGTCCTTGCTCAAGTCTTTCCTGGAAGGCCTCATGGAAAAGGGTTACCAAATCTTGCCAGGAAGTACTCTCATCCTTGGGATGAATCTCTATATTCATAATCCAGATAAATTGATGCGCCAGTAATCGTCAAGAAGCCCTATCATTTTTTAGCCGAATAATAGTGCCTCTTCACATATAATGTGGACAGGTAGAACAACGGTTTCAAATGATAGTAGGCCCACAATCTTTTCCTGCGTTCCCCGAACGATGCTGAAAGGCATTTTCCCCTATTGGAATTCAAGAAGCGCTTGATCACTTTTCGGTCCTCATGATCAGAGGGCAATAGTGTGAGACCTTGGAAACAGACTTCCACCACAGGGTTGAGTTGCTTGATTGCCAAAGCAGGGTAATGCTCCGTGACATACTCAAGGCGTTGAAACTCGCCCATGAGCCTATCATGAATTGCATGAGGAGAGCGGAGAGATGCCACAATGCTACCAGTCCTGTCTTGACGATAATAATACAAAATGCGATCGCTCAGGTAAACGCCTGTCGTGAGTTGACCAAATATCAAATGCATGACCGCCGTATCCTCAAAGGTCAGCCCTACTGGGAACCTCACATTCGCAAATAATCGGCTCTTATAAATCTTGTTCCATGCGTAATTATACATCACTTCTCGACGCCTGATCAGCTCACAAATTGCCTCTTCGTTATTCAATAGGCGAGGATTCAGTGTGGATTTTCTTTCATAGACACCTTTCTGCTCCCAAAATGCACAATAGCCAAACGAGACAACGTCAACATGATGCTCTATCGCCAATCGCAATGCTTCCTTGCAAAAGTCCTTGTCCACATAGTCATCACTATCGACAAACATCACATAATCGCCCGTCATCACGTCCAGCCCCTTGTTTCTCGCAGCACTGATGCCACCATTGGGCTGATGAAAGACATGAACTCGCTGATCACACTGTGCATATTGGTCAGCTATCGATCCGCTCTCATCGGTAGAGCCATCATCAACCAGGAGGATTTCGATGTTCTTGTAGGTCTGTGCCAACAATGAATCGACACACTGGCGCAGATAGTCTTCTACATTATAAATCGGGACTATGAGCGTGATCAATGGCATTGCATCGTTAGTAGACATGGATTAACTAGTGATTTAAGGTTTTTATTTATTCTTACGGTGCAGAAGTATCTATTCAGCGCATAGTGCGCCACGGCAAGGTACCAAGCCGCTAAGTTCTTTACTATCAGTTTGATATTATGATTGATTGCAGCTAACGCTCAGCTATTATTCACAACTACCGCCAGTCATCGTCAACAAGTTAATGATCAGAAATCATTTATAATCAAAAAACTTAGCGTCTTCGCGACTTAGCGTGAGATTCTTCGGCAGACGTTTCGGTGAATAGTTGCGGGCAGAATCAAGCAAGCAAGGTCACGTCCTTGTTGTAGAAGGCCTCGATGGTCTTGACGATTGCGGTGGAGATATTGTCGGTAAGGTAGGTGCTCTTCTTCAGGGTCTGGATGGCCTTGATAAAGGAGACGATCTCGTAACGGATGCCCTCACCGTCGAGCTTATAGAAGTAGCGCTTATTGTCAGCAGGATTCTCGTAGCGAAGCTCGAAGTAATCAGTCTTCCACCAGGGAGCGGGAATATACAAGTAGCCCTTGGTTCCCGAAATAATGAGTTCACCCTCGCTCTTGACACCCACACCCACCTTGATGGATGCGACGGCATTGGGATAAGTGAAAGCGACCTTGGTAAAGATGTCAAAGTCGCTATCGGGTTGATACAGGCGTGTGGTGATATCGGCACGGGTATAGTCAGTGCCCAACAGGTGGAAGATCGGCAACATGGCAGTGGGTCCCCATGCCGTGATGCTGTTCCACACCTTGGATTTATCCTCATGGCGTTCAAAGTCGAACATGCTGGTACAAACGGCATCTACCGAGACGATGTCGCCGATGCGCCCACTCTTGGCCAGCACGACCAGGCGGTCATAGGCGGTGGCATAGGCCGTCTTGATGCCATCCATGAGAATCAGTCCCTTGTCGCTAGCCAACCGGTTCAGTTCTTCATATCCCTGAACACTCAGAGCAACAGGCGACTCACACAGGACGTGCTTCCCGGCCTCAAGTGCGCACTTGATCTGGTCATAGTGCTCATGAGGCTGCGAGATGATATAGACCGCATCACACATGTCAAGCAGCGCGTCATAGCTGTCAGCCAATGGAATCCGCTTCATGTCATCAGAGAAATCAGCGGTATCACGGGCACAAACGGCCGAAATCTTTACACCGTTCACATAGTGGCTCTCACGTTCAAATTTGTTCAAGATGGTGGATTCGCCCACAAGACCAATTCTCACCTCACGCTTCTCGGCCCGCAATTCGGAGCTAGAGACCCCCTTGGTGCGCTCCAGATACACGACCTCGCAGTACTCCTTGAGGTAGTCAAACTTGCCCAGCCAGTCGCTGCCAATGGCAAAGATGTCAACACCCTTGCGGCGGATGTCATCAATCTTTTGTCCCTCATATTCCTCAACAATGATTTCATCGGCAAGGCCTGTGGCACGCACCGCATCGATGCGCTCCATCACCGATTGTTGCACGTTGATCTTGCCACGGGCCAGATCAAAGTTATCGGCAGTGACGCCCACGATGAGATAATCACCTAAGGCCTTGGCACGCTCCAGCAAGCGGATGTGACCATAATGCAACAGGTCGTAAGTTCCGTAAGTTATTACTTTTTTCATGGTTTCGTCAAACTATGATATGAATTAATCGTTTTACAACAGTCCACGTCGCTGCATGTCCTTGAAGGCGTTGACCAGGGTCGTGTTATCGTCGGGGGTGAGGCAACCGATGTGCCCCACACGGAAGACGCGATCCTTCAATTCTCCACCATTAGGGCAGATCCAGATGCCATACTCGTCCTTGAGGGTCAGGAAAATCTGGTGAGCCGATGCATTGAGCGGATGGAGCGAGGTTACCGCATTGGACATTGAGGGGGAGAACACCTCGAATGGCAAATCAACAATCTTGCTGCGGAAATCATTGGCCAGCATGGTCATTCGGGCAACCTCGGATGCCACGCCACCATTGGCCTTGATTTCCAAGAGGCGGGCATGAATCTGACGGATGGTCTGCACTGCAGGGGTGAACGGGGTCTGGCCACGCTCACCATTCTTGAGGGCATCCTTGAGGTCAAAATACATACAGCGGGACTTGATACTATTGACGCGCTCAACCGCCCGGGGCGAGAGCACAATGATAGAAATGCCCGGAGGGCAGGCCAGTGCCTTTTGCGATCCGGTAATCATCACCTGTGCGTCCAGCTCCTGCATGTTAAACGGATCAGCAAGAAATGCGCTGATGGCATCAACGACCAGGAACAAGCCATTGCGCTTACAGAAGTCGCTGATCATCTTCATGTCATACAGTACACCCGTCGAGGTCTCGTGCATATTCACGAGGAAACCAGTGAAACCTTGTCCCTCATGAGCTGCCAGGTGCTGCGCCGTCAATGGTTCACCCAACTGCAAGTCTATCGAGACATGAGGGATGTCATGCAATGCGCAGAGTTCGACGAAACGGTGTCCAAAGCTACCGCCATTCACCACGAGCACCTTGTCCTGAGGGGTAAACACATTCATCACCGTCGCCTCCATCGAAGCGGTACCAGAACCCGTGATAAACAATGAGCGAGAGCCCTCGGGGGCACCGGCAAATTCTGTAAGGATGCGCTCGCATTCCAACACCAGTTCAGAGAACTCTGACGTTCTGAAGTAGGGCACTTGCTCCTGCCCGATGGCACGTACCATGTCGCTGGACATGACGGGACCGACTGTGAAATTAAGCATAATTAAAGAAACTATATTTTGATTGTTAATGATTATTCTTGTTGAAATAGATGGTCAACAGGCTGAAGGGTTGCCTCTTGGTTTAGTTGTTGCCCTGCGGGGTAGCCATTGCCTGCTGTTTTCTTGCTTGAATCTTCCTGAACTTGCGCTTGCGCAAATAAACGTATAGCCAGTTGGGAAGCAGGCCTATCATCAACGGATACAAGGCCTTGGGGTAATACTTCAACGGGATTCCCAATTTATAGTAAGCCTCAAACTTGGCTAGGGTTGAGTTCCATCTAGCCCTGAGCGTCCTGCGCCTTGCGGCATTGCGGTCGTCACGCATCTTGTACAGCGGCTCCTGCAAATTGGATCCCTTGTAGCCAGCCGCATACAGCTTGGTCCACAGGTTATAGTCCTCAACCCTCAAGAAGCGTTTGGCAACACTATAGCCGCCAACAGCCTTGAATGCCGCTGTGCGAGCCATGCATGGAGCGTGGCAAAATGGCGAGCCATAGATCAGGTTCATCTTGGTGGGGTTACTGTAGGCCGACGTGTCGATGCGATGAACACCCTCCTTATCAAAATAGATCATTGGGCAACTGACCACAGCATACTCAGGGTGGGCATCCAGGAAATTGATTTCTTTCTCAAATCGCTCGGGCAACGAAATGTCATCGCCATCCATGCGTGCTACATATTCGGTATCGGCCTGCTCCAAACAGCGGTTGAGGGTGTAGTTCAAGCCCATGTTGCGCTCATTGCGCAACAAGATGATGTTATCATGCTGCTGGGCATACTGTCGAGCCACCTCGTAGGTGTCGTCACTGGACCCATCCTCACACAATATCACCTTGAAATCCTGAAACGTCTGGGCATATAACGAATCCAATGCCTCAACCAACGTTGAAGCACAGTTATAAATGCCCATCAATACCGAAATCCTCGCCAT
>Ga0247611_10003089_pt1 | contig 25313 bp, 21 predicted proteins | sample 177DNAGHGhighgp2_FD_192422 | JGI IMG/M metagenome (GOLD analysis project Ga0247611, IMG submission 192422) | Sheep rumen microbial communities from Palmerston North, Manawatu-Wanganui, New Zealand - 1770 DNA GHGhigh gp2 | ecosystem: Host-associated > Mammals > Digestive system > Stomach > Rumen... | reverse complement strand
AAGTGTCACGCAAATTACTGGAGGAGAAGATTTCAGAAATCTATGGCTTCAACAAGTCTATATCGAATGCCATTGACTACAGCATACCCACATTAGTAGAAGCAGGGTTCATAGAAAGGCCATCAGCAGGCATATATACAAAGCCTGTTCTTAATGCTACAACAGAAATTGCATTGGCAACCTACCGTGAGTCGTTCTTTCTCAATAATCCTCTACTTAACAGGAGTAATGATTATGATGGTAGTCCATATTTTGAGTTTGTTAGATGAAACGGGGGTATAATGCACCTTATCTTTCTAAGTAAAAAATGACAATTTGAGTTAAAATATCAATCTAAATTGAGGATTTTTCGGTAAATCTACTATTATTATTAATTTTTTTATTATTTTTGCAGGCAAAATAACAAGCATTATAATGATTGAATCCATTGCTATAACCAATTTCTACTGTTTCAATGAGACAACTAAGATTTCATTTGTTGCAGGTAGGGAAAGAAACAGGTCATTAGACGATATGTATTCTGGCTATATAGAGCAGAATCGAGTGAATCTACTGAAAATGGTGTACCTATATGGTAACAATGGAGCAGGTAAGTCGAAACTTCTTAAGGCATTTGATACGTTACAAGACTTAGTGACCATAAGTCATGAGGATAAGATGGAACTATTGCCTTATCATGAATTTGCGCTTGATCCTTACAGGGAAGAGCATCTACCATCAGAAATAGAATTGATATATCATTTTGATGGGAATAGATATCGTTACTATATCAAATGGAACGAAAATGCTATATTGGAAGAACGGCTGACTTTGCTGAAAGTAGTGACAGAAGCAGAAATGTATCATCGGTGGTATGACAATGAAAAGAAAGTGTCAAGAGTTGAATATGGGAAGGCGATGGATATGGATGATGACACTGCGTATTATATCAGAACAGCACTTTTGAGAAATAATTCCGTAATTAGCATTATTACGGGTGCTAATATATATAATAAGGTATTGCATGATCAGTTTTCTTTTTTTCGTAATGGAATCGAACTGGTGGAATTAAGTGACATTGATTTGGGTGATATGTTGCCAGACGAGAAAATGCAAGATGGAAGGGAATTGAAGAAAGTTATTTTGGCGCTGCTAAAGTCGATAGGGAGCAATATTGTTAACTTTGAAAAAATCCCCCTGCCTAAAAAAATGCCATCCTTTTTCCGAAGCAGAATGAAAAACATGGACGAGGAGGAACGTAGAATGATGATGGACTTTCTTGAGATGACACCAGATTATGCGGTAAAAACTTATCATGATGTGGGCTGGAAACGACCTCGGCCATTGGATTTAGAAGTGCAGAGTGAGGGTACTAAAGAAATACTACGGCTTATTCTTTGCATGCACGAATCCATAGCGGAACATAAAACTGTATTGCTGGATGACTGCATTAATGGTATTCATCCAAAGACCTTGGAACAACTTATGAAATTTTTTTTAGGAGCATCGAATGATTCTCAGTTGATTATTGCTTCACAAAATTTTAGTAATTTGGACGATCCTTTGATACGTCGCGACTCTTTGAGATTTGTAATTAAGGATAAAACAGGACGGTCCTATGTTGGGAAATTGGCATTAGGTGACCTTCATAAGAACCAAAACCTGCGGTTGCAAGTTGAGAACTCTGATAAATGGGGCGTGAAGCCTACTATTTATGACATGATTTTAGAGGATGCAATACGTGAATATAGGAACAATATGATTCATTTCGAAGATTTTTATTTTAGCGAATTATTTTAGGGATATACAGGCTTTAATAGAGATTTTTGCACTTTAAATAAGTCCTAAATTGAGAATTTTTCTGTAAAAACAAAATTATTTGCCGCAATAATTTTGTTTTTACAGATATTTTGTATATATTTGCACCGAAAAATAAAAATTAATTAATAATATCAAAGATGAGTAAAATTAAAAGTTTTTCGGTCGGCAATGGAGACATGTTCTACATCCGACACAACTCAGACAACTTCACAACAATCGACTGTTGTCTTACAGATGACGTTAAGGATGACATCCTTGACGAGATTGAAACGGAATCATCAGGTAAAGGTATCAAGCGTTTTATTTCGACCCATCCTGATGATGATCATATCAAAGGTTTGGTGGAGTACGACGACAAGTTTGGCATCCTGAATTTTTATCGTGTTGATAACGATACGACTAAGAAGGGTACAGAAACGGATGATTTCAAGAGGTATAAGAAACTACGCGATGATAGCAAGAAAAGCTTCGAACTAAAAAAAGGGTGTAAACGTAAGTGGATGAACGAGTCGGATGACGAACGTGATGGAGCCGGGCTTTATTGTTTGTGGCCTATAACAGATAACAATCTGTATAAGGAAGCGTTGAAGACGGCAGCAGATGGTGGAAGCCCTAACAATATTTCGCCAGCTGTTAAGTATCTTGTAGGCAAATTTTCATTCCTGTGGATGGGTGACATGGAAACGGATATGCAAGAAGAGTTTGATAAAAAGGTGACTAATACTCATAAGACTATAGTGTTTGCTCCCCACCATGGAAGAAAGAGCGGGCATATACCATCATCACTGATGGATAAGCTAACACCGAAACTGGTGATTGTGGGCGAAGCACCCAGTGATGAACTGGACTATTATAGCGAATATGATACGATTACGCAGAATACAGCAGGCGACATTTTATTTGAGACGAATGGTGACTATCTGGATGTCTTCGTCTCAGAGTCGGGATATACGAAGACTGATGGTATGGTGCAAAATACCAATCACGGGAAGCATGATGGAATGAAGTATCTAGGTAGCGTCAAAGAAGACTAGGTTATGACGAACGATGGTAAAAGAATTGGATTGGCCCTTTCGGGCGGCGGTTACAGGGCTGCAGCGTACCATATTGGCGCGTTGCGTGCCCTGCATAAACTAGGTGTTTTGGGCAAGGTAGATGTGATATCGTCTGTGTCTGGAGGTTCTATTACTGCAGCTAGCTATGCTCTGCATGAAGGAAATTATGAGAGATTTGAGAAAGAGTTCAGCAAGAAGATATGTATAGGTGTGTTGCACTTGGCTTTAATTAATCTGTTTTTGGTGTTAGTCCTTGTAGGTTTGGCCACGTGGTTTTGTGGTGGTTGGGGAGTGGCAGTCTCATTTGTTGTGCTGTGGTTTGTATGGTATAAAGTATTACCAGTGAGCAATCTGATAGCTTGGCAATATGACAGACTATTCTTCCACGGGAAGAAACTGAAGGATTTGAAACCGTGTCCTGTGGTAACTATCAACGCAACGGACTATCCTACGGTATCCCAGTTTACGTTCTCGCGTGAGAGAATGTACAACTATTATTATGGGGTTGACGCGTTTTACCATGAGTTCTTTCCTGTGTCGAAGGCTGTTATGGCATCATCGTGTGTGCCGTTTGCTTTCTGTCCGATACGAATACCCCAAAACTTTAGAACAAGCGTCATGAAAGGAAAAAAACTACCCATGTTGCTGGATGGCGGGTTGTATGATAACCAAGGGACCCATGTGCTAACGGACAAGATGAGTCCATACAAATGCTCGTACATCATAGTTAGCGATGCAGGTAATGGTGAGGTGTCTGACAAGTGGATTTTTAACCCACTTATTACCTTGAAGAGGACTTCAGAAGTGTTCATGCAGCGTATTAAGAAGATACAGGTACAGCAGAACCTATTTATGAAAGCACATCCAGATAAGCGGTTTGCCTATGCACTATTGGAATGGGATGTTAATGAAAGAATGCTGAAAGGTTTTGTGGAAAACCTTAAGCATGATAACATCTACCCTGAGGTTGTGGTAGCCCACCAGATAACGCCTGAAGACATAACTCAATTGAAGAATAGTGATACGTCAGCTGTGGCAGGAGAAAGAATCATGGCAAAACTGAAAAGAAACATCCTGTGGGATGACTTTAAGAGTTTGAAACCCTCAGAAGAAGAACACAAAAAAGCCTATGCTATAGGTACAGGGCTATTTGGACTCAGTAAAGAGAGTGTTGAGCTGCTGTCTAAAGAGGCAGAATGGAAGGTCATGATGCAAGTGAGATTGTATTTACCAATGTTGTTAAGTTAAGATATGGAAATAGTAGTATTTGATGTGGGCAACGCGTCTTGCAATTATATCTGCTCGCCCAATAAGTACGCGATGATGATAGACTGTGGTTCTTCTAACGAAAAACAAAATCCTGTAGATTTTATAAACTATTGTAGAAATGGCACAGGTGATTTGTTTAAGACGAAACCTTATGTGACTTCTACGGGGAAGTCCTATCCTTTAGCACTGCTTCACATTACTCATCCTGATAGTGACCATGTAAGGAATGCAGAGCGGATTTGTAAAGAATTAGAACCTTATTTACTATGCCACACATATACAGAAGAGTTTGATGATGCCAACACCATAGATGACACTTATAAGAAAAAACTAGACAAGGTGTATCGTGGTGATAATCCTGAAACTATTGATTGGGGCTTTGACGTTGACACGACTTTCTCTATACCGATTGAAACGGTCAAGAGTGAACCTACCCTTAAGGGCAAAGTAAGAAATAATAGCAGTATTATACGTTATATTAAATATAGTGGTGTGAGATTTCTGTTTGCAGGTGATTTGGAGACTGCGGGATGGGAATGGCTTTCAAAGAATAATATATTTTTTTGTGTCTTAATGAGGCAAGGGATTGATGTGCTTATAGCTCCCCACCATGGCCATGATTCTGGATTTCCTAAAGCTCTTTTTAACCTAACGGGTAAAGTAAAAGTAATCATACTGTCAAAGGATACCGAGGCATCAAAAGAAGGTTCTGATGTGTATTCTGGTTATTCCAATTACGCAAATGGTGTGGGATACTATAATGCAAGCGATGAGTGCACATACTTTGGGAAAGTATTGACCACTCGAAGCAATGGAAATATTTATGCTGTTATAGATTCCAATGGTCTGTATGTCGCAGCAGATAAAGCATCGCCAAATCATAAGAAGTTACAAGAGTTATGATACGCTACATTAGAGTAATTAAGATAACGGTTGCCTGAAACATGCAGCCAATTAAGGACCCCCGCCACGGGACGGGTTAGAATGATTATGGCAAAGGATAGTGATGGCCGTAAGTTCAATCGCATTCCTGAATATGATCGAGTCCAGAATGGCAAAACCATTCATGTGTCTGCTCATGTCAGAAGCAATCGAAGCGATTGTAAAGGTCAAAAGAAAAAATGAATGCAACTTCTTTAAGGATTGTGCCATGGCGATGTGAATCGCTATGGCATTATTTGTAAATTGGGAGGTTGGCAGTTGAAATCCCATAAGCATTTTCAACTTGTCAACGTTAGAACCTGACAACGGTTTGCTAATAATAATCTTTGCTGAATCTTGGAGTGCTAATTCTGCAAAGGAATGAGTGCTAGCTCTATATGGATTATAAAATTGGGTGCAAAATGGGTGCAATTTTGAAATGTGATAAAAAGAAAAGTCCCGTAAGTCATTGACCTACAGGACTCTTTCTAAGGCGCTTCAGGATGGGCTTGAACCAACGACCCCCTGATTAACAGTCAGGTGCTCTAACCAACTGAGCTACTGAAGCAAGGTGCTTTCTTTCGATTGCGGGTGCAAAGGTAATGCGTTTTTTTGAATCTTGCAAACTTTTTGGCAAAAAAAATAGTGAAAACACAAAAAAAGTACAAATTTTCCTTGAAAAGATGCTTATTAACGGATGGAATCATTAATTTTGCAGTCAGAATCAATGATAATTCCATTATGACGAAGAAAGCAATAGTGTGTTTCCTGTATCTGGCCTTTCTACCGCTGGTCATGTTCGGGCAGGGACAGGAGGTGAAGAACCACAATTTTGAGGTCGGAAAGAACCTGGACATTTTTAATAATGTATATAAGAATCTGGACTTGATCTATGTGGACACACTGGATCCTGGCAGCACCATCAAGGCTGCCATTGACGGAATGATGCGGTCGTTGGACCCGTATACGGAGTTTTACCCGGAGAGCGAGACGAAGGATCTGCAAATGATGCTGACGGGCAAATATGCCGGTATCGGGGCATTGGTGAAGTATCATCTGGGGCGGAAACGCGTAGTGATTGACGAACCCTACGAAGGAATGCCGGCCGCCGAGGCTGGCGTCAAGAAGGGTGACGTCATTCTGTCTATTGACGACTCGCTGATGACAGACAAGCAGGTGAACTACGTGTCGTCGCACCTGCGTGGTGATGCCGGTACGACATTTGTCCTGAAGGTGCTACGCCCATCGACTGGAAAGGAAATGAAGTTCCGCATTACGCGACGAAACATCAAGTTGCCGGAATTGCCTTACTATGGCATCATTGATAACGGCCAGAAGGTGGGCTATATTGCCTTGAATCAGTTCACTGAAGGCTGTGCCCGCGAGGTGCGTCGCTGTTTCATTGAGCTTAGGAAGCAGGGAGCAAAGGCGTTGCTGCTGGACTTGCGCGGCAATGGTGGCGGCTCGGAGATGGAAGCTGTAGACCTGGTGAGCATCTGGGTTCCGAAGGGGCAGCTGGTTGTTGAGAACCGCGGCAAGGTGAAGCAGGCAAGCCGTCGCTATGAGACACGACTGGAGCCTGTGGACACGCTGATGCCTATGGCGGTGCTGGTGGGAGGCGAGACTGCCTCGGCCAGTGAAATTACTGCGGGTGCGCTGCAGGATTTGGACCGTGCCGTGATTCTGGGTACGCGCACTTACGGCAAAGGCTTGGTGCAGGTTCCGCTCGACATGCCTTACAATACGAATGTGAAGATTACGACTTCAAAATACTTTATTCCCTCTGGGCGCTGCATTCAGGCTATTAACTACAAGCGCGGCGAGCAGGGTGGCTACAAGGAGCGCATCCCAGACTCGCTGACACATGTGTTTCATACGTTAGGTGGCCGTGTGGTGCGTGACGGCGGTGGCATCAAGCCCGACGTGGAGGTGAAGAACGACACGATGCCCAATATAGCCTATTACCTGTCGGCTGCCGGCCTGGACTCTACGGAAGTGATGTTCGACTATGTGGTTGACTATATTGCCCGCCACAAGCAGATTGCTCCTGCAAGTGAGTTTCACCTGAGCGATGCCGACTATGCCGAGTTCTGCGAACGGGTAGAGAAGAGTGGCTTCAAGTATGACCTGATGAGCAAGAAGCACTTCGACGACCTGGTGAAAGCGGCTAAGTATGAAGGTTATTACGACAAGGCACGAAGCACCTTCGACCAGTTGGAAAAGCAACTGCAGCATGATGTGCATGCTGACTTGCTAAACCACCAGAAGACCATCCGACAGATGTTGGAAATGGACATCATCTCGGCTTACTACTATCAGCGTGGCATGATTGAGGCTGGCCTGAACTACGACAAGCAGGTGAAAGAGGCCGAGCGTCTGGTGACCTCGGCCAGTGAATATGAGGCTATACTTCGCCCCTAAAGCTTACTGCTGCTTATCGGTTAGCTGGTCGAACAATTCGCGCATGCCCTCCGAGGCACCTTTCTGAATCTGACGTACGCTGCTGCCTGCACTGATGGGGTTAGGATCGATGAGCCATACGGGCACACCCGGCCTGACGTAGTGTATGAGCCCTGCAGCGGGATAGACGTTGAGGCTGGTGCCTATGATGATGAAGATATCGGCTTGCTGGGCCTCTTCTGCGGCCAGGCCGATATTGGGAACGGCCTCGCCGAAGAATACGATATAAGGGCGGAGCAGCGATCCGTCGCCAGCCTTGGTTCCGGGCTCAATTTCGCAGTCATCGGGAGTGAGCTCGCGAATGTAGCGCGGATCATCGACGTCGCGGCTGGAACAGACCTTCATCAGTTCGCCGTGCAGGTGAATGACTTTTGTCGATCCGGCCAATTCGTGCAGGTTGTCAACGTTTTGTGTAACCACCACAACGTCGTAGTATCGTTCCAGAGCAGCTACGAGGCGATGGCCTTCATTGGGCTTAACGCCACGGCACTTGCGGCGCAGCATATTATAGAATTCAGTAACCAGTTTGGGGTCGGCCTCCCAGCCTTCATGAGTGGCCACCTGTGCAACGGGATATTCCTCCCACAATCCATCGGCATCGCGGAAGGTCTTCAGGCCGCTTTCTACTGACATGCCAGCGCCTGTTAGAATGACAATCTTCTGTTTCATAGTAACATTAATTATTAAAAAGTCTACAAAAATACGAATTTTTCCCGAAATAGCATGAAGGAATCAGAGAAAATGCGTAACTTTGCACGATTTTTCACATATCTAATTAAAAAAGAATGGATAAACTGAGCTATGCCCTGGGACTGGGCATCGGACAACAGCTGGCCCAGATGGGTGCCGGCGCAGACTTAAATGTTGACGACTTTGCACAATCGATTAAGGATGTGCTTGCAGGAAACGAGCTGAAGGTATCGCACCGTGAGGCCCAGCAGATTGTACAGGAGTACTTCCAGAAACAGGAAGAGAAAATGCGTGCCGAGCAGGCAGAAAAAGGCAAGGCCGCCCGTGTGGAAGGCGAGAAATACCTGGCAGAGAATGCCAAGAAAGAAGGCGTGAAGACGCTGCCCAGCGGCTTGCAGTATCAGGTGCTGCGCGAAGGCAACGGCAAGAAGCCTACGGCCAAGGACTCGGTGAAGTGTCACTACGAGGGTTTCCTGATTGACGGCACGGTGTTCGATTCGAGCGTGCAGCGTGGCGAACCGGCCGTGTTTGGCCTACAGCAGGTCATTGCCGGGTGGACCGAGGGCCTGCAGCTGATGCAGGAGGGCGCCAAGTATCGTTTCTTCATTCCCTACCGCCTTGCTTATGGCGAAGGTGGCGCCGGACAGCTGATCCCCCCCTATGCCGCACTGATTTTCGACGTAGAGCTTATTGAGGTGGTTTAACATCAGCAACAGTATTTCGAAAAGCAACCCAAAAATCATAAAAATCAAACAAAAAAACAATGAAAAAGCTTACTTTCATGGCCGGTATGGCCATTGCAGCCGCTACGATTTCTTCTTGCGGCAACGGAACTCCCAAAGCCAGTCTGACAACCGACATTGACTCTGTGAGCTATGCTATCGGCATGGCCCAGACTCAGGGTCTGAAAGAGTATCTCGTTGAGCGTCTTGGTGTAGACACCGCCTACATGGGCGAGTTCATCAAGGGTCTGAACGAAGGTGCTAACGCCGGCGACAACAAGAAGAAGGCCGCATACTATGCAGGTATCCAGATTGGCCAGCAGATTGGCAACCAGATGGTGAAGGGCATCAACCACGAGCTCTTTGGCGAGGACTCTACTCAGACCATTTCGCTGAAGAACTTTATGGCTGGCTTCGTAAGCGGAACCACTGGAAAGAATGGTCTCATGGACCAGGAGCAGGCTCAGCAGGTGGCACAGGACCTGATGAAGAAGATCAAGGGTCGTGAGTTGGAGAAGACCTATGGCGAGAACAAGCTGGCAGGCGAGAAGTTCCTGGCCGAGAACGCCAAGAAAGAAGGCGTGAAGACGCTGGAGAGCGGTGTTCAGTATAAGGTTCTCAAGGAGGGTACGGGCAAGATTCCCACAGACACCTCGATGGTGAAGGTGCACTATGAGGGCAAGACGCTCGACGGCAATGTGTTCGATAGCAGCTACAAGAACAACGAGCCCATTGACCTGCGTGCCAACCAGGTTATCAAGGGATGGACCGACGCCCTTGTCCACATGCCCGCCGGATCGGTCTGGGAAGTCTACATTCCCCAGGAACTGGCATACGGCGAGCGCGAGCAGAGACAGATTAAGCCCTTCTCCATGCTGATTTTCAAGATTGAACTTCTCGAAGTAAAGTAATCTGACAACGATGAAGAAGACAGTCATGGTTATGGCACTCGCTGTTTTGGCGAGTGCTTCTTTTAGCACAGCAGAGGCTAAGAAGAAAAAAGAGAACAAGAAGCAGGAGCCCGTGGAGCAGCCCGTGAAGCTTGTCACCGGCAGCGACACGCTGAGCTATGTGGCCGGTATGTACCTGACGGAGGGTCTCATCCCCTATGTTCAGCAACAGGGCATGGATACTGCCTACATTGCCGATTTCATTACTGGTTTCAAGGAGGTGGTCGGCACAAACGATCCCCGACAGAAGGCCCGTGTCATCGGCATGCAGATCGCCGAGCAGCTGAGCCACGGCATGCTGCCCCGTATGAAGCAGGAGTTTACCGAGACACCAGACACCCTGGTCAACGACATCCTTTTCCGTGCTTTTACCGATGCCTTGAATGGCGATAGCAGCATCATGGCCAAGCAGAAGGCCCTCGACATGTTCAAGGAAAAAGAGGCTTGGAACAAGGCCCAGAAGGAAGAACGCCTCTACGGCCCCAACCGTGAGGCCGGTCGTAAGTTCCTGGCCGAGAACAGGCAGAAGGACAGTGTGATTGTCACCGAAACAGGCTTGCAGTACAAAATCCTGGTGAAGGGTGATGGCGAGGTGCCCCAGCGCACCGACAAGGTGCTTGTGAACTATGAGGGCCGACTTGTCGACGGCACCGTGTTCGATGCTTCCAACAAGCATGGCGACAAGCCCGCATCGTTCCGCGCCGATCAGGTAATCCGTGGCTGGACCGAGGCGCTCACCATGATGCCCGTAGGTTCGAAGTGGCAGCTTTACATCCCTTACGAGCTGGCTTATGGCGAGCGCAATATGGGTAACATTAAGCCCTTCTCGGCCCTGATTTTCGACGTAGAGCTGGTGGGCATTGACAAGCCTCAGCCCGAGAAGCCTGCCGAAGAGGCAAAGCCTGTGGCAGCTAAGAAAGGCAAGAAGTCGAAGAAATAACCATTCTCACAAAAACAGCTACTGTTCAAAATAGAACGTGGACTTTGCTTGCAAAAGATTTGTTCTGATGACACCTTTTGCTGGGTAAAGTCCACTTTTTTTGCCTTCAAGCGCAATTTTGCTAGCAAAATGTTGCTCATTCCGATTATTTTGCGTAATTTTGCTAACAAAATGTAACTATATCATCATTTAAGAGATGGAAAAAATCGATAATCTTGACAAGAAGATACTGAGCATCTTGTCGAAAAACGCCCGTATTCCTTTTAAGGATGTGGCTGCAGAATGCAATGTTTCCCGTGCTGCCATACACCAGCGCGTGCAGCGACTCATTGATTCGGGTGTCATTACGGGCAGCGGCTTCGACGTGAACCCGAAGTCGTTGGGCTATCGCACCTGTACCTATGTAGGTATTACGCTTGAGCGAGGCTCCATGTATAAGGAAGTAGTGAAGCGTCTTGAGCACATTCCCGAGGTAGTGGAATGCCACTTCACCACAGGCCCCTACACCATGCTCGTGAAGCTTTTCGCCCGCGACAACGAGCAGCTCATGCACCTGCTCAACGGTCAGTTGCAGGAGATTCCCGGTGTTGTGGCTACAGAGACGCTCATCTCCCTGGAGCAGAACATCAAGCGCGAGATTCCAGTACACTTTGAAGAGATTGAAACCGAATGAAATATTCCATTCAGCAGCACCTGGACTTCATCTACAATAGCTATCCAGCCAGCGAAGCGCGCCCCGTCATCGGCATCACCGCCAACTACGGAGACCGGATGGGCAAACTGGCCGACAGTTATTATAAGCAGGTGCTTCATGCAGGAGGAACACCCGTCATCATTCCTCCTTTGAGCGACAAGCATGCACTGCTGAACACTTTGGACCGCATTGACGGCCTGCTGCTCAGCGGCGGTGCCGACATCAACCCCCTCTATTGTGGCGAAGAGCCTGCAGCGCGACTGGGCGGAATCAATTCCGAGCGCGACCTGCCGGAACTGCTCATCACCCGTCTGGCCTTCAACCGCCAACTGCCCATACTGGGCATCTGCCGTGGCATTCAGACCCTGGCCGTGGCACTTGGTGGAAAAGTGGCACAGGACATTACCACTACCATCAAGCATTCGCAAGAGGCCGACCGTTCTGATGCCACCCACTCCATTACCATCGAAAAGGATTCCGTCCTGTTCAGTCTGTACGGCCAGTTCGGCTCCACCACACCTGTAGAGGAATTGCAGGAGAAGCGTTACGTCAATTCTTTCCATCATCAGGCAGTGAGCGAGACCGGTCCTCATTTCCGTGTGGTGGCAAAGGCTCCTGACGGCATTGTCGAAGCCATGGAGAGCAGCGAGCACAAGCCCATTATCGGCGTGCAGTGGCATCCAGAGTGCATGGAGGAAGAGCTGCCGCTGTTCAGCTGGCTGGTCCATGAAGCCCGGCAATACCGGAAAACGCAGCAAGTGCATGACCGTGTGCTGACGCTTGACACCCACTGCGACACCCCCATGTTCTTCCCGCAGAACATAGATTTCGGTCATCGTGACGACCGCATACTCGTCGACCTTCACAAGATGACCGAGGGACGCCTCGATGCCACCATCATGGTGGCCTATCTGCCTCAACCCAAGATGGGTGAGACCTTCTCGTCGAAGGTCAGCTTCCCGGTGAAGGGCCCCACGGAGTATGCCGACCTTATTTTCGACAAGATTGGCGAGATTGTTTCAGCCCATGGCGATTATATCGCACTGGCCCGCACCCCCGGCGACCTCTATGAGAACAAGCGCCACGGCAGGAAGTCCATCATGCTTGGTATCGAGAACGGATTGGCACTGGGTGGTCAGCTGCAGAACGTGGCTCACTTTGCAGAGCGTGGCGTGGTTTACATCACCCTGTGTCACAATGGCGACAACGACCTGTGCGACTCCTGCCGTGGCAGCAGCATGCACGGTGGCGTCAGCCGCTTTGGCGAGCAGGTCATCCGCGAGATGAACCGGCTTGGCCTGATGGTCGACCTGAGCCATGCCAGTGACAAGAGCTTCTACGATGCCCTTGAAATATCACGCACACCCATTGTGTGCAGTCATTCCTCCTGTCGTTCGTTGTGCGACCATCCCCGCAACCTGACCGACGACCAGATGCGTCGTCTGGCTCAAACGGGCGGAGTCATGCAGGTGACCCTTTATGCCGGATTCCTCCGCAAGGATTCGAAAGCAACCATACTCGATGCCATCAGCCATCTGGAGCACGCCATCAAAATCATGGGAATCGACCACGTAGGTCTGGGCACAGACTTCGATGGCGACGGAGGCATTCCCGGTTTGGCCAATGCCTCCGAGTTGACCCTCTTCACCCGTCAGCTACTGGAGCGCCGCTACAGCGAGCGCGACATCCAGAAAATCTGGGGTGGCAATTTCCTCCGTGTCATGGGAATGGTTCAAAAAATGAAAGAGTAGCAAATCATGAAAGCAAAAGAGATCTTGATGTCAGCCGTTCTTGTACTGGGCATGACAGCCTGTGGAAATATGAAGAAGAGCAGCGATGCAACGGTGTCATTGCCCGTAGGGCCGTCCTTTTCGGCCGATTCCGCCTATCGTTTCTGTGAGCAGCAATGCCAGTTCGGTCCGCGTATCATGAACAGCGATGCTCATGAGCAGTGTGCACAGTGGATAGCCCAGAAGTTTGGCAGCTACGGCCTCACCGTTGTCCGGCAACAGGCCAGCCTGAAAGGCTATGACGGAACCATGCTCCAGGCTACCAACATCATTGCTTCCTACAAGCCCGAACTGGCCGACCGTGTGATGTTCTGTGCTCACTGGGATTCGCGTCCCTGGGCCGACAACGATCCCGACGAGTCCAACTGGCACAAGCCTGTCATGGCGGCCAACGATGGTGCCAGCGGTGTGGCCGTGATGCTCGAGATGGCCCGTCTGCTGAGCGACTCCCTTCACATTGGCATCGATTTCATTTGTTTCGATGCTGAGGATTGGGGTGTGCCGCAATGGAGCGATGTTCCCGACGCCAGCGACTCATGGGCACTGGGTGCGCAGTATTGGTCTGCCAATCCTCACATAGCCAACTACAAGCCTCGCTACGGCGTCCTGCTCGACATGGTGGGCGGACAGGGCGCTCGCTTCTATCGCGAATCCTACAGCCTGCGTTATGCGTCTTCGGTGGTCAACCGTGTGTGGCAGGCTGCTCAGGTTGTGGGCTTTGGCAGTTATTTCCCGAATAAGGATGGAGGGCAGATTACTGACGACCATGTACCGGTGAACGAAGTGGCAGGCATTCCCTGCATTGACATCATACCCTATTATCCCGACTGCGAGGCCAGCTCTTTCGGCCCCACCTGGCACACCGTAACAGACGATATGGACCATATCGACAAAAACACCCTGCAGGCAGTCGGTCAGACGCTTATACAGCTGCTTTTCTCTGAAGACTCATGATTATTCAAGTTTCGCATTCGCTCCGCTCGGCTTTGCCGCTTCGCTCTGCGAAGAACTTCAGGAGTTAAAAGGAGATAGAAGGAGATAGAAGGAGTTATCGCGGTCTGCGACCGCTTAGTAGATATAGTCGATAGTTTTGGCTCGGGACAGAGTGTTTCTGTTGAGTGCAAGTCTATTGACTTCTATCTCCTTCTAACTCCTTCTATCTCCTTCTATCTCCTTCTAAATTCTAACTTGAGTAGTTACTCTAAGTAAGTGTAACCATACAGTCCGGAGCGGTAGTTGCTCAGGAATTCCTTGCCTTCCTCCAGCGTGATACGGCCTTCCTTGACGCTCTTTGTTACCCAGATTTCAAGTTGTCGAACCAGTTTCTTCGGGTTGTACTGCACATATTGGAGCACTTCCTCTACCGTCTCTCCGTCAATAATCTGGTCTATATGGTAGTTGTTGTCCTTCACTGAGACGTGCACGGCATTGGTGTCGCCGAAGAGATTGTGCATATCGCCAAGGATTTCCTGGTATGCTCCCACGAGGAACACGCCCAGATAGTAGGTTTCGTTCTTCTTCAGGGCATGCACAGGCAGCGAATGCGAGTTGTGGCGGTTGGTCACGAAGTTGGCAATCTTTCCGTCGCTGTCGCAGGTGATGTCCTGCAGTGTGGCATTGCGTGTTGGCCGTTCGTCCAGTCGCTGTATGGGCATGATGGGGAACAGCTGGTCAATGGCCCACGAGTCGCTGAGGCTTTGGAACAGCGAGAAGTTGCAGAAATACTTGTCGGCCAGCAGTTTGTCAATGTTCATCAACTCTTCCGGCACGTGCTTCATGTTCTTGGCCAGTGCGTTGATTTCATGGCACACGCTCCAGTACATGGCTTCTATCTCGGCACGCGTCTTCAGGTCTACGATGCCATGGCTGAACAGGTTGAGCACCTCTTCGCGTATCTGCTCTGCGTCGTGCCAGTCTTCCAGCACGTTTCGTGGCGACAGGTTGTCCCATATCTCATAGAGATCCTTCACCAGCTGGTGCGAGTTCTCGTCAGGTTCAAACTCCTCGGGCATCTCGGGCAGCGAGGCCGTCTCCAGCACATCGATCACCAGCACGCTGTGGTGTGCGGCGAGCGAGCGCCCACTTTCCGTAATAATGTTAGGATGCGGAATGTCGTTGCGGTTGGCCGCATCTACGAAGGTGTAGATACAGTCGTTCACGTATTCCTGGATGGAGTAGTTCACCGAGCTCTCCGACGATGGCGAGCGCGTTCCGTCGTAGTCCACGCCCAGACCGCCTCCGCAGTCCACGAAGTCCACGTTGCTGTAGCCCATCTTGTGCAGTTGTATGTAGAACTGCGATGCTTCGCGCAGGGCGGTCTGTATGCGCCGTATCTTGGTGATCTGGCTGCCTATATGGAAGTGTATGAGTCGCAGGCAGTCGCGCATATCCTTTTTATTCAGCATGTCCAGTGCTTCCAGCAGCTCAGCGCTGGTCAGTCCGAACTTTGAGGCGTCGCCTCCGCTTTCCTCCCATTTTCCGGCACCGCTACTGGCCAGCTTGATACGTATGCCAATGTTTGGCTTCACGTTCAGCTTCTTGGCTTCGCGGGCAATGATCTCAAGCTCGTTCATCTTCTCCACGACGATGAATATCTGCTTGCCCATCTTCTGGGCCAGCAGGGCCAGTTCTATGTAGCTCTGGTCCTTGTAGCCATTGCACACGATGATGGAGTCACTCTGACACTGCATAGCGATGACAGCGTGCAGTTCAGGCTTCGATCCGGCTTCCAGTCCCAGGTTGAATTTTCTTCCGTGCGAGATGATTTCCTCTACCACGGGTTGCATCTGGTTCACCTTGATGGGATAGACCACGTAGTTCTCGCCTTTGTAATCATATTCTTCGCTGGCTTTCTTGAAGCAGCTCCACGTTTTCTCAATGCGGTTGTCAAGAATATCGGAAAAGCGCAGCAGCACCGGTGCTGTGACGTCGCGCAGTGCCAGTTCGTCCATGACCTCACGCAGGTCTATCTGCGTCTGGTCTTTGCATGGTGTCACATAGACGTGTCCCTGGTCGTTGATACCGAAGTAGGAGGTGCCCCAGCCGTTGATGTTATACAGTTCGCGGGCGTCTTCAATGGTCCATTTCTTCATAGCTGTTTTTTCTGAAGGAGTTTGAAGTATTAAATGGAAATAATTAGCTTACAGATAAGCGTTGAGAGAAGTAAGGAGTTCGTCTATCCCAGCAGTTCTTTCAGCCTTTCTATGTTCGACCTGATCTTGTCTCCGTTGTCCATCACGGTTACGTCCAGCTGGTACTTCGCTTTCAGATAGTATTGCTCACGATGCTTCAGCTGTTCCGAGATGAAGGCAATCAGCTCGTCGTGGCTTTTTCCCTTAAGCAGTGGCCGTTCATTCTTGCTCATGGCCAGATGACTGAAGAGCACCTCTGGTGTAGCCTTCAGATAGACCACCTGTGCCTGCTGGTTCATGTAGTCCATATTGTCGAAGAAGCAGGGGGTTCCACCACCACAGCTGATGACCACATTCTCGAACTCTGCCACCTCGTGCAGCATGTTGTACTCAACCTTTCTGAAGCCCTCCTCGCCCATTTCGGCAAAGAGTTGGGCAATGGTCTTTCTTCTTCGGCTCTCGATGTACCAGTCCAGGTCATAGAACGGCAGCCCCAGTTCTTTGGCAAGTGCCTTTCCCACGGTGGTTTTCCCCGCTCCCATGTAGCCAATCAGAATGATTCTTCTCATGGCCTGCTATTCACTCTTTTTGATGATCTTCATGCACTCGTCGTAGGTCAGTTGCTTGGCGCGATCATGCATCGACTTGGGCATTCTGTAGTTCTTGCCGTCGTAGGTCAGATAGGGGCCGTAGCGACCGTTCATCACTTCGAGTTTCGGATCCTCGTCAAAGGTCTTCAGGTGCTTCTGTGTCTCTTGCCTGCGCTTCTCGTCAATGAGTCTCACGGCGTCGGCAATGGTGATGGCCAGCGGGTCCATGCCCTTTGCCAGCGAAGTGTATTGCTTCTTGTGCAGCACATAAGGTCCGAAGCGTCCGGCTCCTACCGTAATAGGCTCCCCTTCGTATTCGCCCAGCATTCTTGGCAGTTTGAAGAGGTTCAGTGCCTGCTCCAGCGTGATGTTCTCAATGCCCAGTTCCTTGGGCAGGTGTGCAAAGAGCGGTTTGTCCTTGTCCTCGGCTTTGCCTATCTGGACCACCGGTCCGAAGCGTCCAATCTTCACGAACACCGGTTTCTTCGTCTTCGGGTCTATGCCCAGTTCTCTTTCTCCGGCCTTGTGTTCCGACCGTGCGTTGAGTGTGGTTTCCACCGTCGGTGCAAACTCCTTGTAGAACTCGTGCATCATGTCGCTCCATTGCTCCTGTCCCTCGGCAATGCGGTCGAAGTCCTGCTCCACCTTTGCCGTGAAGTTATAGTCCATGATGCCGGGGAAATGCTTCATGAGGAAGTCATTGACCACGGTGCCAATATCCGTGGGAATCAGCTTGCCCTTGTCGGCTCCAACCAGTTCCACGCGCGTTTTCTGCGATATCTGCCGGCCTTTCAGCGACAGCACGGCATATTTGCGCTCTTCGCCCTTCTTGTCGCCCTTGATCACGTATTCGCGCTGCTGGATGGTCGAGATGGTCGGTGCGTAGGTCGACGGTCGTCCTATGCCCAGTTCCTCCAGCTTGTGCACCAGCGAAGCCTCGGTGTATCGCTGCGGTCCCTGGCTGTATCGCTCCGTGGCCAGGATTTCCCTTCTGGTCAGTTCCTGTCCCTCTTCCAGTGGCGGCAGCACATGAACCAGTTCGTCCCTGTTCTCATCGTCCTCATCGGCCGATTCCCTGTATACTTTCAGGAAGCCGTCGAACTTCACCACCTCGCCCTGTGCAGTAAACAGGAGGTTGGCAATCGAAGAATGCTGATTCTCTTTTCCATCCTCAATCCGGATGTCCACCGTGGTCTTCTCTATCTCGGCATCGGCCATCTGGCTGGCGGCAGTGCGTTTCCATATCAGGTCATACAGTCGTTTCTCCTGCACCGTTCCCTCAATGTTCGTCTGCTCCATATAGGTGGGTCGGATGGCCTCGTGTGCCTCCTGTGCCCCTTTCGAGCTGGTGTGGTATTGTCTCACCTTGCTGTATTCCTCTCCGTACAGCTTCACAATCTCCTCCTTCGAGGCATTGATGCACAGGCCTGACAGGTTCACCGAGTCCGTACGCATGTAGGTGATGCGTCCGCTTTCATACAGGTGCTGAGCCACCATCATGGTCTGGCTCACCGTGAAGCCCAGCTTGCGTGCGGCTTCCTGCTGCAGGGTCGATGTGGTGAAGGGCGGTGCGGGTGTGCGCTTCACCGGTTTCTTCTGAATCTGGTCCACGATGAAGCTTGCCTCCTTGCACGCTTCCATGAAGCTTTCCACCTCCTTCTCAGTCTTGAAGCGTGTGCCCAGTGTGGCCTTCACTTCCGAGGCCGAGCCGTCCGCATTCGTAATGGCAAAGATGCCGTTCACGCTATAGTAGCTCTCGCTCTTGAAGGCCTGCAGCTCGCGCTCGCGCTCCACGATGAGCCTCACGGCCACGCTCTGCACGCGTCCGGCCGAGAGGGCGGGCTTGACCTTTCTCCACAACACGGGCGACAGCTTGAAGCCCACCAGCCTGTCCAGCACGCGCCGAGCCTGCTGGGCGTTCACCAGATTCATGTCCAGGTGCCTTGGATGCTCTATGGCGTCGAGAATGGCCGACTTGGTAATTTCATGGAAGACGATGCGGCTCGTTTTCTTTTCGTCCAGCCCGAGCACCTCGCACAGATGCCAGGAGATGGCTTCTCCCTCGCGGTCCTCATCACTTGCCAGCCACACCTTTTCGGCTTTCTTGGCCTGCGACTTCAGTTCGGCCACCAGTTTCTTCTTCTCCTCGGGAATTTCGTACTCCGGTTCCAGCGTACTGTCGTTAATACTCAGTTCTTTCTTTTTCAGATCACGGATATGACCGTAGCTCGACATCACTTTATAGTCGGCTCCCAGAAACTTCTCAATGGTCTTCGCCTTGGCAGGCGACTCGACAATCACCAAATTCTTTTGCATTTTCTCTTTGATTTTATGCCTTTTTCGTCATGCTGTATGCATAATTGGGTGCAAAAGTACGTAAAAAGTTCGCTTCCACCTTATATATATAGCAGATTTTTTGGTTTTTTATGAAATAAAGCGTGTCACGGCTTGGCGTATGCTCATCAGTCCGAAGTCCTCCGGCCTGACATCTTCCAGGTTCATCCACATCAGTTCGGCGGCGTCGTCACCGGCCTTCACGCTGACCCCCGTCGCCACCCTGACCAGGTAGAACATGTCAAGCGTGTGTATGGTCATGCCCGAATAGACGTACAGGTTGGGAATAGAGAAGAGGTACGTTGGGTTCTCTACCACGAGCCCCGTTTCCTCCTGTATTTCCCTGCAGATGCCCTGCTCCGCGTTTTCGTCCATGTCCACGAAGCCGCCCACCAGGTCCAGCGTGCCCTTTGCGGGCTCCTTTCCCCTTCTGGCCACGAGCAGCCTTCCGTCGTCATCGATGATGAAGGCCGCCGTGGCCGACGACGGGTTTGCATAGTAGCAGAACCCGCACCGCCGGCAACGCTTGCTTTTCACGTTGTTCACCACAAACTCCCGGCTGCCGCACACAGGGCAGTACTCAAACTTGTCAAGCGGATGCATACTATTCCTCCTCCTCAGGCCTGTCCTCCTCAATGACCAGGTTGTCTATGATGAAGTTCTGGCGCTCCATGGTGTTCTTGCCCATGTAGTATTCCAGCAGTTTCTGCACCTGGTCGGTCTTGTGCAGCGTCACCTGTTCCAGTCTGATGTCGGGTCCGATGAATCCGGCAAACTCGTCTGGACTGATCTCGCCCAGACCTTTGAAGCGCGTAATCTCCGGGTCGGGCCCCAGGTCGCTGATGGCCTGCAGGCGCTCCTCCTCGCTGTAGCAGTAGCGCACGATGAAGTCGCTCTTCTTCTGTTCGCGGCTCTTGGCGTCTTCCGTGGCCAGCACCTCTTTCTTTTTGATCTTCGTGCGCCGGTTGCGCACGCGGAACAATGGTGTCTGCAGCACGTAGACGTGGCCTTTCCTGATCAGTTCCGGGAAGAACTGCAGGAAGAAGGTAATGATCAGCAGCCTGATGTGCATGCCGTCCACGTCGGCATCCGTGGCCACGATCACCTTGTTGTAGCGCAGGGCGTCCAGTCCGTCCTCAATGTCCAGTGCGGCCTGCAGCAGGTTGAACTCCTCGTTCTCGTAGACCACCTTCTTCGTCAGTCCGAACGAGTTCAGGGGTTTGCCCCGCAGCGAGAACACGGCCTGCGTGTTCACGTCGCGGCTCTTGGTAATGGAGCCGCTGGCCGAGTCGCCCTCGGTGATGAAGATGCAGCTGTCCTCCTTGCGGTCGTTCTTCACGTCGCTGTAGTGTATGCGGCAGTCGCGCAGCTTGCGGTTGTTCAGGCTGGCCTTCTTTGCCCGCTCGCGAGCCAGCTTCGTCACGCCGGCCATGGCTTTGCGTTCTTTCTCGCTTTCCTGTATTTTCTGTAGCATCACTTCGGCCACGTCGGGGTTCTTGTGCAGGTAGTTGTCCACCTCCTGCTTGATGAAGTCGCCCACATACTTGTTGATCGATGGCGGTGCGGGGTGTTCCGCGTCGACCGTTGGCGGCACGGGAGCCATGGTCAGCGAGCCCAGCTTGATCTTCGTCTGACTTTCAAACATCGGTTCTTCCACGTTCAGCGCGATGGCGGCAACCAGTCCGGTTCGGATGTCAACGTATTCGAAGTTCTTTCCCGAGAACTCTTTGATGGTCTTGGCAATGTGCTCCTTGAAGGCACTCTGGTGCGTTCCGCCCTGTGTGGTGTGTTGTCCGTTCACGAAGCTGTAGTATTCTTCACCGTACTGGTTGGCATGGGTGAAGGCTATCTCTATGTCCTCGCCCTGCAGGTGAATGATCGGATACAGGGCGTCGGCGCTCATGCGGTCCTTCAGCAGGTCCTCCAGACCCCTGCGGCTCAGGATGCGCCGCCCGTTATACATGATGGCCAGTCCCGTGTTCAGGTAGGTGTAGTTGCGCAGCATCGTCTCCACGATGTCGTCGTGAAACTGGTAGTGCAGGAACAGCGTGTCGTCGGGCTCGAAGAAGATGTAGGTGCCGTTCTCGTCCTGCGTGGGTTCCGTGGTGTCGGCAGTGAGCTTTCCTTTCTCGAAGGTGGCTCTCCTCACCTGCCCGTCCCTGTAGCTCGCCACCTCAAAGTGGCTGCTCAGCGCGTTCACGGCTTTCACGCCCACGCCGTTCAGGCCTATTGACTTCTTGAAGGCTTTCGAGTCATACTTACCGCCCGTGTTCAGAACGCTCACCGCCTCGATCATCTTTCCCTGCGGAATGCCGCGCCCGTAGTCTCTCACCGAGACGCGCAGCTGTTCGTCCACATTGATCTCAATGCGGTCGCCTGCCTTCATCTTGAACTCGTCTATCGAGTTGTCTATCACCTCTTTCAGCAGCACATAGATGCCGTCCTCGGGCAGCGAGCCGTCGCCCAGCCGTCCTATATACATGCCCGGTCTCAGCCTGATGTGCTCTGTGCCGGTAAGTGTCCTGATGTTGTCATCGTTGTAGTCTGCAGTCTGTTGCAGCCCCATGGTGTTATAGTCTTCTGCCATTTGCTAATAGGATGTTTTCAGTAGATGCATAAACGTAATCTCACGTGCAAAGATAGCACTTTTTTTAGAAATAAGCAGCAGGAAGCGGCGAAAAAGTTGCCTTTTCGGTCTTATTCGCCGCTTCTGCAGTCATCTTATGCCGCCGTCAGTGCAGCATAGACCTCGGTACCGCCCGCAATGCCCAGCAGGGTGGTGGCGATGGCAATGACCACGCGCAGCAGCACCGTCCACAAACTTGTTTCCTTCTTTTTACTCATGGTTTTTTGGTATTAGATTCGTTATTAAGGAGTTAAAAGGAGTCAGAAGGAGTTATCGCGGTCTGCGACCGCTTAGTAGATAGAAGTCAATAGTTCTGACTGTTCTTGAGTTCCAGGAGTTTCTGTGGAGTTTCTTGAGTTCCAGGAGTGCAAGTCTAATGACTTCTATCTCCTTCTAACTCCTTCTAACTCCTTCTAACTCCTTCTAAACGCTAATCGTGTTTAGGGCCGCACGTCGGCGCCACCCTCCGAGCCGCTGCCGGTATTGTCACCGCCGTTGCCGCTGGTGTTGTCACCGCCGGTGTTCTGTCCCCCGGCGGGCTGCTCGTCGCCCCCGTTGTCCTTGGGCTTCTCGCCGGTGGGCAGCTCGCTCACCACGACGCCCTCGATGAGCTTCTTCACGCGCTTGCCCTGCTCCACCTGGTAGGTCTCGGGCTGGAATATTACGTGTACGCTCTTCACGTTGTCACGCGCATTGAACTTCTTCTCGTCGGTCTCGCCGCTGGTGCTGATGCCCAGCTTGAAGTGGCCCAGATAGGGAATCTGTACGCGCTTCGAGTCCTTCAGCAGGTCACCCAACGTGGGACCCAGCTCGGAGAGCACTGCCAGGATGTCGGCGCGCTTCACGGTGCAGTTGTCCTGCATCCTCGTAGCCACGGCCTCGATGCCCACGGTCTCGGTGATCACTGCACGGCCATACCACTTGCCGTAACCCTTACTCTTGCTGTTGTTGTTCTTGTACTTCTTGTAAAGCAACTTTGCCATAATTCTTTGTTGTGTTTTAGATGGTTAAACTTAGATTTTCTGTGTCTCTCGCGATTGACGTTGCAAAGGTACAACATTTTTCACCCGTTGTCAATACCTTTGCAGGCGAGAACACGGGCGAGCATTTGCCTTGGCGCTGTTTTTGAGAAACGAATTTCTTGCCGCTCGGATCGATTTCTTGTCGCTCGGATTGATTTTTTGTCGCACAGATATCACAGATTACACAGATAGTGATTCGCCAGCGAATCATGGGGCGATCGCCGCGAAAGGGCATCCGCATGTTTTTTCTCCAGAAAAAAAGATTCTGTGAAATCTGTGGAATCTGTGCGACCTGAAAGACAAAGACTCTGCGCGCTCACTGGGGAGCCGAGGATTTCCGCCTCGGCTCTCGTTTTTTTTTGGAGAATCGTAGCGTTGCTTTCAAGAAAAATAAGTACTTTTGTAGCCGAAAGGGTGCAAACACAAACGATATGTACGAACAGATACTGGAAGACACGATATTTGTGATGCTTTATGCCGTCGTCACGGTGCTGGCGGCGCTGGGCACCAACCGCACCTACCTCGGCATGTATTTCTCGCGTCAGGGCACCACCTACAACAGCTAAATCAACGATCTGCGCATCGACCATTTCGTGCGCCTCTACCGCGAGGCCGTGGCCGCCGGTCGCAACTTCACCGCCCAAGAGCTGGCCAGCCAGAGTGGCTACCGCAGCTACCGCACGTTCAGCGTCGCCTTCAGGCAGCGCATGGGCCGGAGCGTGAAGGAGTGGATAAGCCTGGAGGGCGAATAAGATTTGAAAGATTTCTCTGCAAGGCAGACTTTATATAAAAAATAATGTGTATATTTGCACCCAGAAACAAATAAATAACGAAGCAAATGACAGTAAGACGTGAGAAGGCGAAGGCGCAGAAGCCGCAACTGAACTTCACTCTTCAATGATGTATCGGACAAGACGGTTCTTTACCTACTTGGCATGCTCATTGTTTTTGTTACATTATTATTAGGATTAAGTTTAACAAATAAAAGAAAGGACAAGTAATATGGGAATGTATCTTGCAGCACTTTTCGTAGGTCTACCGTGCTTGATAGCACTCATCTATTTGTGGCTAACCCCTCCGGGCAGACGCTGGATGCGTATGAACGGCCTGCTCTAAGACACAGGGAAGGGACAGAAATCCCGATTCCCCACAGAAAATCGCGAGTAAGCGAGAGCAATGATGCTTGCATCGATTGCCGAGCGTGAGCGATTTCGACCAAAGGTCAAAAATATCCGCCGAGACATCCGAATGAGGATGGGCTCGGCTTTTTCGTTTTCGTTATCGTTTCCTCGATGAAATGGGGGATTTTTGATGCGGGGACGAAAAGTACAGGGGGAGCGGGGGAGTGGCAGAATTTACAAAAATGTAGCAGAATTTACAAAAAATGCACCTGAGGGGCGATTTGCTATTGCAGGAATGGAAGATTTTTTGTATATTTGCCATCAAGATGCCGAGACGGATGATCCGTGGGGCGTCGTTCAAACCTAAAGCGATCTTTAACTTATTGAGACAAACGGATATTATTTTGGGTTCACGGTGAATGATGCACGGTGAATGGTTTTTCTTTGAACATTAATTACCGGAAATTATCCATTCGCTCGACCTTTGGTCGCTTGCCTAAGCAAGAATTTTCCATGAATAATAATTATATGAGAAATTATATGGGCGATTACATGAAAATTATATGTTTAAAAGAAAAGTATCTCGCGGGAAATGTGTAAATTTGCAGCCAGAAACAATAAACAACGACGATTATGGAAGCAATAGTAGAGAGAACCCCGAAGACGGTCACCGTCAGTATGAGTACCCGACGCTGGAACAGGATTCAGAAACTGGAGCAGGCCTACAAGCTGGCCCGGACCATCAAGCGCGGCATGAAGCAGGCTGAGACTGCAGCGGCAATGACGGTGGAGGAGGCCATGAAGCACCTCGAAGAACTATGATCAAGGAGATACGCTTTTCCGGGGAGTTCGACCGTGCCTTCAAGCGCCTGAAGAAGCGCTACCGCTCACTGTCCGACGACGTCAAGAAACTGCTGGCATCGCTCATTGAGAACCCCCAGCAGGGTGTGGAGTTGTACAACGGCATGCGCAAGGTGCGTATCAGTTTCGCCTCCAAGGGCCGTGGCAAGCGCGGTGGCGGTCGAGTCATCATCCAACTCACCGTCAGCGAGGACAGCCTCACCTTCGTTTATATCTACGACAAGGCTGATATGGAAAACGTATCAGACGACTTCCTCGACCAGGTCATTAAAGATGTTGGAGAGGGCAATTATCATTCTGTCGCCATTCAGTCGCCAGAGGCATAGTCACCAGAATA